>ERZ506950.290-NODE-290-length-40867-cov-7.582427_pt1 | contig 40867 bp, 38 predicted proteins | sample MGYA00512897_ERZ506950 | MGnify/ENA metagenome assembly ERZ506950
TTGCCCTGCCGGGTTGGTAGCCTCTCCGAAGTCGGGCTCCCCATGTTCCAATCTGCCGATATGTTGTATGGTTCCATCATAGCTATATGCACCGCTTGTTCCATTTTGGTATGAACATAAAAAAGGATGGCAAGAGTTTTAATCCTACCATCCTTTTACAATTCATGGAGAAGTCTTATGGCAACCAGTTGTTCTCCTTGAACCAAAGAAAAGGCTTATCTAATTCTTACACCTTTTCCATTTAGTACTTCACCTCTAATATCATCAGTTTTGCATAAATACAAGTCGTAGCCAATGGCTGTAATATCGCAATATCTTGGAGGAGTAATGACTTTTCCACTTGGTGACATCAACCCATACCAACCAAGTTCTGCTTCATATTTTTTGCAATTTGCAGTCTTTTGATAAGGTGTTGGTTCTGCCTCTTCGGTCTCTCCCGTTAGATTTCCGTCATCATCATAGTTCTTTGCCGTAGTATATCGTATTTCATCGGTATCATACAATAATCTGTCAACATTACTAATCAAGAAATCGTCAATCAACTCACCTTGCAAATTGTATTTGCGAAGAGTATGGTCTTTCATTGTTGCTGTAATGCTATTACCAGAGATCCATAGGTCTGCTTCCATGAAAGGCAATATTGGTTTCAGATTTTCTGTAAGAACACTCTGCATACCTCCTTTACTTACTACAAAGAAAGAATCTTTGGGCGAAATAGCATCATATTCCGCTTTCAACATCCAATTTCCTTTTTTGTCTATCAAACCAAATTTGTCACGTTTGTTGTTATGTATTACGCAATGCCCATTGTGAAATACATACCCTTCTGCACCAGTGATGTATGGAATATTCAAGTCAATAACGACATTTCCTTTGGAGTCGATGAATTTTATCATTCCGTTGTCATCTACTGAAGCCAAGCCATCAGAAAATACCCATGCGTGCTTGTACTGAGGCTTGATGGCTATTTCACCTGTCAGCATATTGAAGTAGCCACGAGCATCGCCGTTACTATAACAGACAAGCGAGTCGTCCCCCAATGGCTTTGAAATCCAATGTATGCCCTTGACAGTCTTCTTGCCATCACGAGTCTCCACATATCCATCCGTCTCATAGGCCCGGCTATAGTAAGTGGCATTTCTTGACAGGTACTGCGAGTCATAGTAGGATTCATCCAAATATTTCGCAGCATTCACTTTCTTGTAAACAAACTCGTATAACGCATTACCTCCAGCACATGCAAACACAAACATGATGAACGCAAAACAGCCTCCAACAACACGTCGAATAAACTTGCCATACTTAGATTCATCCTTCATTCCAAGTATCACGGTGAACCATTCTGCTGTTGCTGAAATAATACCTGTCAGCCCTTTCCAAAATAAAATAATTGCTCTTTTCATATGCCCCTTATTTTAAGCTTCTACTTATTTTCCTCCTCATCAAAGGCTTCATCTGCCAATCTTCCATAGCAACCAAGACGTTCTTCCTTTGACATCGGTTCTGCACAAAAAGCAGCATCATTCTTCATTTGAGAAAGACGAGAAAAGAAATTCATACGGGTCGTGGTGTCTTTGCGCATGGAAGCACGTGTTCCTTCTGAACTATAATCAAAATTACGAGCATTGCGGATAGACATCGACATAGCAACTTCCATTGAATCTTGATTTGCTCCCATGTAAGTGAATGTCCAGCCTTCTTTTCGAAGTGTTTCCACAAGTGCCTTGATGCTACTACCATTATATTCTTTGGACGCATTCTCATAACCGTCAGTAATGATAGTAACAACAACCGCAACATCCTCAATGTCTTTGATCTGTTTATGCATCGCAGTAAGGGTGAATCCCATAGCATCGTATAAAGGAGTTGAACAACATGGTTCATAGTCGTTCATGCTCAACGGATGTGCTTTACCCACAGGTACTTTGTCAAAAACATTACATGTCTCACAGCTACAAAAAGTAACCAGTGAAACGAAATGCTCCTGTGTGTCGGCAAATTTCTCTTGCGCTTTCTTGATTCCAACCAAGGTTTCGTTGAATCCATCCACCGCTGCTTGACGTATTCTCTGCATAGAACCACTACGGTCAAGGATTATCACATTGAAGATTTGAGTCTTTTGCATTTCTGTTTTGTTTCTTGTTTCTTCCATATTATCTGATATTTTTGTGTTACGAACTTTATATCTTTATGAATATAGAGTGAAACAAGTAACCATTCCTATCATCAAAGAATATAAAATCCCTTCTGTTCACCACTGATTATTCCTTCATCCAAGATTATTACTTCATGATTTTATGTTTCGATACCCTCATTGCTATTATATATGAGAAGAACTAAAGTTGGCGTTTATCCTCCAATGCGTCAGACTTGATCTTGTTCTGCGCATTCTTTCCTATATGCCATCCGTCGCACCATGCACATTTGTATACCGAGAAATGCACACCATGCTTTTTGCCCATAGCCTCAGCTGCTCTTAATGCCACCCTCTTATTCGGATAAGGAATCTTGGGGGTTCCGCTACGACGAGAAATATGGCTATACTTGCTGAATATTCCAAAGGCATTATGTGTGACAAAAATGTTTCGCCATGCACCCTTTCTTGTCAATTGGTTCCAAATGGCAAGAATACTATTTTTAAAACTTATTTTACATACATCCATCGGTTATAAATTTCTTGATGAAGTCTTATGGTTGGTGTTATATGACTACTATCGTATGCTCTTTTCTTGCGGTTTCTTTACACCGAAAGCCTTCTACTTCATAAATATCAAACAGTCCTTTCTTTAATGGAGTAAGTTCGTATGTTACAGTAGAATCATCTGCACCATCTAACATGTCCCTATCTTCTTTGGAATATACATATTCGCAGTTATATTCAACTTGAAAAGCAGTTTTATCATACTCTATACGATATTCTATGCCAACAGAGCCATAAACCCTGCCTTTGAATGTCAAATGATCACCATTAAGTTTAATTACTTGCATAATCTTTTTGATTATATGTAATGGAAATTGTTATAGTTAAATACGGATAGGGAAGTTCTTTCAGCATCCATGTTTTTGATACGCTGTGGTATTTCGCATAGAGGGATATCCTCGTCAAGTAGCCAACGTAAGTGTCCAAACATGATGGTATTGGACTTTAGAATCTCCTGTTGTGTAGCCATGACACCATATTCCACCGCTTCTTGCTCCTCAGATATTATCATGCCAGAGAAAAATCCATGCAAACCTTCTGTCCTTGCATACTTATCAGCATGACACCATATGCCAATCAGATTACCACCGTGCTTACGCAAATGGAATGCGTGTGGGTGTCCAACAATGATTTTGTCAAACTCATCCTTAGTGTCATCCTCTCGATAGAACAGCCCTTTGTCTGAGCCATGTCCAAGTAGCATGATTCGTTCTTGCGTGGAAACATGATGCAGCAAATGTTCCATTTCTTTGTTGGAACATTTGCCACTAACCACATTTGCATCCATACCCTCATATAGAGTAGAGAGTACAGAAGTCGTTCTGTCTTTTGGATGTACAACTAACATACTTACTTCTCGTATTTTTTCAACATTTCCTTTACATCACCCATTGGTTGAAAAGGCACGATGATTTCCAAGTCCTTATTGATAATGCAATAAGCATTCTCTTCGTCATTATCTTCCATTCCGAAACCATCCTCATCAGCAAAGTAGCGTCCATCGGGATATATTGTCCAGCAGATGGCACAAACACCATTTCTGAAATTGTCATATCTGCCGAACCAATATCGAACAGATTTACATCCATTGAAATCAGGACATCCCTTATATATTGCATCAAAGTCAATCTCGTTATCTGTCACAAGAAGGCTTCCGTCTTCACTTACAAGTTGCCTTGTCTTACCTGTTTCCTTATTGATGATGGTGTAACTTCTTCCTTCACCACTAAACACTGCCATATTCTCACCTATATCGTAGGCATCCTTTAAATTATTCTTGTCCATATCCGTAAGTTTTTATTTGTTGTAATAATTTTCCCATCTGTAATTTCCACTGATTACATTCATGTCCTCACGAAACATTTCCATGTTAGGAACATTCATGACTGAAGTTGATATTGTTTTCAATGCTTTGGTTTTATAATCAATGGTCTCAAATGTAACTTTGACCTTTTTGTCTGATAGGAAAGAGTACGTTTCCTTTTTCAACGCAGTACCATACTTGCTGATTTCTTGCTTATATGCCAATAGCCCGTCTTTATATACACGTTGATGCTTGCTGCCATCCTCCCACGTAACGGAATATACATTCAAGTCATCAGTTATTATTGGAATGAAGACAAGGTCTTTATCATCTGACTCTATACATGGATCATGGTGCCATACTGTTTTGACAATGCGCCCATTCCGATATTCCGATTCCATTGAGGGCAGATAATCTGCAAATCGGCAAACCTTATAATTTTGCAAATCCTTTCTTTTAGGTTCCATTGTCACATGGAAGATATAAAAGCCACCATGCAAGTCGCTTTGCCAAAAACTCTGGCAAGGCTTTACCGCTATGGTCAACTTATATCCGCTTGGCGCAACAATGCTATCACTGCCATATACCATATAGGCTTTTACAGCATCGCCATCTTTATCATATTCAATGTTCGTCTGTTGGTATTTTGCAGTGTCAGGATGTTCATAAACCATATCTGCTATCATTTGTCTAAATCCAAGATACCCATCTTTGTTCCTTCCATAGCTTGTGCTGTAAGAATCCAATCCTTCAAAGATTTCACTTTTATATTGGAGGAGATGAGACAACCGTCCTTCATCATCGTAATCATACACAAGAGTTTGTGCATAACATTCCGATGCCCTTGCTATCGTGGCAATCGTTCGTCCCTTGTTATCAAAGAACTCCGTCAGACTGTTCTGCGGTGCATATTGCAAACGATGTACAGCATATGAACCATCCGAGAATCGAACGGAGTCATATTCTATAAATCCACAAGGCATCATCAAGGAGTCTTCCTTGTTGGTATTGTCAGAAGTACTTTGCAGTTGTTTGAAATAGGTTATGCTTATATCTTCTCTATTACAAGAAGCTATCAATAACAGTGCAACGCCCAATACAAACAATGTATAACGAGTCTTCATAATTCTTTCCATAGATTCAGATACATTCAATCAATATTGCCGTATAATTGTCATCTCCTTGTTTCTTACAAAGGAAATCATAAACGTCAAGAATCTCTTCCAAGGATTTGTCATCCATCATCCTTGCTTGCAAAATGTCAGGAGCCATGCTTTTGTATAGTCCATCCGAACAAAGAAAAACTCTGTCACCAGTCTGTAGTTTGATTTGTCGGATGTCTGGTACTGCCACTTCTGGGCGGTAAGAGAAAAAGCACTTGGCAACAATCTCCCATCCAAAATCAAGCCGGATATGGTCTTTTGTCTGATAAAGCAATCCATCACCAGGTCTTTGTACATAACAACGACTATCACCAATATGCGCAATGGTCGCCACATCGTTTTCAATACTTACCATGACCATAGTCGTACCCATCTCTGCATGATGAAGCTCAAATGCCTTTTGGTCAATGGCACAACTTGCTTTCTTGCAAGCGAGTTTTACCTTTGAGTCACAATCGGGCGTACTGATATGCTTCTTCCAAAAGTCAGAAATAGTATTGCATACCGTTTCACTGGCAGTCTCTCCAAAGGAATGACCGCCCATGCCATCACAGACTATTCCCATAAACCTGTTGTTTTGTGGCATATCAATGACCTTGTAAGCATCCTCGTTATTATGCCTTCTACCAGTCTTGCTTATTGTTGCATATCTCATCTCCATATTACGATTATTTTTAGTTTATGATAGTATAGAGGCAAATGTAACCTCTAATCTATCTGTAACGTAATATTTCCGACAATATTATATTCAATAATGTGGGAATCTTGGCTTGCTGTGTCATATTGTTCTATCAATAATATACTTGTGTTTGATACTTGATGTCATGTTCATCGCAATAATAGCAGATCTCGCTTTTCATGCAACTCCCATGTTTTTTGAACTTCTTTTTTAATGATTCGATAAGACTATAGTCGTCAGATGCGTGCAAAGACCTCATCAGACGATTGGTATTTGCCACATCAAAGAATACGAAAGACTCAACCTCGCCGTCTCTTGAATATTCTTTCTCAAATTCACCCATATCTTGCTCGGTAATGGTGAGTTTGCCATCTTCTATTTGCGCATAGATTCCTGTGAACTCACCATTCGTTTCATGTTTGTAGATAACCTCTTCCATAATTTCCAAGTGTTAATATTTAGACAACCATTCCACAAGATTATTCACGATGCCATTGGCTAAATCCTTTGAACCATGAGTTTGTTCATTCGGTCTGTTGATGATTACAGCCAAGACATAGCGAGGTTTCTTTACAGGGAATACTCCAACAAATGCCGTTTCTGCCAATTTATGTTCCCCATTTTCAAGTTCTTTGCCTTGATAGTTGCCATATACTCCTGCTATATCCACTTTCTTTGGGGCATAAGATGCTTGTATGCCTTTCCCTTTGTTCAAACCAATCAATACCTCTTGCAGATATTTACGTCCCAAAGGCGTAATGTTGTCAAATGTTTCCTCAATTACTGAGTCACCTTGCAAAGTCGGGAATGTCAAAGCATTCCTCTGATAGGCGCCATTAAAGAGTGCCGCCAATTCCATAGCGTTTGTTTGCTCCTCATCACTATTCATCTTCTTCCAAATACCAAAAGCATCGTCACCATGGCTTACCAAAAGAATCTTGAACATTGCCACGTTAGATTTATGTGTCAATGCTTGGCGACAAGTCATTACTCCATAACCGCCGGACCGCCAGTTATGGTCACGAATACTAATGCTGTCACCTATATTATATATACCACCGCACAAATCCATCTTGTCATTGAGCGAACCGCCAATGTCTGCCAACATCGGAGTAATGCCTACAAGTGTCAAAATGCGAGGACTACATGCTTGTTTCAATAGCTTGCCCTCTGAATAATCATCTCTATCTTTCTCCAATGCAACCCATGATTTCAGTCTTCCTGTTTGTGCATCAATAACAGCAATCTGTCCGTATGTACCATTCAACATTTTCAACCCCTTAGACAAAACATCTTGGCATTTCTGAGCCATCACACTATCTATTGTTGTGCATTCATCAAGTTTAGCGACATATTCAGGATTGTCCATCCATACACCAACAGTTTGATTGTTTTCTCCAACCACGCCAATGGTGCCACGTTCAATCCCTTTTTCTACATAGAAGTAGAATACCTCAATGCCATCTTCTGACACATAACGACGTGAGAAACCTGCAACATCTAAATCTATCTCCGTTACATTCTTATGCTTCTCCAAGTCATAGATACCCTGTTTGCCACCTTTAGAAACAACGGCAAACTTTGCTATGCTACAAGTATCTATCTGTTCGCATTGTTCCAATGGTACTTGGGTGATAGGCTTTTTGCCAAATGCTTCTTCTGCGTCAATAGTGTCAGCCACTATCACTTCTTGGGCAAAGGATAGCTGTCCGAACAAGGCAAAAGCTATTGTAAGCAAGCCTATCTTGATGTATTCATTTGTATTCATATCTATTAAAATTATATTGTTGCATGCCTTTAGTCAAAAACCTCTATATAGTTGCTATATTCTGGAAACCACTTGTCAAGCAAAGCGTCAGTTTTGCGTTCTATCTCAGGAGTGATGTTCTTGCTCACTTTCTGATAAGCAACAGAAATCGAAAACGCTTCGTCTATCCATCCAATAATAGGCAGACGCTTAGCAGAAATCAAGTCTACAGGGAATATCAAATAGGATATAGTTGACAATATCATCAATTTATCACTATTCGGAGTGTCCTTGCTGACCATGACGAAATAAAGCAACAATAGTGGGCGAGCACTTATGCGTCCAACTTTCGTTGCATACTCCTGCAACTTTTCTTTCAAAACTGCTGTGTCTATAATGCTTTGTACACTCATAACTATTCCATTTAACGTGATACATATTTTTATCTTATAGAGCGACTATCATACACAAACCTATCACTTCTATCAAAAAAACGAGCTCAGCCATAAAACGTGAAGGCGTTTTATGGCTGAGTCACAAACTTTTTCACTTAGGATTCAACTAAGAAAATCAATACGAAACATTGATGGTCTCATAATTGGATTGCGGTATATTATGACCCTCTTTCCTTGCAAGAGCACGTGTCTCTCGCATTTCTTTTTGCGCCTTTCTCAAATTTTGCTTCATTCCAGTATAGGAAGCGGAGTTCCATGTTCCAGCCGCACTGCCACCACTATCCTTACCATTCGTCTTGGTCTTGTAACCGTTAAGGGTCAAAGATTCATAGCAGCTTTTTGCATTACGCTCCCACCTATCATACATTTGTTTCCAATATTCATAAGAGTGCTTGCCTCCACTTCCAGAAGTTGACAAAGAAGAGCTGCCCATGCCCGAAGTATCATAAGAACCACTCGTCGGAAGAGTGGAACTATAAGTTCCAGATGTATCTATTGTTTGCGCTACTTGCGTTAATGTCTCTCCTACCTGCTGCAAAACGTTCATTGTTCGGTCAAACTTGATACGCTTAATGTTTTTTCTTGCCGTTTCACTTCCTAGGATTTTTGCTTGCCCATAGTAATCCAACGCCTTATCAACATCTCCCAGATCTTCAAACAAAGCACCAATATTGTTCAAAGACGTAGACTTCAATCCTTGTTTGTTATCAGAGTCTACTGCAATGCACAACATATATTTATCAAATTTTTCTTGTGCTTGTTCCTCTGTTGACATCTTGTATGCCTCATCAAATATCTGCCTAGCGATAGGCGATATCTCTTTTCCGTCCGTTCCCAGCTCTGTCGAATAGCCCATTCTGTAAGCTATCACTTTTTTGTCGTTAGAATAATTGTCGATATTATCGTATCCACAAGAGGATATTACATTTCCCTTAGCATTCAACAGCCAATATTGTCCATTCCTAAGTCCTACCGCTACATCATTTGAAGGAAAGAAGAGCAAATCCCAAGCTTGTTTGGACAATTCACTTCCGTCTGCAGTAAAGAGAGAATACTTGCCTTTACTCTCAGCCATCAAGATACCTTCTTTCTCATTCCAGAGATTAATGTCATCATACTTGCATTCCACGACCTCACTTCCCAACATATCAGAAACACCCAGTTTCTTATTTCTTTTTACTATACAGAAGTTAGAATACTCATCTACCATTTGATACGTTTTGCCGACTTGACTTTTCCCCTTCATAAAGACATATCCTTGTTTTGTCTTTTTGATAATGGTTTTGGTTACTTGTGGCAAAGTTGTTGGATATGCTTTCGACAGCTCCTCATTCTTCTTACGAACATTCGAATAGACTTCATCCAATTGTTCCTCTATTGCCTTTTTCTTTGAAGACAACACGAAAGGTTTGATAACCTTATTATAGCAAGTCTTAGCACCCTTATATTTCAAGTTATAAGAGCCATTATATTTAAAGGGAACTATTACTTCGTTTTTGACAGAAACTATTCCATACTTCTCTGACGTATTTATTGCTTCATAGAATATTCCATCAAGTAAACTTTTGGTAATTTTATCCTTATCACAACGTTTATAACCTACACAATAATAAAGGTCAGAGAGCATCTGAAGATTTTTATAAACAGCAGGTGTAAGAACATTACCCGACAAGTCCATAATACCATACAATCCATTTTGCTTGAACTTAATAACATAGTTAAAACAAACGAATTCAAGCCCCATATACTCATAGAAGTCCGGAAATACAGGGTGAAACTGATAATCATACAAATTAAACTTTCCATCAGTTCCTTGCCCGATTATTGGCATATATGCATTATGGGTATCACGAGTAACCTCCTTAAAATAAGGAGATACCTTCTTTCCGTGAAGGTCAATAAAGTAAGAATATTCCCCATTATGAACCGCAGCAACCTTGTCTTTGAAGGCATTCGCCTTTTCATATATAGGCTGCAAGCTCCAATCATTCTTATCCTTTTCCTTATATCCATACTTATTGATTCCCCTATCTAATACAGGAACCAATTCTTGACTATACAACATATTAAATGAGCATAATGCAATCATCAAAGAGAGAAATAAATGTTTCATATTTATATTGACTAAAAGTTTTACTAAGCAAAAATGCATCGTCCATCTAACATCGTCATCACATCACCTGCGAAATTTCTCGCGTCAATTTCAATAGGCTGATAGTAATAGAGACGAAAATCCACATCGTGCAAAGAGCCGTCATTGTATGGAATGACTATCCTTTGCCCTGTACTCCGATAATACAGATATTGTGAATCGTAGAAGTTTTCACGCCATGTTTCTACCTCAGCACCAGACTCATGGATGCACTTGACATCCACATTATAATGCTGATAAGCATGGCGCCCTTCATGAATGATTGTATTGATAACCTCCTTATGAATATTGGGGGCAGACGAACCTACATATATGGAGTTAAGCACAATCTTATGTTCTGGTGCACTTTGGTAACCGAGAGTTTTCTCTGGCAAATTTTCCAACTCTACTTTAAGAGCAGGACGGTGCTCGATTGCAGCAATATGCTGTTCTATTTTGTTCAACACCTCTTCCTTTTGTTCCAAAGAGAGATTCTGCCAGTTCTCATACTTTATTTCTTCTACATTTTCAAGATAATCCGCTATGCTTTCTGACATTTCCAAATCTGTAACAAACTCTGCACCTTCGTAACGTGATTGCAGATTCTCCACATCTTCTAATGATGCAGACTCAACACATTCGTTGGAGCTATCAGCCAATGGTTCCAACTTGTCATCCACTACCTCATTGATAGGGATAGTTTCGATTTTCTCTAATGATTCCAATCCCATCTACTTGTGATAATTTGACCCACAACTGCCCATGCACATACAGTTTGTACTAACGCTGTAGTTAGACCCACAGCTACCCATACACATACAGCTGCTCATTTCCATACTTGGTTCATTGACACACTCTGTCGGTTCTACAGACTCATTTGTATTCTCTAAAGGAGTTACTTCATCTGTATTTTCCAACGCATTTGCTTCTATCTGTTCCAACTTTTCGTTGGTTTCCAACATCTCATTTTCCATTTTGATTTTCGTTTTTGATTATACGATTTTATTGATTACCTTGTTTATCTGCTGTATAGTAGCATTATCCTCATTTCTCTTTGCCATTTGCAACTGGTAACGACAATTTGCCACAAACAGCAGTTTGAATGCGCTACAATGGAAAGGCGAAGGCGTATTGATGTCATCCGAGCAAACATAATTCATTCCATAGCAATGAGTGCAGACCATATTGAGAATGCATTTTGCGCATTTGCCATTGTTGAAACATGAATGGTCTTTGAAATTAATAGCCTTAACTGCCTTTTCTGCTTTATCCTTTGATATTGTCACAGGGGAAAACAAATGGCAAGCATATGTTTTTCCTGTCCAATCCACGCATACCATATCCTCACCACAACTGCATGTTTTATAGTTTTCAGCATTCGAGTGCATAATGGCATTAATATCAACTCTCAACATAGAGAATGGTACCAACTGGGGATTTGCTATGTAATACTCAACCAATTTCTTTAATTCCGTTTGATAAATGCCAAGTTTTTCCTTAGACCACCCCACGGAATCTCCCATCGCCAAGTCGGAAGATATATATTTGAAACCTTTCCGATGCAGGAACTTTACACCATTCGCCATATTCGAAATCGTGTCTGGCGAAATGGTCATCTTCACGCTTTGGTTTGGCCAAGTATTGACGAAGAAATCCAAATCAACATTATGGAATGATGACGAACGATTGGCATTTTGCATAGCCATGTCTCCGTCAAAGCTCAATCCCAAATGAATTCTGTCTTTATTCTTGGCAAACCATTCTTTCATCTCGGTTGTCAGCAAGGTTCCATTGGTAGGAGCAAACAACATCATTTGTTTGTCAGTAATAGGTGTTGACCAAAGCCACTCGGCACATTCTTTGATAAGAGGAAATTCCAATAATGGTTCGCCACCCATGAACTGAATTTCAACAGTCTCATACTCATCGCCCAACGCATCCATTTGCTCTTGGATGATATTTTTGGCTTTTGTCACATTCATCTTGAAGTTGCTAACCTTTGGCTCATAACAATAACTACAACGCAGATTGCATTTATACGTTATCAACAACATGATGACCTTCTGTTTGCCCATACGCTTTTTTATAATTGTTCTCCGTCCTTATATTCAGAAATCTTGCCATCTACTGTGAACAACATTCCGTTGTATGGTTTACCATCAACGAAGATACCTTCAAACCATTTGGAATTACTCCAAAACAGTTTGCCATAGCCATTGAATTTGCCATTTTTTATCTCTCCGTCAAAAACTTCACCATTGGTTTTTCTGAATACGCCACGTACCATTTGGTTGAACTTCCATATTCCTTGGAATACGTCGCCACTTCCGAACCAACAGATACCATTGCCAGTACGTTGGTTGTTTTGCCATGAGCCAACATATACATCATGATTGGCATAGGTCATTTTACCCTTTCCCTCACGCATTCCATTATTGAAGTCTCCCTCATACTTGCTTGCGTATTTGTCCTTGATAGGGTCGTAGAATTTATAAAATCCCTTACCATGCATCTTGCCAGCTTCCCAATCACCATCATAAATGTCATAATTGGAGAACTTAAACACGCCATAGCCTTGGCGAACGCCATCAACCAACTCACCAGTATATTCGCCATTGGCAAACGTACAAGTGCCATATCCTGTATATTTCTTTTCTTCTGCCATGTTTTTATTATTTCTTTTGTTATTATAGAGATAGGCATTTTGCAATATCTATCTCATTTTTTACTTCATCTTGTTGATTTGTGCCAAATAGATGTCAGAACTATCACTTGAACCAACATTCGCACTATTGAAACCAGCCAAGACTGCTTGACCAATAGACAACTTTGCTATCACCTTTTGCTGCTCAGGTGTCAGACCGATACATTCTGCTATGCGTTGAGAGTCATCCGAAGCCACTAATTTATGGATGATTTTCACATTGGTATTTTTGATGGCATCCTCTATCAGTCGTGTAGGAACTTGGTCAACTACCATCATGCCCTGTCCGTAGGCACGAACTTCAGAAAGGAAGTTGCTGAACATCTGTCCCGACTTATATTGTGGCAATTCAGAATTCAAGCAGTTAGCCATCACACGATGTGCCTCTTCCACAACCACAAGGTGACGGCATTTGTTTGAATTGAAGTCCACCTTACCAGTTTCTGATTCTGCAATTCGATATTCATAGAGGAACTGGAGTAATAAAGACATGATGAAGGCCCTATCTTGGTCGTCACCAGCGTATGAAAGGTTGACAACAACAGGGGAGCCAAACAGTTCTTCCCATGTCATTTCACAATCCTCCCATACTTTCTTGGCATCATTCCAAGTCTTTCCACATAGTTTCTCATTGTTGAGTAATTCATTCTTCCATCCATATTTCAGGCTTTGGAAACGAGTACGCAATGCAGCAGAGATGTTTTGTGTATTCTCTTTAGCATAGCCTATGTCAGACATTAACTCGTCAATAAAAGGAGCATTCACGGTTGCAAGCGTAGGGAATCCTTTTTTCATATAATTGGCCTTGTCATCCTTGTCAAGCATCTGGTGCTTGTCGGTATATAGCTTATACAATAAATGCTCCATGATGACAGGAAGAATATCCTGCATCGGGAATGCGGATGCAAACGTAGCCTTTAGACGGTCGATATGCGAAATAACCCTCATCTCGCTGTTTGGTAGATTTATGACTTCGAATGGATTCAACTGAAGTTTGTCTGGCATTATTCCACCCTTCGCATATCTTTCACAACCAGGAATGAATATCTTAATCTTCTTTTTGGGCTCTTTTATGGTCTTATTGTATTCTATCGCCCAATCTACATATTCAGTTTTTGCTGGTTCTATAACAAAGAAAGGACGATTGACTTTCATGAAACCATCAAGAACGCTTAATACTGTATTTGTCTTACCGCTACCATTCACACCACAGACAAGGGCATGACGAGAGAGGGTGTCGAGGGAAAGTTTAACAGGAATTTCGCTACGACTACCTCCATAAAGCATATATCCAACCTCTATGTTTTTTGCACTCTCAGGAATGTCTTGTGGTGTCAAGCTAAATTCAGGTGCACTATCAACTACACTTATTCCTGGTACTGAATGCAATGGGAAATTAACCAAAGCAGATAATTCACGTGTTGTCAACAACGTTTGGAGTTGAGAGAAGTCATCACCAAAAGGATGACGAAATAAAGGACCGACAAATTTATTAGTAGGATTATCCTTGAATTTTACTAACAATTGTGGAGACTTTGTTGTGCCTTTATGCTCAACAATAGAAGAAACATCATGAATTCTAATAGGTTCAAGTGTTGACTCTTCACCACTAAGTATAGACTTTAGTTGTAATGAAGATGAAGGATTTGAAAACTCTGTAAAGAGCAAACATTTCACATTCCATGCACCTGTAGCTTTTGCCAATTCAAATCTCTTTGTATACGCATTAAGTTTTTGGGCTGCAGCTTCAGCATGTTTGTTTACAAGTGTTTTACTTAACCCTTCTGTCATACTTTTAGAGTAGGTTGTTGTATCAGAAATTTGCTCTGATATGCCACCACCTATTACGTCTGAACTATTTTTCTGTGGAACAAATCCTGAAAGTACATTCATTCCCGATATTCCCGACAGACCAAGGAAAGTTGCCAGTGGATTATTGGAAGCCAAAGCACCACCAAGAGCATTTTGTAATCCTGGCAGTATAGCCATTGCTGGAGGAAAGAAGAGACCAGCAGCCATATACACACCAGCTCCAAGCATAGCTGCCCCTAATCCTTTTTTATGGTCTTTATGAGAGACACCTTCAGAATGACTCCAACTTTCAAATTTAGAATGTCCTTCTGTATGGGCAAGAGAAGATCCCTCTTGAACAGATTGAGAGATATTTATTGACTTGACGGATTCAATCTGACCTCCCATTTCTCGACATTGGTTTAGCAATAAATCCAATCTGTCATTAGAAGTTGGTGTGGCAGTGACGAGATATGCATATTTCTGCCCACGTAATCCTCCTATCAAATGCTCCACTGTACCTAATGCCTGTCCTTTATCTGCAAGTGTCGGAATACCTGTTATAGCCTGAACACTATTATATGTAGTGTTAAAGTGTCTTTGCAACGAATCGTTTTCTTCGTTGAATTGCTCAAACTTTAGACCAGGCCAACACACTTTTGCAAAATTATTCAAAGCTGTGACAGGAGCGACCATTGATTTATTATCGCTTCCATCATTTCTTAGTCCAAGGTAAATTTCGTTGGTCTTACCATCACTTACAACAAGAAAAGTCAACTGGGTATTAGGCAAAGCGCATGAGAGCAATATCTTCTGAATATATCCAAAACAAGAAGATACAGTGTCGTTTATTGGCTTTCCAACTTGCGTAATTTTAAGCCATGATATATGCTTAAAAAGATTCCTTGATACATCTGATCCTACAATTTCAACAAGTGAGTCTTCTGTAGATATTGAATCAAGATATTTTCTCTCTGCGCAACAGCTTAATGTCTGCGACATCATTGATGCAGCAAGAACATTCTCTGCTGGTTGCATTGCGTTTGTATAATGTATTTCTGCCATATTATCTTTTAGACTGAGCTCTTTATTTAAAGAAAACAGCAAGCTTTGCATAACTAACATAGTCATCTATCATAGATTCTATATAATCTTCAAGTTGTTTCTTTGCTGTTTCTATACCAGATATTTCTATATAATCGTTTAAAAAAACATCCCATTCTTTAGGTGTATAAATATGGAAATCATTTTGCCAGTAATGATTAAAATGCTGTTGGCGATCAGAGTCTTTCCGGTCCTTAGTTAGATTCCAACCACTCATAGTCATCCAACAAGAGCTAACCGCATCATATAAAATATGATTATTTCCTTCACCTGCAAATTTTGTTGATAATCTTTTTGCACCGAAATTTGTTAAGCGTGCTGACAATCCTGTTAATTCAAATTCTTTATTCTCTTTGAGTTCATAATTGAATGCAATTAAAACTTTTTTAATTTCAACCAACAATGAGTTTATTATTGTATTTGTTATTTCTTTCTTGCAATTACCTGCAAAATCATAGTAAGTCATACTAGAAAAATCTTTTTGAATTCTATCTTGGAAAGATTTTATATCTCTAATACGCACCATTCCATTTTTCTCCCTGAGCCAAGCATTTTCAACTCCCATTGATTTTGCAGTCTCATAAGGAACTAAGTGACCTATCTTTCCGTCACGATACTTTTTCATAAAATCACAAGCTTCATTTTTGATTTTCGATTTTATTCCGTCATACAAAATACGTGTAATATTACCTTTCCAATCATATATAGAAATTGCCTCATGTGCTTTTTTCTTTAGTTCTTCGGCAACCCCATTTGTTACTATATCCGCATAACTCAAATGTGCCACACCTTGCGACACAATAACAGAGGGGTTGTTGTCTGGGGGACAATGAGCTTCGTCAAGATTGAAAATTTCCATAAAAATCTGACTAACGAAATCCATTCTAGAGGCACCACCAGTCAAATAAACACAAGCTACCTTATTATCTTTAAGTTTATTTTTCTTGAAAGATTTAATTGCATCTTTGACTTTCCAAATATACCCATCCTCTCTATCTTCTCCTAAAATTTCGTTTATTTTCCCTTTTGGTATAGCAATACCACCAAAACCATATATAGGAGCTTTTTCAGATGATGTAAGCAAGCCATAATCAAAGCTTACACTGAATACTGAAAGTTTTTTACCATAGTATTGCTCTTTCGCTTCACGGAACTTATACAGCATTTGATTATATGGAATAGACTCCTTGTCTTTTCCATACAATTTTACAAATTCTGGCATATAACCATCTGAGGGATTATCCATAGCATATTTAAGCAAAGTTTTCTCTACTTCGCTTGCACCTAAAGGACGCCCATCATCTATTGGCTTAGTCAATTTACTATTTAGATATGTAAAATCAATTGTACTAGAACCGAAATCTACAATAAGCACTCCATCTTTTACATATGAATCTATTTTCGAGTCAGGTTGCGTTCTTGCACGGAAAAATGCAGCTCTTGATTCTTTCTGAATTCCAGCAATTGGCAATCCTGCATCTTCTGCAATCTTCACATATGCTTTTTCCTCAGAATTCCAAATATCTTGAGAAGGACGAGCTATGTAAACAACATGGTCACGACTTTTATAATCTGGGTTTCTATTGAGAATCTCAGCATATACCCCCTTCATAAATGCAACCATTCTTCCTCTTTCGGTTTTATTCATTTCTGAAGGACGTTTTTTGAAAGATATTTGAAAATCTTTCGCATATGCTGCATTCATAATTGCAGCATCACCAACACAAATAGTTTCTGTGCCCTCTTGTTCCAAAATGGCAACGGCTGATTTTATAACATGAAGACCAGGCAAAATATCCAAATCCTTTTGTGGTTCATTGCTTTTCTTAAGGTCATAGAAACACGCAGAAGTTTCCCCATGTCCAAAATCTACACCTATTATAAATTCAGTATTTTTTGTTACTTGTTTCATGATTTTGAGATCTTCTTATTTTTGTGGAATATAAACAACGCCCTGCGCAACAACAATTTTTGTGCTATTTACATCCTTGACAATAGCAGGCAAATACATTGTTTCCTCTGAAACATTTGGATTCATCTTCTTTGCAAAGAAACCTGATGTTGGCAATGAATATTCCACCAATTCATAGCCATAACCTTGTAAACAGAAAAGCATATTTTGCACATACTGATTTTTTGTCTCATTTTGCAAATTCTCCATAAAGAGATATTGGAATGATGCCAACAGTTGTGGATACATATTCTCTAAAGTATATCCTTCTTGTTTTATTTGCATTTGGTCAAGCAAATCTTTTCTGTCACGCTGTATTTTAGAGATTATCTCATCAATCTCCTTGCACAAAGACTCAATACCTGTAAGAATATTCTCTATTTCCTTTTGAGATATATTACGAGAAACATCTTTTTTTATTTCTTGTATGACATATTTACGCCCATTCTTTTGGCGATAATATTTCTTTGCACCTACAGTTCCTGCTCCAACAGCCACTGCCAACCAAGGATTGATAAAGGCACATATTACGGTAGGAAGCAAGGATAAAGCACTCTCTATAATATCAGTGCTATCATTTGTTTGCTGATTCACTTTATATTCTGTGCGAAGTGACAACTCTTTGAAGTCAATGCTTTCAGACAATGATAATTTCTGAAAAGACAAGGCCATTCGCAACGCGTGAGTTAACATCTCTGCATCTGAAGCATTAAGTGAATTACGAAAATCATTCTCTTTTACCAAGAGTGTCTCTATATGGCTATTGACCACCTTCTGAAGTTCTACGTAATCTTTAGGCAGTTTTAGTCCTTGTAAAGATTGTTTTAACTGTTCTTCCGATTTGAGAAAAACAGATATTAAAGTTACTGCGCTCATAATCATTATTATTTAATGTTTATATTATAATCCTTAAACTCATCCCACCCATCAATGTTCTCGCAGAACTCATTTCTGAGTTCATTCATTCCATCAATGGCATCCACATCATCTAAGACATCAAGCAAATCAGAAAAGTCCTCATTATTAGAAGACTCTTTCATAACAAGCTCGTCTTCCTGTTTGGTGCTAACACCAGCCACAAACGCTGCTAATATATTATTTGAAATGCTCATGATTTTGCCTTAAATATTTTGCTTCTCAATTCTTTAATTGCCTCTTTCTTCAACTTTTTTAATTTGACTTCTGTTATGTTCATTTTGGAGCAAACGGTTTCATAGCTTGCACGCTCTATGAATAAAGAGATAAGAACTTCTCTTTTTATATCATCAGAAATCAAATTAATATGTTTTTCCAGATTGCTTATCTCGTTGAAATAAATAGCCAAATCCCGTAGTTGGTCTAAAGCACGCTTTTTGATGTTGTAGATGTTCGACACTGGTGTGTTCATTTCTGAGGCAAGCTCTTCTGGCTCCATATCCTTTATGAATAAAGAATATATAACGTGTCTGTATCTTTCATTCGGCATTGCTTGCAGATACTGACCAATGTCAAGTTTTGCTTTGCTGTCAGCTTTGTCAGGAAGTTTGTTACTTACATCATCAATGTCAACATCGTTGCTGTCTTCTTTTGAAAACAGGCTGCCATAATATTCAGGGAATCTGTGTTCTACAACAACCTTAAACTGTCTTATGGCTTTTCTTGCCAAATTTATGAGTTTCGGCTTTTCCACATCCAACTTGATGGCAACTTGCGTATCTTCCATCTGTTCAACATACTTGAACCACATATATTTACGATATTCTGCTTTCTCCATCTCGCCAATCATGCTTTCAAGAACAGCCGTATCAAGAATGTGTGCTGGAATATCAAAAGTTTGCTTACTTGAATTATAGAAATGCCGAACCGCAACTGTCTTAATCCAATCAAACAATGTTGTTCGATAATCATAAGTCTTTAATGCGTGCCAATATTCGCCAACTACATTTGGCTTTTTCAGCAACAGAAATAGTTCGTTTACAAGTTCATCGTAATCAGAATTATTGCCGAATACCGTCCAAAGAATCTTACTGAACAAAGGACGACATTTCTCATGAAAGAAGTAATAGGCAAATTCGTCATCGCTGCATATCCGGGCAACAACGGCCTTTTCTTTCTCTATCAATTCCTCTCGTGACAACTTGTTATTGTCTATTTTCATGAGTTTATAAATTGTCTAATTTCTCACAATAAGCACTCGGTACGTATGCCGTCAAGACGGTCAGCAAGTTGTCCACAACAATGCCCACTCGCTGTTGTCCTTTATGACGTGCCACTATTCCCATAAAACCTTCAAACTCACCTTTTACCACTCGTACCAACTGACCTTTCTCGAACTTCTGGATTTCTCCAGAGACAATGATGACATCATCTCCCTCTGAAGCGCACGCTATTTTGAGACTTTCCATCTGATAGTCGGGAACAATCAATGGAGTTTTCTCTATTCTGCTGCCAATATGTGTATGGTGATAATAAAAACGAAGGAATGGGAGGTTTACGTTGTCGTAAACAAAAAGTTTGAGTTGTTCTTCGGTACCGTAGGCGAAGAAGATGTTAGGTAAACGTGACTCAGTAACAACTTTGCGCTTACCTTTTATTAGTTTTACCGTTTCGGTAGTAGGATAGAAAGCCGTAATGCCTTTGGCTGTCATATAGTCATATGCCTTTTTCTCTCTGCCATAAGTGGTACGTAAGGCATACCAATGAGGAACATCTTCCTCTTTTTGCGCTTTAGACTTTACTGATATATGTGCATTTCTGGTGGACACCCCTGTTTGTGAACTCTCCGCAGATACAGTGCTTTGAGCTTTGGGGAGGGTGTTGGAGGTAAGTCCAGCACAGGGAGGAGTTTCACCACCTCCTACGGTGTGTACATCTTTTAATGCACGTTCATCGACTTTCATATCGGTGTTAACTTATTCTAAGCAGAACCCAGTTAATAAATTGACACAAAAAAGAGCGTGGAAACTGTATATACTTAAACTGCATTGATTCGACTTAGTGAATTTTGACGATAATACCTGCAAATAACTGATAATAAGGAAAGAAAGTGTAAAAACCAAATCATAAATAGATTTAAACGAATCATAGTTTATTGGGGATATGTGGGAACATTTACGGGAAAGATATTACCTTTGTGACTGAAATAAAAAACATAGGAACATGAAGATTACCATCATCACAAAGGAATGCAAGACCAAAGACAAAGACGCTCCTGCAAAAGCCAATCTTTGTTTTCGACTCCGAGATAAGGATGTTGACCTCAAAGTCCGTTCCGACATTGAGGTTATGCTTGACTATTGGGACAATGATGCACTTTCCTATCGAAGGACAAAGAAATTACCATCTGACGAGCAGAAGAAAGTCAAGGTTTTGGTGCAGACCATTACAACGGCTCTTAGCGAGCAGTATAACTCTGCGACTGCTGATGTTGCATGGATGAAGAATGTGATTGATGAATGTGTCAATCCAACTTCAAAGTCAACAGAGACATTGACGACAGTTGTTTCGAGAATGGAACAATACATTGCGGAACATCCCATGAGTCCGAAATCAGCACTCGTTTATAAACCAACGATCAAGAAGCTTCAACGCTATGAAGCCTACAAGAGGGAAATAGAGGGAAAGGAAGGCTTCACGCTCTATTGCGAGACAATCCGCCCCGAAGAGTATCTTGATTTTCGTGAGTATGTCATAAACGAATATATTCATTACAATGACTACCCAGAGTTTTATGAACAGTTCAGCCTTGACATGCACCCTCCCAAGCAGATGTCAAGCACACAGATTATAGGTATCATGCATCATCTGCGTATTGTTGGGCATTGGTGCATCAAGATGGGGTTTACAACAAACCGCTCATGCGATGCGTTCACTATTCCTGCAGCGGTACAAGGCACACCTTTTTATCTGACGATAGAAGAACGTGACAAGGTTTACAATGCAAACCTACATAACAAGCCAGAGTTAGAAGTGTATCGTGACTTGTTCATCTTCCAATCAATGGTGGGTTGTAGAGTCGGAGACCTGTTTTCTTTTACCAAAGACAATATAGTCGGTGACATATTGCTGTATCTTCCACACAAGACCATGCGCAAACGGTCGCAGACCGTGAGCGTCCCGCTTACCACAAAGGCTATGGAAATATTAAAACGTTACGATGGCAAGCAAGAAAAGCTTCTGCCGACAAAGCAAGTGTATCAATACAACGAGGGCATCCGTGCCGTGCTTCGAGAATGTGGCATTAACAGAATGGTTACTATCCTTGACACCGTCACAGGAAAGGAGGTTCAGAAGCCAATATGTGATGTCGCTACAAGCCACATGGCAAGACGCAACTTTATCGGCAACCTATACAAGAAAGTGAAAGACCCTGAGCTTGTGAGTTCCATGACAGGACATGTAAACGGAAGCAGAGCTTTCGCCAGATACAGAGAGATTGATGAGGAAACGAAAGTAAATCTTGTCAACCTCATCAACTAACGTTTATACAATCTACCAGTTATACATCATTATATATAGAGTAGCATGAAAGTAACAGCATTCATCCGAGAAACATCGGCAAAGAACAACATAACCGACCAGGCGCACGTTTATTTCCGTGTGCGTGACGGCAAGACTGACATCAAGGCTGTCAGCGAGTTATCCATCAATCCTAATCATTGGAGCGCAGAACGGCAGGGTTACAAGACACGTGTGGCTCTTGTAGCGGAGGCAAAGCGCACGGCATTCGACAAAGCCGTGCAGGACTTGACGGCGCTTATATCCGCACAATATTATCATGGAGCGGACAGCCGTTGGCTAAAAGGTGTTATTGAGGAGTTTCATCATCCTAACATCAACATCCGCCAAGGCAGAAAAGGTGACGAATACAGTCTTGTGTATCAATGCCAGCAGTATGCCGAGAACCACCCAATGGAAAAGGAATCCATAAGGCATCATGAGCATAACGTACGTAAGTTGCAGCACTTCGAGCGTTTCCAAAGGGAAATTATGCGTAGACGAGGTTACACCATGCGACTTGATGCCATAACAGCCGATGACTTGCGTGAGTTTCATAAATATCTGGTAAACGAGGCTGGATATTATGAGCATTACCCTCAAATCTTCGATGACATAGAGGAGCGCTTCAAACCACGCCAACTAACGGAAAATTCCATCAATACTATATTCAGAAGAATACGCACGGTTGTGAACTGGTGTTTGAAGCATAATATCACGACAAACGACCCTTTCGCCACCTTTGAGATGCCTAAGGTGCTGGACAGCCCTCCATTTTATCTGACACTTGAAGAGCGTGACAAAGTCTACTATGCCGACCTCAGTAACGAAACGCCATCCACACAAGTATATCGTGACATATTCATGTTTCATTGTCTCATCGGCTGCCGTGTGGGAGACCTTGAAAAGATGACACGTGCCAACATCGTTGATGGTGCTGTGGAATACATTGCTGAAAAGACAAAGAACCACAAACCACGCACCATCCGTGTACCGCTCAATGATAAGGCGAAAGCGATTCTCGCTAAATATGCAGACCTTGAAACGAGGTTGTTGCCAAAGATAAATCAGAACATATACAACCGTCAGATTAAGAAAATTCTGAAACTGCTCGGCATTGACCGCATGGTGACTGTTATTGACAACAAGACTCGTGAGCCTATACAGAAACCAATCTGCGATATTGCGACAAGCCACACTGCAAGAAAGACGTTCATCGGCAACCTATACAAGAAGGTGAAAGATCCAAATCTTGTTGCATCTCTTTCGGGACACACAGATGGCAGTCGAGCTTTTGCACGTTACAGAGAAATCGACAACGAGATGAAACGCGAGCTGGTGAAATTGATAGACTGACCTATTGCGAGTTTGCCTAAATTGCGTTTCAAAAACGGATATTCAATAAAAACGTTGGCGTTTAGAAGAAAATACTATACCTTTGCAGACGAACAAGAACCAAAAATATAATAAAAAGGTTTCAAAAATATGGTACAGACATCAAGCCAAAGCACTGTAAATAAGATAGAAATGAGGCTTAGAGGGAAAGGACGTGGTTCGATAGTTTTTCAACAAGACTATGCAGACTGCGGAACACCATCAGCCGTGAAGTCAACATTCCATCGGATGTACACCGACGGAATGTTGGTGCGTCTGGCTCATGGTATCTATTATTACCCCAAAGAGGACAAGGAATATGGACTTGGCATTATCTATCCGTCTGTTGAAGACATTGCCCAGGCTATAGCCAAACGAGACAAGGCTAAGATTGTACCTATGGGAGCATATGCCTTGAATCGTCTCGGATTGTCCACACAGATGCCCATGAATGTCGTGTTCCTGACCAACGGCGCACCACGTAGGATAAAGATCGGAAACGGGCGTGGCATCCTGTTCAAGCATTCTTCTTCGGGCAAGAACTTTGCTTATAAATCAGAGCTGATGATGCTTGTTGTAACAGCCATGCGCACCATAGGCGAGAACAAAATAACCGACGAGGAACGCAACGTGCTTGTCGAGCACGCAAAGAATGTAAACGACAACGATTTCAACCATGATATAAAACTTGCCCCTGCATGGGTGCGCAAAATACTAATTGCACGATGAAATTCATAGACATACCAGAAGATAGACAACGTGAAGCTATCAATACCGTGGCGTTGCAGACCGGATTGCCGCCGTCAAGTATCGAAAAGGACTGGTGGGTAACGCAGGTGTTGAAAGCCCTTCATACTTTGCCATATGCAGAACATATTGCTTTCAAAGGAGGTACAAGTCTCAGCAAATGCTGGAACTTGATTGCCAGATTCTCCGAAGACGTGGATATTGCACTCAGTAGAGAATTTCTTGGCTTTAGCGGTGAATTATCGAAGACTCAAATCAGCGACAGACTACGTCGCGCCGCCTGTTCTTTCGTAAGAGAGAAGATGCAGCATGATGTAAGGAAAGCTTTAGTGGATTTGGGCATACGGGCAGATGCCTTTAGTGTGGATGTTATAATCACACCAGTTACGACAACAGACCCAGAGGTGATAACTATAACCTATCATAGTTTGTATGAAGTATCACCATATATCAAGAATACGGTAAAGATAGAAATCAGCGGCAGATCGATGATAGAGCCTATTGAGAAAAAAGCAATCAACGCTGCTATTGACGCCCATTTCAGCAAAGCTCCATTTGCAGAAAAGCCATTTGAGGTGAACGCTGTCATCCCCGAGCGTACTTTCCTTGAAAAGGTTTTCCTGCTGCATGAAGAGTTCAGGAAGAACGAGGTAAGAGTGGAGCGTATGTCTCGCCATATATATGATTTGGCAATGATGATGGATTCTGAAAACAAAATTGCTGACCGTGCAATCCACAACGAAGCCCTGTATAAGGCGGTACTTGAACATCGCAGAAAGTTCATCGGACTTAAGGGCTTCAACTATGATGAGCTATATCCTGCCACATTATGTATCGTGCCCAACGAGGATATTGCAAGACTATGGCAAGATGACTATAAATTCATGTGTGAGCACATGATTTTCGGACAGGTGCCTTCTTTTGATGAACTGATAAGCAAGTTGTCAACGCTCAACGAGCAAATTAGACAGTTAAATTACCGAAAGGCATGAACATAAACGAACTCGGCGAGGATCTTGAACAGCAGTTCGGCAAGCCTCGCAACATAACAGAAGAGAACGTTAGGTTCATGCTTTCGCTCATAAAGGAAGAATTTGATGGAACGAAAGTGAACGAGAATGTCGAAAAGCCAAGCCTTGAAGCCTTCGGCATGACCATTCTTGCTGTTATGTCATACCAAACTACGCCTTGGGAAGAATTGGCAAAGAAACCTTCAATCCGCAAGACACTCAAATATATTGCCATTAGAGGAAACTGCCATTATGACGAGATGGAGGCATTGACCAAGGAACTGATACGGAAGCACTTTGATGGCATTACCCAAAAGATGGTATTAGGGTTCTTGAAGATTATTCGTGGGGTGTCGAATGAAGAACGTCCGACCAAACTTATTGAATATACTCCATTCGCAGCCCAATACTATGCTATCCATTACGGACTTCACCAGCTTATCAGAGGTGAACATCCAGATGATGCAGCCGTCATTATCCATTGTGCAATAGAGGACGGCATATTGTTCCCAACAATTCCTCGCAGTCTGCTGGTCGATGAGTTCAACCTGAAGAAAAGTAGTTTCGACAAGTATTTCAGCAAGTATCATATAAACCTGAAATACGAGTCCGATGCCGTCAAGAAACAGGTTGAGGAGAAAATCAAATATCACAGAAGGTCTTTACGAAATGCCATAGGCTACAATGTCACCAATGAAAATAAAGTGCACTTCTACGACCGCAAATTAGGACGCAAGAACTTCCTTTCTATGATTATTGCATATTGTCGCAGCATATTTCGTTTCTGACAATCTGCTACCATTTACAATCCTTAGCCAAACGTAAAACAGCAATTGGCTAAGGATTTTTGATGTTGTCACGTTAATTCCATTAACAAAGAGTAGTCAATAGTAGTCGCATCCTACTGCCTATTCAAATCTCATCGAGAGCCGTCAAAAGCCATATACCTTTGCACCGTCAATCCGACAAACCAGCGGATTGGCGGTGTTTCTTTTTTATAACGCTGCGAGAAAGAGCATCCTGGTTTACGAGCAAGACAGCGTATGTATAACGAATATCAAAAGAAAAAATATGGTTGACATCATGTCATTGACAAAGATGGGAGGACAGGTAGCACTAACCGTTACTCCCGAAGACCTTCACCATTTTGCAAATGCTCTCTTGGCGCAGTCACGCAAGGAATGGGAGGAACAAGCTACGTCTGCTCGCAAGGAAGAATCTGAGGAAACCTTTCTTACAACAGAGGACGTTTGTAAAATTTTCAATGTATGTCCTGCTACCCTATGGCAGTGGCATCGCACTGGCTACTTGCAACACATCAAGTTTGGCAACAAGAACATGTACCCTGCCTCGGCAGTCAAAGCCATTACACACGCTCGCTCCATGAACGAAACAGTTGTAGGCTATTGCAAACGGAAGAGTAAAGTGGACAAGAACTTGCCTAATGCTTACGACAACGATAGTAAAGAAAGCGTATGACGTATATCGAATACATGAACCAGCTTTGGCGTTCTGCTTTGTTGTCGCCAATGCCAGCGAGTGAGATAGCCTTGTTTGCCTACCTTGTGAACGAGAGCAACAAGCGGTATTGGAAAATGCCGTTTGCGTGCTCCACAACAAGAATATGTGAAGACTTGCGCCTTTCAAGGCAAACTGTCATCACGGCACGGAAGCATCTATCCGAGCGCAAACTTATCGCTTTTACAGAAGGCAAATCCCGCCATCTACCGTCCAATTACACACTGCTTGAATGGACAGATAACTTGACAGTAGGCTTGACGGAAAACTTGACGCATGGTTTGACACAAGACTTGACACATATTAAAGATAAAGACAAACACCAAAGCAAAGATTCTTTTATAAAGGGAAGGTGTGAGATTTTTGACAGTAAAAACGGAGGTGTATATGGAAATAGCAAACGAAAAGAAAATCGCAGGACTTGTCCAGTTCCTGCGGAAGGGACGGACTATGACGGGGCGTTTTAGACTGCCTATGTCGGAGGAGCAGGCATACGAATATCTTCTGGCAGCATATATCATGGAAGTACAGCTCCGCTATCGCAGGTTTATCTATAATGGTTTTGTTGAAGAGCAACTCAAACAGGTAGCCAATTGCCTGACTGTAAACACTGCAAAGTTCGGAATCGTTCTATGTGGCGGATGCGGCAACGGCAAGACCACTATGCTCAAGGCATTGCAGAACCTTGTCAGACGATTGGAAATCCTCAAACCGAACCTATCGCCTAATGCTGGACATAGTTCTGATAACTACTATAGTTTTACCATTGTCAATGCCATGCAGATTGTGCAAATCCGCAAGACGGACTATAATAAGTTTTGCAAATTGGCGGAAGCTGATATATTAGGTATAGACGATATTGGGACTGAACCTGCTGAAGTGCAGGACTACGGCAATTTCATTTATCCCATCAAGGAACTCTTGGCTATGCGGTATGACGCACAACTGTTCACGGTCTTCACCACAAACCTTGAGCCCAAGGAAATGCGTCAGCGATATGGTGACCGAATTGCCGACCGACTCAACGAGATGATGACAAAGGTGGTCTATCGTAATCTAACCTACCGGACGGAAAACGCACAGATGGCGAATAGTCAAGGATAGAGGCAGTCTTTCGTGAGGGAGCCGACTTTTTGCAAAAGTCCATGAACATAATAGGGACTTTTAGATTCACCTGCTGACGCTGTTCACTTAAAAAGTCCTTCTATTATGCTCAGGCTTCGCCCGAGACCTGCTGCCATTATACCGAGTTACGCCTTTTACAATGTACAACAAGACAGAAATACAATATGCAAAGCAACATACCACGTGCCGCTATCCATGTCGGCAAAGACAAGAAATCATTCTCCGCCCAAGTGGGCAACGAAGCCGAGCGCAGAGGCTGGGACGAGAATGTTTATCGTCTGAAGAATGCCGACAAGGAGAAGAACAATCATTACAACTTCTCTCGCAAGAATCTCAACTTCGAGATAGTCAAGGATGGAAAGATTGTCCCTCTTGGTTCCAATCCCATCCCACTCCATGAGCGCATTCAAATGCGCCTTGATGAATTGGGATTCAAGCCATACATGGATGCCAGGCATCCAGACCAAGTTTCAAAGAACAGTCCGAACTGCACTGTCGGCATGATATTCAGTGGCGACCACGACGTGCTGTACAACCTTGCCTTTGGCAACCAAAGGATAGACACCGCCAATCCTGATACAGACCATAGCCACATCGTATTGCAACAAGGCATTTATAAATGGGCAAAGGACACCTACGACTTTGCCTGTCGAAAATGGGGCGAGGAGAATATTATCAGTTTCGCAGTCCATTGTGACGAAACAAGTATCCATGCCCATGTACAGACTATTCCTGTGGAGAAAGTCAAGAAACGTGGACGCATTGGTAGCAAGTATGTCAACAAAAACAATCCCGACATAGTGCTTTCAACTAAGGAATGGAGAGCATTACCCAAAGAGAAGCGAGACAACTACACCAAGCATACTGCCTCAAAGGATTATGTTGAGCGTGTGTCTTATGCCAAGGTGTGGGGAGAGACGAGAAAAGCAAAGTCGGAATATCTCTCGCAACTTCATACAGACTATCACAATGAGGTTGGCTGCAAGTATGGTCTTGCACGCGGCATCCCTTACAATGAATTGTCCGAGGAGGAAAAGCGAGGACGAAGGCATAAGAACAAAGTCATTCTTGAAGCCGAGCGACAGGCGAAAGCTGCTCTTGACAAGGTGGAGAAATACGCTGTTCTTGCCACTATTGACAAGCAAGAGCTCACCTTCCCTCTTCTCAATATCAAGACACCTGTTCAAGAGGCAATGGATGCCGTTAAGAAAGAACTTGCCATTCCTATTCCTGCACTTATCGGACAAAAGACTTGGCGAGAGGAACGAACAACAAACATCAATGATGCTATCAAGGCTCTTGTCGTTGCCATCAACGCTGAACGTGACAAGCAGAATAATGGTATACGGGCATCTGTCAACAAAACTTACACTTACTATATGCAGCAACTCAACAAACTGATTATTGAGAATAAGGCATTGCAGAATGAAAATGAAGCTCTAAAGGCTGAAAATGTAAAAGTGAAACAACACATATCGCAACTTGACGAGAACGCAGTCAGACGAGTAACCGTTCAAAAGGATTACGTTATTGAAAGTTTCAATAAGCAATTAGTCTCAAAAAACGAGGACATTACAAAACTCAAGACTGATTACAATACTCTATGGGAGAAATACAAAATCTTGGTTCTTCAATGGAACGATTTAACCAAGCAGCCTGAAATAATTGAAGCTGTTAAACGTGTGGAAGACCGCAAGGAACAAGAAGCGGAGGCAAAACGTGAGAAACAGGCAAGACAAGACAGATACCAAGGTGTACTTGACCGATTCATCAACGAAGGTCACGAACAGCTTAAAGCCTTTTCGCAATCAAGCAGAATAGATTTCGATGAAAAAGAAGCCAAAGCAATCTATTATGGTATTATGGCTACTGCCACAAAATCCAACATTGCGCTTCGCTCTCCACAAGGAGCAAAATTTGCAGTTGAAAGATTTCTTGCAAGCATGGATTGGAATGGTTGTGGCAACTATTGGAGAGAATGTGTCGCACATTGGACAAAACTCTTTGCTACCGATGAGGTTGTTTATACCGAACCCATCATTCAGAACTTCCTTTCGTTCATTGATCACATATCGTGCAGCGCAGATACATACGTCTCACTCGGTGGCTCCAATGGTTGTGCTGACCAGCTCACTAATTGGGACGGAACACAGAAGTTAGGGTTAGGAGCATCACCAAAAAAGAAGTCTCAAGGTTTATCCATATAATGACAATGAGAGGCGATTCGTAGCGTTGGTTACTGCAAATCGCCTCTAATTACAGAAATGTGATGTCCAAAGTAAAGATTTCCAATTATTTGTTCTTTCATCTGAATAAGATTCTTTATCTTTGTGGTCAATAATTGACAATTCTGTCAAAAGAAAGTCTATTGGTTTAATCTAACCTCTGAGCAATAACATTGGAAGATAACACCAAACAGCCTTTAACGGCTGACGCTTCATTGTATAATGAGCAGCCAAATGACACTGGCTTATTGTGTCCAAGTGCAATACTTACCTCTTGTACGCCCTCCATCTCAAAGAACAAAGGTGGGGTGTCGGTAGAGAATGTACCATCCGAAAACAAGCTATGGTTCGTTCTGCGAGTTTCATATGGTCGCGTTCTCAAAGCTAAAGATTTTGTAGAAGCTAAAGGCTTGGAATGCTATGTTCCTTTGCGATATAAAGAAGTAAGGAAGCAAGGAAAGAAGCGAATCATAACAAAGCCTCTTCTCTCCTCATTTCTTTTTGTTCATGCTACAGCAGAACAAGTTGAAACATTGCTCTATGAAATCAAAGTAAGTACTAATGAAATCAGAAATCTACTAAGTTATTACTTCGACCACACTTCCCAACGTCAAGACAATCCAGACCGTAATCCTCCACTTACCATATGTGATGAGACGATGAATAACTTCATCAAACTAATATCTATCAAGAATCAGCACATAATCCCTGTTACAACAGAAATTATCCCATATAAATTAGGAGATATGGTCATTGGGACCGAAGGAGATTTTAAGGACATTCATGGCAGAGTGGCACGCATTGCCGGACAACAGCGAGTAATAGTAGAGCTGTTCAGCGGATGTTTGGTGACGACGGCATATATACCGAAGGAGGAGAAGGAAAAGAGAAATCAAGAACGCTGCTTGATTAACGCAACAGGTTAAACACTATATAATAAATGAAATAAGCAATTCTCCTAACATAGAATAAAAATATACAATCAAATGATGAAAGAAGAATTCATGAATATGAAAAAGTTGTATCATTACACAAAGTTTGATACAGCAATTAAAATATTGGAATCCCATAGTCTAAGATTTGGAAGGTTGCATAATATGAATGACATTCATGAAAATGACAAACTTTCCTATGTCGACACAACAGGAACTCTTATCAATAGTTTTCCATCCGATGTATTGGATGCAATAGATTGTGAGATGGCAAAATATCGACAGATTAGCCTTACCGCAGATGATAACAAACAGGATAAATTGGGGTTCGACCTTCATCAAATGTGGGGACTTTATGCCGATAAAGGCCAAGGCATCTGTCTCGTATTTGACAAGGACATATTATGCAAACAAATTGATGATGTCGTTCTGCACAAAATTGTATCATACGATACCTCTGTAGAATCGTTTTATATTGCAAACTCCAATGACTCTCAAAGTATCCAACGCAACATACAAAAGAAAGCCGATAAGTTATTCTTTCACAAGCGAAAAGAATGGGAGCACGAACAAGAATACCGATTTATTAAACGCTGTACCAACCTCAATAAAGAGGAATACTTGTATTATGGCAAAGCCTTAAAATATATTATCCTGAATTCTGTAATCGAGAATACTGATAGTGTTAAGTTTAAAAAAAATATAGAGAAACTGAATAAACATACACAAAGAGTTCCAATACTGGTATATGGTAATGGATTGCTTGATTATTCTCTTATTGATATAAATCACACGGAAATAATCTGGAATTCTTCCTATGGATATGATATTCTCATTCCTGGAGTGAATTGTGAGATAGATGTTTGACGTTTCAGAAAGGAAATTGTATGAGTTCAATATTAAAAATATTAGTAGACATTCAATGCCTTGTCTATTGCGATTTTGAGCAAGTTGGCGAAGCTATTTCCGATTCCATATTTAGATTGCATATATTGTGTAATAATAATGAAGATAACTCACTTTTATGAAAACGAGTCTTAAAACAATTCTTAATTCTGGAAGCTACAAATACTGCTACGAAAATGGTAAGTTCACATTCTATGACAATAGAATTGGTGATATTACAATGGTAAATTACAATTCTAATCTGTTTTCTGCTATTAGGCAGGAACATATCGTCATATTAGATTTATCAATGTGTCCTAATGTACCAGATGTAATTAGCGGTTTCCCATATGTTACAGAGATTATAATGCCAACATTAACAGACAATATACCATCCATTGCCAACTGTCCTAAATTGGAAAAGGTAACATTTGATCCTTCTACCATAAAAATATTAAAAGAGAAATCATTTGATGGGTGGCCACCTATCAAACAGATTTCCTTTGGAGAAGATTTTGAATATATGTCGTCCTCTTGTATAAGCCAAAATGCACAAATAGACAGTTTGGACTTTTCACTATGCAAACATATGTATTTAACAGATCATGCTTTTCAACGAAGCAGGATTAAAAGTATAAGCTTACCTGATCATATAACAAATCTGCCCGAGTATGTTTTTTGCGATTGTCCTAATCTTACTTCCATATTAGCAATTGGTGTCATCAAAATAGGTTTCTGTGCATTAAGCAGTTGCAACTCTTTAGAGCATTTAAAGTTTGCAGAAGAATTCAATGCAGATAATATTGACAGGTATTTTTACGAAAATGATTATGATACTTCACGATGTGGAATCGAAATAGGCAAAGATGATATATATTCGTACATATGGTGCCTAACTAACTTTAGGTTTTATTATACAGAGCGTTTAAGTGATGAATGGTCAAATAGAATCTTCAGTTTTAATCACATGAACCGACGCTCTTTTCTCATGTTTTTCGGTGATATTGACATTTATAGCAATTATAAAGACCATTATGCTTCGAATATATCTGAGGGCTTTCTTAAAACCTCAAGCCGTTACACAAGAATAACCCACAATGGAATATATGTTGGATCTGAAGATTTGCAAAAGAATGCAATTAAATACTATTATGAAATCGACAAAAGGTTAAAGACAGACATCAGAGATGTAATAAAACAAATTGAAGAAGAAGTTGATAAGTTAGACATTAACAGTATTATTGACTCATACGAAACGACTATATCGGAATGGACAAAAACAAAAATTGGAGATGATGACACATTCTATTCTGAAACACACAGATGTTCATATTATTCTGATGCATATTTAGAAACCATATTACCTAGTTACCATAGCGAATACAAAGATTCCGGATATACCACAAACTGGCCTTGGACATCAAAGAAAGAAATAGACGAAATGCACTTGGAAGACGGTAGAATCAGAGAAATGGCCAGAAAGTCATATTCAAAAGAAGCTCATATAACCTATCTTATAAAAGAATATATTCAGTATATAGCTAATAAATCTGCGGAAGTAGAACATTATTTACACATTGGACGAGCAAAAGAAGTCTTTGAACAATATGCTTATCTTCATGGTAAAGAGCGTGTGTCAGAGTTGAACAAAGCCATTATTATATAAAAACAGAATTATGAAGTGTGATTGTTAGTATAATGAGATATCAACGATACAGGGTGTTCAGTAAATACGAAAAAGGCATTTCTGAATTAGTGCAGTTTTTAACAGAACATCGCGAATATGAATGGTATATCTAGAAGCTGTGCATCTTTATAAGACACATACAAAGTCTGATTAGAAAAGAATTCATAGCATACGATGACTATTCAATTGCAATGTTTAATAAATAAAAGAAGAAAAATGGATATGATAAGAATGTATGACACAAATGTAGATGTTTTGGTGGTAAGGAAATCTGACTATCAGAATGACAATATCGGCGATGGATATTTTGTTGTTCCCAAAGATGAATGGCTTTGTGAAGATGATGGACTCAAAAGTTTTCATTTATTCCTAACCAAGTTTGATGGAAACAGAGTTTCCTTGTTTTTGACAAGTGAAGGGCATCCTGTTATTTTCAGAGAACTACCATTATCACGAAGAAGTGATTATATTGAGATATAAATATTACTGAAACAGAATGAAGTATTGATTATGCTCGAACAAGAACTACAACAATACCTCCTCCGCAAATATCCGCAGGAGAATGCTCGCTGCGAATGGAAGGAATTCAAGAATTTGAAGAACTCGTTCTGTGGGGACGAAAAGAACGATGTCATATCCTACGTGTCGGCTATTGCCAACATGGAGGGAGGCCATCTTGTGATTGGTGTTAAAGACAAGACACTCGAAATCGTCGGGACTGACATTTCAAGACTTACCTTTAATGGGCACCCTGCAAACACGCAGTCGGCAACGTTCAAACTTACAGAACAATGCACTTATCTGTCATCGGAAGGACTGAGTATAGAAGAATTTGTTACTGATGATACAAACAAGCGAGTATGGATAATACACATCCCAAAGCACTTGCCTCGTCGCCCAATCCTTGCTCACAAGAAGGTATGGCAGCGGATAGAAGATTCTTTGGTTGAAATGACTAACGAAAGGATGAGCGTCATCCTCGAAGAGCCTATCTATACAGCAAAGAATTGGTCTGCCGAGATTGTACCTGATGCTACAATAGACGATTTTGATGAGGTGGCTATTGCCAAGGCTCGAATGATGTTCAAGAAAGTACATAGTCGTATACCTGCAGAAGAAGTGAACGCTTGGTCAGTTCAAGAATTTCTTAGCAACGCTGGTGTGATGATTGATGGTGGTATTACTCGTGCTGCTATCATATTGTTAGGTAAGCCTATGTCTGTTTTCAAACTCCGTCCTGCCGTTGTGCGTGTGACATGGTCGCTTCGTGATGAGAAGCAGGATGTGGTGGATTATGAACACTTCACCGCTCCATTCATCCTGACGGTAGATCAGATTTTGGCAAAGGTTCGCAACCTGACTATGCGTGAGATGCCCGGAGGTACTCTCTTCCCTGACGTGATGCAACAGTACGATGACTACTCTATGCGCGAGATTTTGCACAATTGTATAGCCCATCAGGATTATACCCTTCAGGAAAGAATCAACCTTGTGGAGAATACTGGATTCCTGTATTATGCCAATGGTGGTAGCTTTATCCCTGGCACAGTTCAGAAGGCTCTTGCTACACATGGACCACAGCGACACTACCGCAATGAATGCCTCTGCAATGCGATGGTCAACTTCAATATGATTGACATAGTCGGGCGAGGAATCCGTAAGATATTCAATCAACAATGGGAACGCAGATTCCCTATGCCTGATTACGAAATAGATTCAGCAAAGAATGAAGTGGCAGTTCGTTTATACGGCAATGTCATCAATGAGAAATACACCAAACTTCTGAAGGAGAACAAAGACTTGTCACTGGAAGACTGCATCTTGCTCGATGCCGTGCAGAAAGGACATAGACTGAATGAAAGTGACGCCAAAAATCTTTTGGAGCGAGGATTGGTAGAGGGTAATTATCCATACTTGACCATATCCCTGAGCATTGCAAGGCAGACAAAACAATTGCCTGAATATACCAAAGTGAAAGGACTTGAACGTGACAAGATAAAACAGATGGCTTTACAATTTGTCCAGAATGCCGGGGAGGAAGGAACCCGAAGAGAGTTTGTCATTGAATACCTCCGAGAGGCCCTTCCTGCAAGAAATAAAAAAGAGCAAAACCAAAGATTAGTAGGTAATATCCTAGCAGAAATGAGTAATGAAGGTTTAGTATTACAGAAGAATAGAAATTGGTATGCAACGACTAGTAAGGACTAAAACAACGACTAGTAAATGACTATTCGAGGCTTCTAGTCGTAAAAGTTGTCATTTCGATTCAGTTCCAGTCGTAAAAAGACTCAAAATATTTATTTAACCTATATTATTAGATATTTAAATGTGTAAGATACAGAATATTAGTGATAATCCTTTCGCTCGTTTTAGTGCGGAAGAAGAAGAAGATTTGCGTAGCATCTTTTTAAAACCGCGTTATTATGATGCGCTAAAATCAAATGCGAGACAAGGTAATAGTAGAATACTTGTTGGTCAAAGAGGACTAGGCAAGTCTGCGACCATACACATGTTATTTGAAGACTTAAAAGCTAATGGTACTCTTCCGTTATTAATCACACGCTATGAAGGTATCCCTTTGAGTAATAACAAAGGATACTTCCTCTACAAGATTGTGCAGGCTTTGACGAAGAAACTTGCTGAACATCTGTATAGGAACCGAAAAGTTGTTAAGCTCCTTTCAAAAGAACAGAGGGGACATTTATCTTATCTTGTAGAGATGTTCTATGACGAAGAAATAGCAGATGACTATTTAAAACAAGCTCACGTCATAAAAGCCAAAAAACGTAATAATTGGTTTCGTAGGCTCTTTAATAGTAATCTAAAGTTAATAAATGGTGTTGTAAATGGTGCCATTAAAATTACATCGTCCGTTGTCAGACAAAGTATGGGACTGCCAGAAAGCGATGAGGCAACTACAAACACCGCTATCTTCGAAGAAATTCCTATTAACGAGATTAATAGCCTATCCATGAAAGAAGTTGTGGACAAAGGAAACGACAAACTTCTATCAATGCTTAAACTTTTGGTAAATATAGCTATAAGTTTGAGATACGAATCAATAGTTGTTTTGTTTGATAAAATTGACGAGTTTGCAGAGATAAATGCTGATATTACTAAAGTTGCGGAATTTACGTTACAAATTTTGACAGATACAGACCTCTTATATACAAATAAACTATCCATAGTTTTTAGCTTGTGGTCTGAAGTAAAGCGCACCCTTAATAATCGGGGAGTACGATTTGATAAGTTTCAAGATATAGATATTTCGTGGCGTGATGAAGAACTCGAAAATATAATTGACAAAAGACTTTATTACTATTCGTTAAACAAGACTGTACCAGTAACGCTCAAATCCCTAATACCATTTGATAACGACAGAAAGACAATTCTAAGTTTAGCTGGAGGTTCGCCAAGAGCTCTCATATCACTAATGAGTAGATTGTATGATGAAGAAATGGGAAATAATGCCGTTAATGGCGACGTCATATCATTCTCTTCTACTACCCTATCTAAGGGATTAGTAGAATTTTGTAGGCGTTTTGATTACGAATCGCTTCAGCCTTCAAAGGTATCAGATAAGAACAACTATTATAACTGGCTGAACAAAGTCTTGTTGATGAAAAAACCGTATTTTACAATTTCTGAAATATGTAGTGTGTTTAACTTGAAAACCACGACTGCTAGGACTTATATTTCTCAAATGGAAAAACTTGGAATCATTTCACCTGATGCATCAGGAGGGGATGATACAATTTATAGGACTGTAGATCCAAGGATATGCTATTTGATGTCAAGAGGAATATCGAACCTAAGATAGAACTATAAAAAGTAAATATTTTGACAATATAGTCCATTGCGAAAATGATTATGACAGAAAGACAAGTTAATGTTGAAATCGAAACAAAAAGAATTATATGGATAAGCAACAACTAAAAGAACGGGAAGCAAGGGTCATAGAACTTGCTATAGCATTTTGCAAAGAGCACTTTGATGAAGCGTGTGCAGAATCATGTACAAAACTTGTGCACAAGTTGGGACGTAAGCGTTCTTGCCCACTACAGTCTGGAAGGGTTGAGATTTGGGCAGCTGCGTCAGTATATACCATCTGCAGCATCAATTTTATGTTTAGCAAAAGTTCTCAATTGAATACATCATCCGCTGAAATTGCAGAGCACTTTGGGGCAAGCAGCTCAACTATAGCGCAAAAATCGAGAATCATCAAAGACTTACTGAAGATAAGCAACGTCTTTGACCCAGATTTCTCTCTGAAGGAGATTGCCGACAACAATCCCTTCAATCATCTTGTGATGAAAAATGGTTTCATTTTTTTTGATTAGTAAAAGTGCAGAAAAATGTTATTCGACAAGAAAATAAGAGAGCTCAGAGATGAGCAAGGAGTGCTGCAACGTCAACTGGCAGCATATTTGGAAATAGACACTCCGATGTTCAGTAAGATAGAGCGTGGCGACCGCAGAGCAAAGCGTAGTCAAGTTGTTCTATTGGCAAAGTATTTCCACATAAACGAAAATGAAATGCTCACCTTGTGGCTTGCCGATAAAGTTTTGGATGCATTGGATGGCGAAGAAGAACTGCGCCTTGATGCACTTGATATCGCAAGGAACGAGTTAACGGATGTTAATCACTAAAATCAATCGTAAGATACATTATCGGATAAAATCTAGGAAGAGAACACTCTTCCAATCAATGGGAACTTTATGGTATCAAACTAGTCAGACACTGTGAAGTTTCTTCTGATTTACAGACATTTACAAAATATATACTGGTTCAGAGCGTGGAATCGTCCTGTTGTCCATCCCACACATCGAGGCTCTTGCATTGCCTATTTTGGTTGAACAGACAACGTTAGAGCCCACGCCGATATGAAAATCATTACCGCAAAGAGACCTATATAATACATTTGACTGTGCCCAAAAGGGTACAATCTATGCTTACAAGGTCTCCACGGGATTTTGATATAATCACACCCGGGACATCTATCGTTGCTAAGTTCAAGACCAAAATATCGATATGGTTGCAAGATTTCGATGTGTCTTAAACAGAGCGTCAGATAAACGCCTTATATGTCTGGACTGCTTTTCCCACCCAACACCCGCTTTTGTATAGATATGTCAGATAAGTGACTTCACTACACTCAGCACGGCGTAGGCTGCCGACTCGATTATCTTGTAAGAACACGTCTAACTGTGACAAAAAACGGTCGAGCATATACAGTCCGAGTACAAAAGTACGGAAATTAATCGAGAAAACAGCAATAATGATTGAGAAAATCTATTATTTGACGTGAATTTAAGACTATTTAAGCCAATTCGCTTGAATATCTCGATTATTTTGTGTAAGAAAGCGCACCGTAATAGATGACAAACATTCTAAAATATGCAAACTGCGCTACAAATAGAAAGCAAAAAGCGCACAGAGTGATACAACCATTTGGTATTTCTTCTCTGTACGCTATTATATAATTAAGGTGTAATGCTTAACTGATACCTCTCGGCATCGTTCCATTCATCACGATAATCGTCGTTCGCCCCTGCTTTCCTGAAGTAGCTTGACATTCTTTGCGATTTCCTATCTTTTCAACAAGCCATCTTCTAAAAAGCAATGCTTGGTATGTATCCATTTGAAGTGCTATGTCGATAATCACTTCCATATCATAGACATGCGCAGAATATCCATTTTCAAGTTTGACGTATTGAGAATGCTGGAAATCTTTCAGCACACTTTGTTTCCAAATGCGCTTGATGGTATTCTTCACTGCTGTCCCTGTTACATTCAACAGTTCGGCAATCTCCCAAACAGTCATCCACACCTCACCATGATGTGGGGCGTAGATGACCATATCTTCTTGTATTGTTATCACTTGTCGTTTCATACTATGCCTTTTTTGTGTTCGTATTATCGCTGCAAATATTCCCGAATGTGAATTCCTCAATGTGATTGAGTTGTTGGGACAACTTTTCTACATCCTTGCTCAACTTTTCCTTGGTAATCTTGGCGTACACTTGCGTGGTCTTGATGTCTTTGTGACCAAGCATGGAACTTACTGTTTCTATTGGTACACCATTGGAGAGGCAAACCGAGGTTGCGAACGAGTGCCTTGAGACATGCCAGGAAAGTGGCTTGGTGATACCGCATTTCTTTCCCAATCTTTTGAGCGAACGCAGACAACTTCTATAAGGTGGTACAGGAAAGACTCTGCCATCCTTGCACAATCCACGATATTTCTCCATTATCTGCTTGGGATAGTCAAGCAACTTGATGTCGGCTTCCGTTCCTGTCTTCTGTCGGTGGATAACAATCCACTCGCCATCGTCAAAAAATGTCTTGATGTTCTCTTCCTTCAAGTTGTACAGGTCAATGAATGCGAGACCTGTGAAACAGCAGAATAGATACAAGTCACGCACCAACCCCATATGCTTTCTGGTGATAGGAGTTTCCATCAACAGGTGAATTTCTTCTTTTGTCAGAATCTCCCTTGTTGTTTCCTCGTTCTTGTACTCGTATCGTCTGAAAGGGTCTTTGACGAGCCACTCGTTATCAATCGCCCGAAAAATCATGGCACGGAGATTACGGACAAACACCATTGCGGAATTTATCTTCAGTTGCTTGTCTATTCTAAGGAATGTCTCATAGTTCGTAATAAACGGCAGGGACAATTCTTTCAAGGCAATGTCCTTTACACGGTAATGTGACTGCAAAAACTCGCCCACGTAAGCACAACCGATTCTATATTTTGTGAATGTGCTCAAAGATTTCATGCCAGCCTTGTATTGTTTTTCCATTTCATCCCTGCTTTGCTCATAGACTTTCATCAAGGTATGGCAGCGATACTCCAATCCAAGAAAAGCGTTCTTAACCTTGTCGGCAGAGACAAAGTTGTCTCGATCTATTATCTCCTGATAATGCTTACTGATACTCACACGCATTTTGTCCAGTTTGCGGTTCACCTCCAAGGCTTGCATACTTTTTCCAGTCATGCGTCCGCCCTTGGTGTCCCACAAATTGGGATTCACAGTCATCTTGCAACTGAACTGTGCCTGTGTTCCGTCCACTGTGATACGTCCCATAACTGGAACAGTACCGTCTTTCTTTACTACCTGTCTTTTGAGGTAGAAGATAATTGAAAATGTACTCTTCA
>ERZ506950.306-NODE-306-length-39461-cov-13.956758_pt1 | contig 39461 bp, 27 predicted proteins | sample MGYA00512897_ERZ506950 | MGnify/ENA metagenome assembly ERZ506950
TTCTATTTTTGATTTTTTCTCTTCCCCAGAATGTACCATCTTTTTTAACCTAACGGGCAAGAAGTCGCCCACCTCTATAGGTGGTGCGATGAATTGCCCTATTGTTTTTTAGAAGACAAAGTGATATAATACAATCAGTAGATATATAAAAATAGGAGTAAAAACAATGGAATTAGATAGTAATTGTCATTCAGTATTTTTACTGTATTATCACTTAGTTCTTGTAGTAAAATATAGAAGAAACGTATTTGATGACACAATTTCTGAATTTGCTAAAGATATGTTTGTAAGAATTGGAGTTCCGTATCATATAACTTTAGTACAATGGAATCACGATAAAGACTACGTACATATAATGTTCAAAGCTCATCCTAAAACAGAATTGACTAAATTCATAAATGCGTATAAATCAGCAAGTTCTAGGATAATAAAAAAAGAATTTCCACATATAAGAAAATATCTCTGGCAAGAAATGTTTTGGTCTAAAAGTTTTTGTTTGTTGACTACTGGAGGAGCTCCTATTGAAGTCATAAAAAAATATATAGAAGAACAAGGACAAAAGAGTAAATAATTTTGAGGAGGTGGACTGATGAAACAACTAAAAGCATATAAATTTAGAATTTATCCAAACGAAGAACAAAAGATATTTTTTAGTAAAACTTTTGGTTGTGTTCGTCTTGTCTATAATCTTATGCTAAATGATAGAATTAAAGCATATGAAGAAAGTAAAGGTAATCCTGATAAAAAGATAAAATATCCAACTCCTGCTCAATATAAAAAAGAGTATGAATTTCTAAAAGAAGTTCGGCTACAAAGACAATCATGTCTGCACGTTCTATATGGGAAGGTGAACAGAAACACTCTGCATATTCGTAATCCCGGGTAGAGAGTGTATAATGCAGAATCTTTTTACCTCGCTGAAAAATAAAATCCAACCGATACCAACCGTTTGCGTTGGTTCTGCGCCGGTGGAAAGACAAGATTTTGATAGTAGATTGTTTGCCCATAGCTCAAACGTATATCGGGCAGGGAAAAATGAACGGCCCTGCTGACCCGCTGAACTACATCATTCCATTGCAGAGCAAGAAAAGCATATATGCTGATCCATTACGGTATCAGACACGGGGGCAGAGCCGTCTTTTATCCAGAAGCTGCGGACATAAATAAATTATGCCCGTAGCTAAAGTTAGACAAAGAATGCTTTCTATGTCTTGCTCTCCAAGCGAGAGAATGTTGTAGTTCACCACAAAGATGGTGATAATTTCTGAATTGCCATAGCAAACGGCTAAAAAATGTACAATGAAACACTTTTTACGGTGGAATTGTTTGCTGAATACCCTTTGTATAGGGGGACTTAACAAAGAAATAACGGTTCTGTGTCGGTAAATGCTCTCTTAGCAGATAAATCAGTTAGGATGGGGATGTGTCAAAAGCCTTTTCACCAAATAGATTATCACAGATTAACAACTTTACTAATCAATGACTTAAAATTCACTCTGTGTTACTCTGTGTCCTCTGTGGTGAGTTTCCCTCTATTCTGCTTTGGGTATCTGATAAATTACTGTATGCTGTCTCTCCTCAAGTCTTTCCTTGCTTCGCCGGTCACATTTATCTCCGGTCGGATACTGTCGGCCGCTGCTTCGCTGATAACTCCCTTTTTTGCCAGTCGTTCGGCTATCAATCGATAATAGCCTTCCAGGTTTTCTTTCAGTTTCATGTCACCGGTGAACGAATTTCGGAAATGCTTGGGCTTCGGAATGATGGATGCCAGGAAGATGGACTCCTCGGCTGTCAGTTGAGACGGGCGTTTTTTAAAGTAGTAGGCAGCAGCCTCCTGTGCTCCGTAGACAAGCGGCCCCCATTCCACTATGTTCAGATATACTTCGTACATCCTGTCTTTGGAAGTGAGACGTTCCGTTTCTATCAGCCAGACGATCAGGGCTTCTTCCAGTTTCCGGGCGATGTTTTTGTTCCGGTTCAGGAATACGTTTTTTACCAGCTGCATGGTGATGGTACTTCCCCCACGGGCAAAACGTTTCACTTTCAGGTCTTGTATCAATGCTTCACGCATGGCATCGGGAAGAAAGCCCCGGTGATAGTAGAAGGCTCCGTCTTCACTTTGCATCACAGACATTTGCAATAGTGGGGAGATGCTGTCCAGTGGCGTGAAATGTTCCCATGAGGGGCCTATGGGGAAAGTGCGTACCGGCTGTCCGTTTTCGTAAGCCGTATAGATAAACTCTTCCGACATTTTACCAAGGTCTGTGGCTCCGTATTTCACAATGCGGAAGTTTCTCTCCTTTAATTCCGATTCCAGCTTCAGGCTGTCCGGTAGGGCAAAGTCCACATCCAGCAAGAAATGATAGGACAGTTCGCCGTCCGTCTTTATCCCTTCCAGATTGCTGAATAGTCCTTTGGGGAGCGAGCCGAAGAGTTCGTTTGCCGGAAACCAGGACTTGTTTAAAGCTGCTGTGAAGTGCCATTGGTGTTCTCTCTTCTCAGCTTTCAGATAAGGATGAAGCTGCATCTGGTTGAATTGCACCAAGGTTGTGCTGTCCAGTTCGGCGAACTCTTTACCCACAAGCACCCGGTAGGATATTTGTCCGCGGTCCAGATTGACTGTTTGAGGGGAAAGAGCTTTGTGATACACTTCAAGTCCGTTGACTGCTGCTTGTCCTGTCAGTATAATCTGACCGCTGTTTCCTTCCGATTCAGTCAGGCTATAGGTAAGGGTATCCAAGCGAATGTCCGCACCGAAACGGCGTTTGAGATAGGGGAGGGCGATTTTCTCTTTATGCTGTGCATAAAGTTCGGCTTTTAGCGTGTGGTGGCTTCGGTTTACCTCTCCACAGGTGGTCCAATGTTGGCTTACCGAATCTTCCTGTACTTCGATATCGGAGTTGAAATGGTTTTGCCGTATGCTTAATTGCGGGATGCGGATAGCTACGAAGTTACGGTCTTTCCGTTCGCTGACGTCGACTTGACGCAGTGTTCCGTTTTCGGGTAAGAGACCATAGAGCAGGTTCAGTATCCTGTTCACTCTGTGGGCATAGTCGGCTTGTGCCGAACCGGCCGGTACCTCCTGTTCCTTTTTCAGGAAGAGGAAGTCATAATTTGCTGTGCTGTCTGCTTTGATGAATGAAACTTTCAGCCGGTCGGCGGTTACGTTGCGTACTTCGATCTTTCCGCGTAGCAGTTTCCAGAAGCTGAGGCGCATGTTCAGGGCATGCAGGGTGAGGAGGGTGTCCCGCTTGTCAGGGACTACGGAAAGATTGCTCAGCTCGATTTCGTTCAGCCCTTTCATTCGCAAGGCATCGTAGCGGATGGATAATCCGTATTTTTGTTCGGTGCGCAGTATCCGCTTGCCAACCATTCGGCAGAGAATTCCGTTGCGTCCCCAATATAAACCTGTCAGAACAAGGATCAGGACACTTCCTGTAATGATGAGAGCGATGCTCCCTTTCGTACGATATTTTCCCATTATGATATGTAAACTACGGATTTATCGGCTGCAAAGTTATACAATTCCGGGAGGATGGATGATGCTCTTTCCGGAAAAATATTCTATCTTTGAGAAATCGATCATATGAGATACCGTGAAACAACTACGAACAGATAGACAGACTCTCAATGACTTAGGAGTGATGGAGAGTACGTACGGAGAGAAAACTCTTTTCTCTCTCTTTGACATGACGGAAAGTGACGGAGGAAAGAGGTGTCTGGAAGATTGGGCAACCCATCCCATATCCGATTGGCAGATGCTGCATGAAAGGCAGGAGGCAATCCGGTGTCCGGACTTCCCCGAAATACGTATTTGTCGGGAAGAGCTGGATTTTATAGAGTTTTATCTTAGTCAGGGAGACCGTCCGACAAGGGTTACTTATCTGGAATCTGTTTTATCACGTGCTTTCAGGGTGTTCAGAAGTACTCCCGAACGCTATATCATTCAGAGAGGAACAAAGTTGCTTGAAAATGTTTTGCTGGAACTGAAGATTTTTGCGGATCATGTGACCGAACTTTCTCCCCGGTTAATCCGCAGCATGGTAGCTACTGTCCTGGAGACTTATCAGGCTACGGAGTTGGGCAAAATGGTAGAATCCTGCGGACAGGAGGACGGTTTTTACCGGACCGACCGGCTGGATTATATTTTCCGCTATCGGCGCAACCATACCATTGCTGATCTTCTTTCGATTGTATATCAATTGGATGCCATCCGTACCATGCACCGTACGGCTGTTACGAAAGGATGGTGTTTTCCTACGTTTACGACCGATGGCAAATTTGTGCTTCGTGACTTTTACCATCCTCAGGTGAAAGATGCGGTGAAGAATGACTGGGATATGGAGCATGGGAATATCTGTATCTTTACAGGATCAAATATGGCCGGTAAATCCACGACCTTGAAAGCGATAGCGTCCGCCGTATGGCTGGCTCATGCCGGATTTCCGGTGCCTGCTTCTTCTATGGTCTGTCCGGTGTTTGATGGTATCTTTACTTCTATCAATCTTCCGGATTCGTTAAGGGATGGGCGCAGTCATTTTTATGCGGAAGTACTCCGGGTGAAAGAGGTGTTGCAACAGATTAATGAAGGTAACCATTGTTTTGTGCTGTTCGACGAATTGTTCAGGGGGACCAATGCACGGGATGCTTTTGAAGCATCGGTAGCCGTGACCGAAGTGCTCAGGGAGAAGGTTCACAGCCGTTTCCTGATATCCACGCATATCATAGAACTGGCCCGGAGGCTGGATGGAGACGATTCTTGTTGCTTTTATTACCTGGAATCTGCCATAACAGATGACGAACTGGTATGTAACCATAAAGTGAAGCCGGGTATTTCGGAGTCCAGGGTCGGATACTGGATTGTGAAGAGAGAACTTGCCGGAATGCAGTAATCGGATATAGAGGGTGTGCCTGGAGCCTGCCACAGCCTGACGGGTTCCCGGCACATCCTCGTGTTATTACTGTATCTTGATTACAACCGGTTTACGGATGTCCGTAACCTTGACTTGCACTACAATTCCGTTTAATTCCTTATCCGGAGTGGCTCTTACCTTTTTACCGTTCACCTGTATGCGGGCTTGTGTCGTGACTCCCGGCAGTTCAATCCGGTAAGCACGTTTCCGGGGCTGCCCTTCATAGGTTCCTTCTGCCGGCGACACGGTGATGATTGTTTGTTCTCCGGTCTTCTGATAGTTGAGGCGGGTGGTGGCATACTTGCCGGCCAGATAATCCTGCGTCAGTCCGTCATCCTCGTACAGGGTGTAAGTGTTGTCCGCTCCCTCTTCTCCCGGATAGCAACGCACGGTCAGTTCGGTGAGCGGGGTGGAGCACATTCTTTCCGTATATGGCTGCATCGGCAGCGGATGGCCTCCTTTGATAAACAAGGGGAATTCGTCCAGTGGGCTTTCTGTCTTTATGACTTGTCCACCCTCTTGTTTCTCGCCGGTGAAGAAGTTATACCAGCTTGTTCCGCCAGGCAGCCAGACCTCTTGTGTGGCTGTTTTCTTCTCTCCTTTGCCCTTTGTAGTGATGGGGGCACCCAGTAAAAGATCTCCGAACAGGAATTGTCCCGGATATTGATAGGCTTTTTCTTCTTCCGGATATTCGATGTACATGCCCCGGTTGAGCGGCAACATATCCGTATGGCACTGGCGGACGGAGGAGTAAATGTAGGGCATCAGCTGCGAGCGCAGGTGATAAATCCTGTGCATGGCCTTTTCTGCCTCTGTCCCCCAAAGCCAGGGGCGGCAGTCGAGTTTCTTGTCATATACCGAGTGGATGCGGAGTGAAGAGTTCAGCAGTCCGAATTGTGTCCAGCGGGTATAGAGTTCCGGATCGGTTCCGTCATAGAATCCACCGAGATCGTGTGCCCAGAAGAAACAGCCCGCATTGCCGCTGGTAGTCGTCAGGTCAACCTCAAAGCGGAGCAAGTCCCAGTTGCCCACGGCATCTCCGGAGAACTGGATCGGATGGCGATGGACATTTGTGCGTAGATTTGAAAGAGAGAATATGATCTCCGGAGAACTGGATCGGATGGCGATGGTCTCCCCAACCTGCCCAACGGCTGAATCCTGCGCCGCGGAGGCGGTTACCGGCCGAGTAGTTATAATAAATGTGGTTCAGCCAGGGAAGGTGTTTCATGTTTGTACCCCGTACCAGCGGATACAGATAATCTTGTTGCCAGTCGAGCCACCAGAATGCTACACCCATGGAGTCGCTTTCCTGATGGGCATGTTTCATGAAGGCATTCATATAATTGCGGTCGCCTGCGTCAAACAAGGGTACGCCGGTTTTCAGCGTATCTGCTCCCAGGTCACGTATGAATGCTTTGTAGCTGTCCTCGTGCGGGCGGATACCGTCGTGCGGATGTTCGTTCAGTACCACGTAAATATGGTCGTCTTTGAAGTCGCTTATCAGCTTCTCCGGTTCCGGAATCAGTTTCCGGTTCCAGCTGTAACCCGTCCAGCCGCGTGTGCCGGCATGTCCGGTTCCCACTTTGGCGTTTTGCGTATGCCATCCCATGTCGAACACCATGATGTCGAGTGGAAAGTCGTGTTCGCGATATTCACGTACCAGTTGACGGTAGTCTTCGTCCGTATAATTCCACCAGCGGCAATACCAGGAACCGTGTACATATTTGCGGGTCATCGGTGACGGACCGCTGACTGCCTGAAGCGATTTCAGGGCTGCCTTGTAGTCATTGCCGTAAACAAACAGATACAAATCCTGTACATGGTTGCGGTCGCGTTCGGTGACCCATCCGTTTTTCAGGATTTCTTTGCCGGTGTCGTTAATCAGGTACCATCCATCGCGGCTCAATAATCCTTCCTGTCGGTCGATGGGGCCGTCTACATCGTCGAGCGTGGTCACCGGTCCCAGCAGGTTCCGGCTTTGGCGGCTGGCTATGTACCAACGCGTCTCTTTGGGTGCGTTTCCGTTTCTGAAGTAGACAAACAGGTTGGTTTGCCCGAAGGGGAATCCGTCGTTGTAGTACTCGATGCGCAGGACGGGGGTGGTCATTACGTAGCGGTTGCCCTCTTTTCTCTCCACTTTTACGTCGGTACATCTGGGAGTGCGGTCGACAGCGAAGAGTGTAGAGTCATTCAGGAACTGTCCCTGCTGTGCGTACTCCATACGCACCAGATGGTCGGTGATGAACGTGAACCGGCTGTTGCCTATAACTACCGGATTTGAACAGAAGGACGGCAGGCAGAAGAGTAGCCCGGCTATCCGGAGAATGGTTCGTTGGATGTTTCTCATGTCGTTTTTATTTTCGTTAATTGAACTGTTCAGGCTGTATCTGTATTTTCATTTCATACGAGGGACCCTCGCATACCCGGACGAAGCAGCTTCAATAAGATTCTCCTTTTATGGATTCTGTTCCAGACGCAGGTAATCCAGTGATTTGTTCTTCAAGATAGTGAGTAACATAGCCTGGGGAGAATTTATAATATCAGATTTCAGCTTCTCCCATAGCTTTATCAGGGCTTCGGCAGCGATGTCTTCTGCTGCCTGTTCGTCGTGTACATACGATCTGGCAAACAAGAAAGACTTTCTGTAGTAGAGAGTATAGAGAGCATTAAAACTGTTGATATTTAAGTCGTCCATCCTAATATTCCGTACCTGGGTATTTTTCTGTATTATCTAAATGCGCTGCAAGGTATGAAAAAAAAAGCAAAAGAGGATTAAAAGGTGTGTGTTTTCCTTTTTTCTGATATAAAATGTCCGCTAATGTAAGTGATATGTCCGTTGCTGAACATCTCTTTGTTTTATATATATGCTGATAATTAGATAGTTGTATGCTTGGCACATTACTTGTACAGGGATAAACGGGTGAGTTGTCCGGTCGTGGTGTAACTTACTCTTAGATTGTAATTTTGATTGATAAAGGGTGGAATGTGAATTTCGCCCTTTATTTTGTGCGGGCAACAGGGTAAAAAAAGATAGGGGGTGTGTCATTATTCACAACAGAGTAACACAGAGTTCCATAGAGAGAACTTAATCTGTTGATAGCTAAGGATATTTATCTGTGCAAACCTGTGTTACTCTGTGGTGAATAATGACACATCCCCCTATCACTTACAATAATAATAACCTCTTTTCTTAATCAATGGGCTGTCCTTTATAGAAGTCCAGTATCTTTGTACGGAACAGATAATCATATTTGGCTTGAATCTGGTCGGACAATGCTTTGGTGAGATTCAGCTTAGATTCATTGTATTCAACCGAAGTCGCTTTTCCATTATCGAATTTCTCACTCATCAGACGGAAAGATTCCCGATTGGCCTCTACGGCTGATTCGCTTGACTTAAACTTGCTTTCGGCGGCTACAGCATTGTACCATGCTTGTTGGATTTCTTTGTACAGTGCTTTCTTGCTGTTGTCCAATTGCAGTGCCAGATTGGTCTGTTGCAGGCGTGCCGTACGTACGCGGTTGCGGGTAGCCAGACGATTGAATATAGGAATATTCAAACTGAATCCGGCATATTTATTCAGGTTGTTCTTCATTTGATTACCAAAACTTGAACCGGCGCTACCGTTTACTGTATAGAAATTCGTACCTAATCCGGCTGAGAAGGATAACTGAGGATAGTAGCTGCTTTTAGCTATACGGATGTTTTTCTCACTACCTTCAAGGCGGTATTGGGCTGCTTTGATACCGGGCTTGTATAACATGGCCTGATTATAAATATCGTCCGGTGAAGTAAGTGGAGAAAACTCCAACTCAGTATCCGGGGCAGCCAATGCGAAGTTCTCCGGAGTTGGTAGTTCAAGCAATTGGCTTAGGTCGAGCAAAGCCAACCGGTAATTGTTATCTGCCTGCACAGCGCTCATTTCGTCTTGTGCAACACGTGCTTTGGCTTCAGCAACTTCGGCAGGAGAGGCTTTCCCTACTTCATGCAAGCGGGTGATACGGTTCAGTTGCTCTTTACTGAGGCCTACCTGGCTCTGGGCCACTTTACTTAGTTCCAGATTAAAGAGTACTTGCAGATAAGCAGAAGTGACATTGATGGCCAGATCCTCTTTCGCTTTATTCAAGTCTTCTATTGCAGCTTTCAGGTTGAGCTTCGTAAGCTCATACTGATTGGGTAGTTCCAGACCGGTGAATAAGGGAATATTCGTACCCAGGCTAAAGCTGCTGCTACCGCTGTTAATGTCGTTGTAGGTATTGTCTACGGGTGATGCCGTGCGCCCCCAGCTCCAGTTTTGCGAAGCGCTACCGCTGAGGTTGGGCAGGCGTGCCCATTTGGCTGTGTTTACATCCACCTTGCTTTGTTCGGCTGAATTTGCTGTTTGCTGCACACTGATGTTATGCTCAATGGCATAATCGATACACTGACGTAGAGTCCATCCTTCCTGTGCCTGTGCAACGTAAGTGGACAGTCCGGTCAGTATCAGTAAATTAATTAATATTTTGTTTCCCATATTATGCGTTGTTGGTGATTCGTATTTTCTTTATACCTCTTTTATATATAAAGGCTTATTTACCTTTCTTTTCCGAAGCTCTCACTTTTTCTTTTCCGGTCAGACCCTCTTTGATTTCCAGTTTGATACCATCGCTCATACCGGTTTTGATTTGGCGACGTTCGAACTTCTGTTCGGGAATGCTATCGGTCATTACCCATACGAACGTGCTGTCACCGCTGAATTCGATTACGCCCTCGGGAACTGCCAAAACTTTCTGTGCACGTTGCAGCACGATTTCTGCGTTGGCAGAATATCCGGAACGGATCTGTACTGAATCCGGTGCGTGAACGGCCGCTTTAATCTCAAACTGATTGGCTCCGTTTTCTTCCACACCTTTCGGAGAAATGTATTCCAGTTCGGCATCAAATGTAAGATTCTGCAAAGCACCGATCGTCAGTTTCACCGGCATACCTTCATGGATACGTCCAACCTCTGTTTCGTCGATTTTACCTTTGAAAATCAGGTCATTCATGTTAGCTACCGTGGCGATAGTCGTACCGTCATTGAACGTATTACTCATAATAACGGAGTTACCTACTTTGATAGGTACATCCAGAATCAGTCCGTCGATGGTCGAACGGATCAGTGTGCTACTGAACGATGCACTGTTTTTGGTGATACCCTCTTTGATGATTTCCAATGCATCTTTTGCAGTCTGCAATTCTTCGCGTGCCTTCTTTATATCCACTTCACTCTTCTCGAACTCCTCTTTGCTGATTAGCTTGTCATTATAAAGCTTCTTGATACGTCCGAAGTCGGTTTCTGCCTGAGCTGCACTGATTTCTGCTACACGCACACGGCTTTCGGCTGAGTTTAACTGGCCCAGTTCCGGAATAACTTTCACTTTTGCGATCACTTCACCTTGTCTGATGGTTTGTCCGGCCTCCTTATATACCTCGGATATGATACCGGATATTTGTGGTTTAATAAGTACTTCATCTCGTGGTTCTACTTTACCGGTGGCCACTGTAGTCTTTTCCAGGTCGGCAACTTCCGGGGTGACAGTTTCATATACAGTTGTTTGGGGTTTCGACTTCTGGTACAGGAATATGAATGTCCCAATGAAGATGGCGGCTACCACTACCAGTAATGTGATTTTCAGATACTTTTTCATCTTGTTTTATATTTTGAATTGTTATTTTCTATACTTGACTGTGTCTCTTTTCTGCTTTTTGTGGGGGAGAGGCTGTACTTTATTCATCTCTGATAGCCTCTATCGGACGGATGGCCATTGCTCTGTAAGCCGGTGCCAGCCCGGCCAGTAATCCCAGTGTCACCAGTAACAGGCACGTTCCGATAGCCATGCCAAAGGAGACCTGGAAGTGAGAATAATGGTCTTTACCGGAGTTAACGCCTATTTCCATCAATTGCAGGATCAATACTCCAAAAGAGATGCCGGCCATGCCTGCTATGGTAGTCAGTACCATACTTTCCGATAAGATCTGTTGCAAGATATCTTTCGGACGGGCACCGATGGCACGTCGTATACCTATTTCCGTGGTTCGTTCCTTTACCGTTACCATCATGATGTTCGATACACCGATGGCGCCGGCCAGCAAAGTACCCAGGCCCACCATCCAGATCAGTACATGGATACCGGTAAACAAATTATCCATCATCGAGAACATGGCTTCCGCATTCAGCTTCATGACTGCCTGCTTATCGTCCGGTGCTATATAGTGTGCTTCTTTCAGGATGCTTTCTATTTCCGGTTCCAGATCGCTTACTTTTTTCCCGGGTTTCACGGTATAGCATATCACATCGATACGTTTTCCCATATTGTAGGCTTGTTGCATGGTACTAAAAGGTAATACAACAGCTTCCGAAGCCCGTCCCTGAATATTTATGTTTCCTTCGGATACGCACATACCGATCACCTGGTAATAGATTCCGTCTACCCGTACATACTTTCCACAAGGATCTTCGCCCGGATTGAAAAGGCTTTCGTAAACGCGTTTGCCGATCACGCAGACTTTGCGTCCTTCGCGTACGTCCACATCATTGATGAATCTTCCGTAAGCCATATCCTGATTTTCAATCTTGGCGTAGTCCGGATAGAGCCCCTTTACGCTGCAATCATACTTTTTTTCTCCGAAAATGGCTGTCGAGCCCCAGCGGGCTATCGATGGGGTAATAACATCGATATCTTTTACTTTCTCACGGATTTGTTCTACATCCGAGTTCTCGATATCCCAGTAACGTCCTTTACGGAATCCTTTGTAAGCTTCCCCTGTTTTCTGGGAGCCCATGAATCCCGAGTTGGTGGCAAATCCTTCGAATTCGGCTTGCATCATGTCCTGCATCCCTTGTCCGCCCCCCATCAGGGCTATCAACATGAAGATACCCCAGAATACTCCGAAAGCCGTCAGCAGGCTTCGTGTTTTGTTTCTTGTTATCGTGACGAGGATTTCCTCACACGTGTCTATATCTACTCTCATAATCAATCTGCTCTAAGTGCTTCAATAGGTCTGATACTTACTGCTTTTTTGGCCGGGAAGAATCCTGCCAATGTGCCTGCGATTACCAGGGTTAATGTGGCCTGTATGGCAATACTGATATCTACCGTCGGATTCAGGAATACCGTCTCCGAGAACATTCCCACATCTACGGTTTGTTCTCCGGCCACCTTATTCATCCATTCGGTAGCTGCGATTCCCGCTACCATGCCGATATATCCAAAGAGGGTCGTAATGGTTACACTCTCTACGATAATCAGCCATAGGATGGAGAATGGCTTGGCACCCAATGCCTTGCGGATCCCAAATTCGCGTGTTCTCTCTTTCACTGTGATCAGCATGATATTTGATACACCCACAATGCCACTCAGCAGTGTAAAGACACCGATCACCCAGATGGCCGTGCGCAGGATACCCATGGCATTCTGAGATTGCAGATAGTTGGTAAAGCGGTTCCATATCCATAGTGCACTGTTGTCCGAAGGATCGAAACGATGTTTGGCACCCATCACTTTACGATAGGCTGCTTCAAATGCCTCATTCGATTCCATCGTGGTGAGTCCTTTGGTCGTGAAAGTCAGGTTGTTTAGTTTATCGCCTTTATTGTAAATCACCTGTAGGGTTGAGAAGGGAATATATGCTTCACTGCTTCCCTGGTCACCCGGATCGGTGTAAAGTCCTACTACCTGATAAGAAACTCCACCGGCATTTACGAATTTTCCGATAGGCTCTGTTCGGCTTTTTCTGAAAAGGATCTCAGCCGTCTTGGTATGTAGTACAATTACTTTTCGCCGTTCTTTGAGGTCGATATCATTAATGAACCGTCCCTCTGTCGATTTTACGGATTCCACTTCTGTAAAGTTCGGATATACCCCTTCCAATGAAAGGTTAACGTACTCCTGTCCGTAACTCAGATTCACATTGCTCTGCCATTGACTGGCACCTACGCTGATGATGTTGTCACTGAAATGTTCCATGGTAGCATTCAAGTCTTTGTTATCCAGTTGAATGCGGCGTCCCTCTTTCAGTCCGTCGTAGGGCTTTCCGGTCCATCCCGGATAGATTTTGATGGAGTTCAGTGCTCGTGCGGAGGATGACTTTTCAAAAGCATGGATTAGCCCGTTACCGGCTCCTAATAGCACTATCAGCATGAAAATTCCCCATGCTACGGCAAATCCGGTCAGGAACGTACGAAGTTTGTTCCGTTTGATGGTGCCATATATTTCTTGCCAAATGTCAATCATATTTGTATTTGTTTTTATTTCATATATCCATCCTTGCCGAATGGTGAGGCATCATGATTCTGGTTCTCTTCAATCCGTTCGATAATACCGTCTTTGATGTGAATAATCTTGTCCGTCTGGTTGGCAACTCCGCTTTCGTGGGTTACTACGACAATGGTCATTCCGGTCTTGTGCAGGTCTTTCAGGATTTGCATGACTTCTACTGAAGTTTTGCTGTCCAGTGCACCGGTAGGTTCGTCGGCCAGAATAATCTGAGGCTGTGTAATCAGGGCACGGGCGATGGCTACACGCTGTTTCTGACCGCCGCTCATTTCGTTGGGCATGTGATGTGCCCAGTCTTTGAGGCCAAGTTTGTCGAGGTATTCCATAGCCATTGCGTTCCGCTTTTTCCGGCTTACTCCTTGGTAAAATAGAGGTAGTGCAACGTTTTCTACTGCGTTTTTGAATGAAATCAGGTTAAACGACTGGAAGATGAAACCGATCATCCGGTTGCGGTACTCCGCGGATTTAGTTTCGCTCAGGTTTTTAATCAACACATTGTTGAGGTAATACTCTCCGTCATCGTAATTATCCAGTATACCTAATATATTAAGTAAAGTAGATTTGCCGGAACCTGATGCTCCCATAATGGAAACGAATTCACCCCGCTCGATATCGAGATTGATGCCCTTGAGTACGTGGAGGGGGGCTCCGTTGTTGTAGGTTTTGTTAATGTCTTTTAAGTGTATCACAGTTTCATCTATTTAGTTTCAATTTTCTTATGATTTGTTCTATTAGACGCACGGTTGATACGAAAAGTTGCAAACGAAGTGAACTTTTTTAAAAAAAGATTTTGTAGACTCAATCTTCTTTACGTAATTTGTGTGCAATAAACATTTAATATTAACTAACCCTTTAAATAAGAGTATCATGAATTCAAGCATGGAGAAACCCTACGTAGTGGGTATTGACATTGGCGGAACAAACACTGTCTTTGGAATTGTTGACGCGCGCGGAACTATTATAGCAAGCGGTGCAGTGAAAACTCAGGTATATCCTACAGTAGAAGAATATGCAGATGAAGTATGCAAAAATCTTCTGCCGTTGATCATTGCAAATGGCGGGGTGGATAAAATAAAGGGTATCGGCATTGGCGCTCCTAATGGCAACTATTATACCGGAACCATTGAGTTTGCTCCTAACCTGCCTTGGAAAGGTGTATTGCCGTTGGCTTCTATGTTCGAGGAACGTCTGGGCATTCCGACAGCCTTGACAAACGATGCTAATGCTGCCGCTGTGGGTGAAATGACTTACGGGGCTGCTCGCGGTATGAAAGATTTTATCATGATTACTCTGGGAACAGGTGTCGGTAGTGGTATTGTTATCAACGGACAAGTGGTTTACGGACATGACGGCTTTGCCGGAGAACTCGGTCACGTGATCGTTCGTCGTGACGGACGTATCTGTGGTTGCGGACGTAAAGGATGTCTGGAAACATACTGTTCGGCTACAGGTGTGGCACGCACTGCACGCGAATTCCTCGCTGCACGTACCGATGCCAGCTTGTTGCGCAATATCCCGGCAGAGAGCATTGTATCGAAAGATGTATACGATGCTGCCGTACAGGGAGATAAGCTGGCTCAGGAGATTTTCGAATTTACAGGTAATATTCTGGGTGAGGCATTGGCTGACGCTATTGCTTTCTCAAGTCCCGAAGCTATTATCTTGTTCGGTGGTTTGGCAAAATCGGGCGATTATATCATGAAGCCGATTACAAAAGCCATGGAAAACAATCTTCTGAACATTTACAAAGGTAAAACAAAATTGCTCGTTTCTGAGTTGAAAGACTCCGATGCTGCCGTACTGGGTGCCAGTGCATTGGCTTGGGAATTGAAAGACCTGAGAGACTAAGAGCGAATGAAAGCGATTATTTAGCTGAAAGCTCCGGAAGCAATTCCGGAGCTTTTTTTGTCTGTGTGGGCAGGAACTTCGGGATGTACTCCAATATCGTTTTGTCAGAAATGTCATTTTGTATTTTCTATCGGTTCAGGGCGGGCATATTCCGATCTTTGTTGGGAACCGGTGGGAAAAATGAATTTTAGCTGACTCTCGGCAGGTCAAAAAGATATCTTATTGAGCTTGACCCTCGCCGGAAGAAAGAAAAGTTCTTTTATTCTGTTTTGTATGATAGCGAATCTTGTAGTCTAACTTCGAAATGGTACTTGGGATACCTCACTCCAACCGGAGCTAATAAGTGAAAAATGACTTTGATTTTAGACTATTAATAACCTCTTTGGAAGAAGTTAATGATTTGTTTCGACTTTATTAATAAAAGACTCGGACGTTATTAACAAAAGACTTGGAAGAAATTAATAATCTCTTTCGTCTTTTTCCGTATATATACTCTCAAAGTGATCAAGTTCTGCATGAATACTCTTTTTTTATTCTTTTTTATGCAAGAAAGATCTACAGAAGCTTTTTGTTTAAGAAAGGGGTGGTTAGCAAATCGATTGAAAAGAGAGTATAATGATTCCATTTTATAAGATTTAGCATCTTTTTGCCGGATTCCTTTTTTATCATCTTCCAATGCTGTAAGGGGGGGCTATTTGTTTCTTTTGGATTTCCACACATGAAGACTATCGGAAGCTTTTCGATGATTATACTGTATAAGTGCTTGTGCCGCGAAAGGTAGGAATGATAATTGTGTTACGAAATAAAAAAGAGGAAATCTTGCCAGAAGATTCCCTCTTTTTTATTTCGAATCGAAAAGTAAGGCTGATTAGCCGTTAACTCTTTTTTCTTTGATTCTTGCTTTCTTACCAGTAAGAGCACGCAGGTAGTACAGTTTAGCGCGACGTACTTTACCAACCTTGTTCACTTCGATGCTGTCGATAGCCGGTGATTCGATTGGGAAAATTCTTTCTACGCCTACAGTTCCTGACATTTTACGTACAGTAAAACGTTTCTTTTCTCCGTGACCTGCAATTTTGATAACAACACCACGGTACAACTGTACACGTTCTTTGTTACCTTCGATAATACGATATGCTACTGTTACAGTGTCGCCTGCTTTGAAGCTCGGGTGCTGTTTTCCGGTAGCGAATGCTTCTTCTGCAATTTTAATTAAATCCATTGTTGTTTATTATTAAATTGTTTTATCGTTACAACGCAACATACCAGGCAACTCTCTCCTGACAGCGATTGCGCGAAAGCGGTGCAAAGTAACGAATTATTTGCCGGATAGCCAAATGTTTTTGTATATTTGTAGCATTATTAAGTACTTAAGGATATGAAACAAAATTACGCAAAGATTATTTCAGGAGTAATTCTGGCGGGGGTGCTGACATTTACTTCTTGTCAGTCGACGCACGAAATGGCAAAAGCCGATTATCGGGTTGCCAAGGTAGAAGGAAGGATGATTGACATTGACGCTAAATGGGATGCTCATCCCAATGCAGATGCCGTGGCAATATTAAAGCCTTACAAAGAGAAGATAGACAACATGATGTATGAGGTAATCGGCACCAGCGAGCAGAAGATGGACAAAGGTCATCCCGAAAGTCTGCTTTCCAATCTTGTTGCGGAAGTATTGCGCCAGGCTGCGGTGAAAGTACAGGATAAGCCGGCTGACATGGGATTGGTGAATATGGGCGGATTGCGTAATATTTTGCCTGCCGGGGATATTACGGTGGGAACGGTATATGAGATATTGCCATTCGAAAATTCACTTTGCGTAATGACGATGAAGGGAACACACCTGAAAGCATTGCTCACAAGTATTGCTTCGCTGAAGGGAGAAGGAGTGAGTGGTATCCGGATGGAAATCACTAAGGATGGAAAATTACTGAACGCTACAGTGGGCGGCCAGCCGATTGATGACAACAAACTTTATACGGTGGCGACCATTGATTATCTGGCTGACGGTAACGGAAGCATGGAAGCTTTCTTGCAAGCGGAGAAACGTGTATGTCCGGAAGGAGCAACATTACGCGGACTCTTTCTTGACTATGTGAGACAACAAACAGCTGCCGGAAAGAAGATAACTTCGGCACTGGATGGTAGAATCACCGTGAAGTAAAGGTATAATAGAATGTAAAATGATAAAATTCAGTGAATTATGATATCCCCAACCAATAATAAATATATTCTTAGTTTTATGGAAAAGAATTTTCTGGCTTTCTTTTTCATTTTCTTTTTTTCTTTTTCAGCATTTGCCCAACAGGATAAAAAACTGATCCTGTTGCAGACCAGTGATGTGCATAGCCGTTTGGAACCTATCAATCAGGAAGGTGACCGGAATTATGATAAGGGAGGATTTGTACGTCGCGCTACATTTGTGAAAGAGTTCCGTAAGGAACATCCTGATATGTTATTGTTCGATTGCGGAGACATATCACAGGGGACCCCTTATTATAATATGTTTCAGGGTGAGGTAGAAGTGAAGATGATGAACGAAATGAAATATGATGCCATGACTATTGGCAACCATGAATTTGATTTCGATCTGGATAATATGGCACGTTTGTTCCGGATGGCCGACTTTCCGGTGGTATGTGCCAACTACGATGTGAGTGCCACAGTGCTTAAAGACTTGGTGAAACCATATGTAATCATCGAGAGAGACGGAGTTAAGATTGGTGTTTTGGGATTGGGCTGCCAACTTGAAGGCATGGTTCAGGCCAATAAATGCGTGGGAGTCGTTTATAATGATCCTGTAGCTACGGCAAATGAAGTGGCTGCTGTCCTGAAAGAAAAAGAGGGTTGTGATGTGGTTGTTTGTCTTTCTCACTTGGGTGTGCAATATGATGAAAACCGGTTGATTCCTAAAACCCGTAATATAGATGTTGTTCTCGGAGGGCACTCGCATACCTTTATGAAAGGACCGAAGACTCTTCTTAATATGGATGGCAAAAATGTATCATTGATGCATACCGGTAAGAGCGGGATCTATGTAGGACAGATGGACTTGACACTTGAAAATAAGAAATAAGAGGGATTTTCCCTTTTGAAATACCCCCAAACAAACTATGCTAAAACAACTGCTAACCGCTGCGTTGCTGCTGGGTGCGGGTGCTCTTTGGGCTCAGCAAACAGCAGGACTCTTGCCTGTACGGGAAGATGTACATTGCAATGAATGGGTAGAGCAAACGCTCTCCCGCATGAAACTGAAGGATAAGGTCGGGCAATTATTTGTTTATACCCTGGCTCCACGGACAGATAAAGATACTGAAAAATTAGTGGATAAACTGACCCGTAAGTTGAAAGTGGGTGCTTTCCTGTATTCCGAAGGAACGGTAGAAGGTCAGGCGAAATTGACCAACCGGGCACAAAGCCGGTCGAAAATTCCGTTAATGATCACTTTTGATGGTGAGTGGGGACTATCCATGCGATTGGAGAATACGCCTGTGTTTCCGCGTAATGCGGCATTGGGTTGCATCAGTGATAATGCACTGATTGAGGCCTACGGGCAGGAAGTGGCACGTGAATTCCGGGAGATGGGTGTACATGTTAATTTTGCTCCGGATGCGGATGTCAATACCAATCCTGATAATCCGGTGATCCATGTGCGTTCGTTTGGTGAAAACCCGGAAGCGGTGGCTGAGAAAGTGATAGCTTATGGGCGTGGATTGGAGAGTGGTGGTATCTTGTCTGTTTCCAAACATTTTCCCGGACATGGTGATACGGACGTAGATTCTCACAAGGCGCTGCCTGCGGTCTATTACAATCGGGCACGTCTGGACAGTGTGGAACTATATCCTTTTAAAGAGGCCATTCGGGCTGGTTTAGGTGGTATTATGGTAGGGCATTTGCAGGTTCCGGCTCTGGAACCTGATCGTATAACTCCTTCTTCATTGTCGCGTAGCATTGTGACAGATGTGCTGCGAGGAGAGCTGGGATTCAATGGCTTGGTCTTTACTGATGCGCTTGCCATGAAAGGAGTAGCAAGCGAACCGGATGTGACGGTGAAGGCTCTGAAGGCGGGCAATGATATGGTATTGGTGCAACAAAATATAGAGAAAGCACAGCAGGATGTTCTGCAAGCCATTAAGGAAGGACGGCTCAGTATGGAAGAAGTAAATGCAAAATGCCGCAGGATCTTAACTTATAAGTACCGTTTGGGATTAAATAAGCGTCCTGTGATTTCAGTAGATGGGTTGAGTGATCGTATCAACACTCCTGAGGCACGGGCTTTACTGACAAAACTCCGCACGTCAGCAGTGACCGTACTGGGGAACTATTTCCGGATTCTCCCTCTTGTTACTAAAGATGAAATAGCTGTATTGACGGTAGGTGGTGAAGGTAGTGATGCTTTGTTCATTGAAGAGTTACGCACCAGACTGTCATTGAAAACATTCCGAATGGATAAAGATACGGGAGAGGAAGAACGCAAACGGATAGCAAAAGAACTTGGAAAACATCGGAGGGTCATTGTGAGTATGACGATAAAAGATAAAGAAGCGGAAGAATATCGTCCGTTCTTTACAGACCTCAATCTCCAGGCTCCTGTGGTTTATGCTTTCTTTACTTCGTACCGGACCCTGGTGACACTTGAAGAGGCTGTTGCCCGTTCGGCTGCTGTTGTACTGGCACATTCCGATGAAGCGGATTTGCAACGTTATGTAGCGGATGTGGTATTGGGTAAAGCTTCGGCGACAGGGCGTTTGTCTATGCGTATCGGAGAGACGTTTGCTGCCGGTTCAGGTGTAGATATAGTGCCCGGCATGACTGTCGGTACGGCTCCTGAAGATTATGGATTGAAATCGTACCGACTTCATCGTATAGACTCTGTAGTATCTGCCGGATTGGCTGCCAAAGCATTTCCCGGGTGTCAGGTACTGGTATTGCGACATGGACAGCCTGTTTATGATAAATGCTTCGGCATTCATTCCGATACGGATAGTACCCCGGTACGTCCGACCGATCTTTTTGACCTTGCCTCTTTGACCAAGACAAGCGCTACACTATTGGCTGTGATGAAACTTTATGATCAGGGACAGTTGAAATTGACTGATCCTGCTTCTAAATATTTGCCTGCTTTACGGAATACGAACAAAAAGAATATTACCATTCGGGAGTTATTGTTGCATGAATCCGGCTTGGTTCCCTATATCCGTTTTTATCGCAACGCAATCGATGAATATTCAGTAACCGGTCCTTTTACACAAGGGTTTGTGGATGAATGGCATCATACCCGTATGGGGGAATATACTTATGCCTGTTCGGATTTCAAGTTCAGGAGAGGGCTCGTCTCTGCAACAAAAACGCCGGAACATACGTTGAAAATAGCCGATGGAATGTGGCTGCACAGAAAGTTTAAAGCCGCAATGATGAAGAGTATTGTTCAGTCGGAACTGGATCGTAAACGTTTTGTGTATAGTGATATCGGCTTTATTCTGTTACAGCAGGTGGTAGAATCCATAACCGGTCAAACGCTCGATGCTTATTTGGCTGCTGAGTTTTATCGACCTATGGGGTTAGAACGTACGTTGTTCCAACCGTTAAACTGTTATAAGAAAACAGAAGTAATGCCGACTGCTACCAATGATTATTTGCGTCGGCAGAACCTTTGCGGATATGTGCATGATGAAGCGGCTGCCTTTATGGGAGGCGTGAGTGGCAATGCCGGATTATTTTCGACAGCCTGCGAACTTGGAAAGATCTATCAGATGATTCTCAATGAAGGCGAACTGGACGGGAAGCGTTATCTCAGATCGGAAACCTGCCGTGCATTTACTATGGGAAAATCTGCTGTCAGCCATCGTGGATTAGGATATGACAAGCCTAACTTGAATGATCCGAAAGCAAATGCCTGTGCACCTTCGGCACCGGCCTCTGTTTACGGACATACTGGATTTACCGGTACTTGTGCTTGGGTGGATCCGGAAAATGACTTGGTTTATATCTTTCTGAGTAACCGTCTCTGTCCCGATTCCTGGAATGGAAAGTTGAATAGCATGAAGATTAGGCAAGGGATACAGGAAGTGATTTATCAGTCATTATATACAACAGAATAGCTAATGGCTTTTTACAATATAGAATGAAAAGAAGATATTTATTTGCTGGTTTAGTCGTATCAGCGTTTTTTGTGGTAGGGGCGAAAACTCCTACTTTAAAAGATACTCCTATTGGTGAGAACTTTCATGCTCCTCCCGGTGTATCTGCTCCTATAGAACCTTTATTGCTTTATCAGGCCTCTCAGGACGAAAAATGCCGTCACTGGGTCGATTCTGTTTACAAGCGGATGAGTTTGAAAGAAAAGGTTGGCCAATTGTTCATTTATACCATTGCACCTGTGCAGACCAAACGGAATATGCAGTTGTTGCGTGATGCCGTTCATACCTATAAAGTCGGTGGATTACTCTTTTCCGGTGGAAAGATACAGAATCAAGCTACACTGACCAACGAAGCGCAACGGATGGCACGCTGTCCGTTGCTGATAACCTTCGATGGTGAGTGGGGACTTTCCATGCGTTTACGCGGTACTCCTGTTTTTCCGAGAAATATGGTATTAGGATGTATTCAGGATAATCGGCTGATCTATGAGTATGGACGGGAAATGGCTCGCCAGTGTCGTGAACTGGGAGTACAGGTGAATTTTGCTCCGGTGGCTGACGTAAATATCAATCCGGATAATCCGGTTATCAACACCCGTTCGTTCGGTGAAGATCCGATGCAGGTAGCCGACAAAGTGATTGCTTATGCTTCGGGGCTGGAGAGTGGAAAAGTCCTTTCGGTTTGCAAGCATTTCCCGGGACATGGTGATACGGACGTGGACTCACACAAAGCATTGCCCGTATTGCCTTTTACACGTGAACGTCTGGACAGTGTAGAACTATATCCGTTTAAAGAGGCTATCCGTGCCGGAGTCAGTGGTATGATGGTGGGGCACTTACAGGTTCCTGTAATCGAACCAATCGGTGGATTGCCCTCATCTTTATCGCGCAATGTGGTTTATGGTTTGCTGACCGAGGAATTGGCTTTTAAGGGACTTATTTTTACGGATGCGCTTGCTATGAAAGGGGTTTCCGGTAATCAGAGTGTCTGTCTGCAAGCCTTGAAAGCCGGAAATGATATGGTATTGGCTCCCCGCAGGCTAAAGGAAGAGATAGATGCTGTATTGGCAGCGGTGGAAAAAGGAGAACTTCCGGAAGAGGAAATTGATGCAAAATGTCGGAAAATACTCACTTATAAATACATTTTAGGTCTAAAGGATAAACCTTTTGTGAGACTATCGGGGTTGGGGTCTCGTATTAATACGCCTCAAACACGTGATTTGATTCGCAGGCTAAATCTGGCTGCAATTACAGTGTTGAATAATAAAGGAGGCGTATTGCCTCTGCATCCCGACCTGAAAGAGGTAGCTATATTGAATGTCGGTGATGGCGGGAAAACAGAACCTTTTGACCGCGAAATAAAGAAGTATATTCCATTTACGCGTTTTCAATTGCGTAAAGATTTGCCGGAGGTCGAACAGCAGAAACTGCGTGATTCTCTTGCTGCTTATCGCCGCATTATTGTTACTGTTACCGAGCAACGCCTTGCTCCTTACCAATCATTTTTTGCCCGGTTTGCTCCGGAAGCTCCTGCAATTTATGTATTCTATACTCCGGCTAAATCCATGTTGCAGATCCAGCGGGCTGTATCGGCGGCTGAGGCTGTGGTACTGGCTCATGCTCCTCATGATGATGTTCAGGAACGTGTGGCTGATATACTTTTTGGCAAAGCGACAGCAGACGGAAGGCTATCTGCCAGTGTAGGTGGATTGTTTCCTGTCGGTTCGGGAGTGACGATCACACCGCATACGCCTTTCCATTTTGTGCCCGAAGAATATGGTCTGAAATCGGAGGTACTAAGTCGCATCGATTCAATTGCTTTGGAAGGTATTAAAGAAGGAGCTTATCCTGGTTGTCAGATACTGGTGATGAAGGATGGCAAGACTTTATATGACCGATGTTTCGGGCATCATACAGATGAGCATAGTGAGAAAGTGAAACCGACCGATCTTTATGATCTGGCTTCACTGTCAAAAACAACAGGTACATTGTTGGCTGTAATGAAGCTCTATGATAAAGGGTGCTTTAATCTGACTGATAAAGTGTCTGATTATCTGCCTTTCTTGCGTAAGACGAATAAGGAGAATCTGACCATTCGTGAACTACTCTTGCACCAATCGGGGTTACCTTCCGGATTAGTCTTCTATCAGGAAGCTATTGATAAGAAAAGTTATAAAGGTTCGTTGTTCAAGCAGTCAAAGGATGCTTTGCATACGGTACGGTTAGGTGCTCGTACTTGGGGAAATCCGAGGTTCCGGTTCAATAAAGGGATGGCAGCCGAGACGAAAAGCGGAGACTGTATCCTTCAGGTTTGCGATAGTCTATGGTTGAATCAGTCGTTCAGGGAAGAGATGCAGAGAAAAATTGCAGAAGTACCGTTAAAGGATAAGAATTACCGTTACAGTGATATCGGATTTATCTTGTTGCAGATGCTTGCAGAAGAGTTAAGTGGTAAACCATTGGATGAATATCTGTGGCAGGAGTTCTACAAACCGATGGGGCTGGAGCGTACTGCATATTTGCCATTGCGCTACTTCGAAAAGAAAGAGATTGTACCTTCTGCTGTAGACCGTTTCCTCCGTAAGACCACTTTGCAAGGTTTTGTACATGATGAGTCGGCCGCATTTCAGGGAGGTATTTCAGGAAACGCCGGACTTTTTTCTACAGCTCGTGAGGTTGGTAAGGTCTATCAGATGTTACTTAATGGTGGTGAGCTGGATGGACGGCGTTATTTAAGTAAAGAGACTTGTGCTTTGTTCACTACCGATAAATCTAAAATCAGCCGCCGTGGTCTGGGCTTTGATAAACCGGATGTGGTGAATGAAAGTAAAAGCCCGTGTGCTGTTTCTGCTCCTGCTTCTGTATATGGGCATACCGGATTTACAGGAACCTGTGCCTGGGTAGATCCGGATAATGGTTTGGTTTATGTGTTTCTGAGCAATCGTACCTATCCCGATGCTTGGGTTAACAAATTATCTAAAATGGCAATACGGGAAAAAATTCAGGAAACCATTTATGAGGCGATGAAGTAGAATTAATCATTACATATGCCAGCGTATTATAAGTCAACTCTTGGTGAGGAGGTATCTCACTGAGATTTGATTTATAATGCTTTATGATTCATGATGTTTTGTGCTTTGATATTTTTATTTAGTACTATAACTCCACCGTGATAGCTTCTGACAAATGTGAATAGCATTCTTTTAATGTAAATAATTTAGCCTGAGATGGGTGTGGGATAGAGAAAAGTATTAAAATCAATAGTAAAAAGAGCATTCTCTTCTAAGTTCTATCAGAACTTAAAACAATATGTAATCATCCATTTTCATTTTATATTACTTTTTGATTCATATTGGGGAAACATTCACTCCAACAGGGGACTTCTTTTATATTATTTTTTAGTATTGTTTATTGTATTTATAAAAAATAGAGTTAACTTTGTCTGCGAAAGTTAAATCTAATACAGGTAGAAAAATAGGATTAGGATAGTAAACAAACATATATTTAACCGATTCCAAACAGATCCTATATTGCTATCTCAAAACCAATTAAATATTAATACTTATGAGAAAATGTTCCCCAATTTCCCCTAACTCCTTTCGGAAAGTTCTGATAGGACTTGGCATTTCTGCCGGCCTACTCTCTCCGAACCATGTGTTCGCTACGTCTTTAGAGACTTATGAGAACCAGTCTGTTGCTGCCATTCAGCAAGCAAGGAAGATTACCGGTACTGTAACCGATGCTGCCGGTGAACCGGTCATTGGTGCTACTGTCTTGGAAAAGGGTAATGCTTCCAATGGTACAATTACCGATATTAATGGTAAATTCTCTCTTTCTGTTTCGGGCAATGCCGTAATCAGTATTTCGTATATAGGATACATAACGCAAAATATTAAGATAACCAATCAGAGCTCACTCAAAGTGATATTGATGGATGATACCCAAGCACTGGAAGAAGTGGTAGTGGTAGGCTATGGCTCTCAGAAGAAAGCGAATCTGACCGGTGCCGTATCTTCAGTCAAAATGGATGAGGTATTAGGTGACCGTCCTATCTTGAATGCATCCGATGCTCTTCAGGGAGCTGTCCCGGGATTGTTTGTTTCTAATGGAGGTAATGCTCCCGGAACAAGTAAATCTTTCCAGATTCGTGGTGCCTATTCTGTCGGCGTCAAGAACTCGGACGGTTCATATGGTAATACCATTAAGCCACTGGTACTGATCGATAATGTGGAAGGTGATCTTGACATGGTCAATCCGGAAGATATCGAGTCAATCAGTGTATTGAAAGATGCTGCTTCTGCGGCAATCTATGGTGCACGTGCTGCCGGTGGTGTAATTGTTGTCACAACCAAACGTCCCAAAGGTGCCGCTAAATTCTCATTGAATTACAATAATAACTTTGCTTTCGGAACAGCTGTCAACCTGCCTAAGCAAGCTCCGTTGATGGATTATCTGCAAGCTTATCTGGATTGCGGATATTCGGATGCTTATTGGTCGCTCGGTTCGCCAAGTGTCAGTAAATGGATGGAGTATCTCAGTGAATACCAGAAAAATCCGTCTGCTTTCAATACGGTAGGTGATGGTATCTATGTGGATGAATCCGGTGTACCTTATTATCTGAATGAGAAAGACCTCTATAAAAACTTTATGGAGACCAGCTTCCAGATGACCCATAATATTTCGGCCTCCGGAGGTACGGACAAGCTCCGTTATCGTATTTCGGGAGGATATACTTCAAACGATGGTGTGTTGATATCCGATCGTGATAAGTTTGAGCGTATGAACATCAACACCTTTATTTCGGCCGATGTGACTAATTGGTTTACTCAGGAAGTGACAATGAGCTATGCTCACAGTTTGCAAACTTCACCTGGTGGAATGGGTGGTGTGTATAACACCCGTTTGATTTCATACTATCCCGAAGGAGATTTGCCGGCATCGGTTAATACTTTGGCAAACGAAGACCTTCCTTTGTTTACCCCGCGGAATCAGATTTTACTGTCGAACCCGGTAAACAACAATAATGATAATCCACGTATCTTCTTGAAATCCATTCTGAAACCGCTTAAAGGGCTGGAAGCAGTATTTGAGTATACGTTCGATAAAAACATTTATGATTATCATTGGTATACAGGGCAGTATGATTATACCACTATCCAGGGAGGAAGCTCTAAATCTTTTGTAGACGATTATCTGAGAAAATACAAACAGCATACGAATTATAATGCTATCAACGTGTATGCTACGTATAGTAAGAACTTTGGCAGTCATAATTTTAAAGTAATGGCCGGATTCAATCAGGAATCGAGCTATCAAGAGACTTTGGATGCCTACTCATACAATCAAGCTGTGATTGATGTGCCGGCAATGGGCTCCGGAACCGGAACCATCAAGACTACTGACTCATATAGTGAGTATGCTGTACGTGGTGGCTTTTTCAGGGTTAACTATAACTATCAGGACAAATATTTGCTGGAAGTAAACGGGCGCTATGACGGTTCTTCCAAATTCCCGAAGAGTTCCCGTTTTGGCTTCTTCCCTTCAGTGTCAGCCGGCTGGCAGATAGCACAGGAGAAGTTTATGGAGTCTACACGTAACTGGTTGGATGGGTTGAAAGTCCGTGCATCATATGGTGTTATTGGTAACCAGAATGTGAATCCATATACATTCACTCCGACCATGAGTGTCAGCAATAAGTCTACCTCCTGGATTATCGATAATACGTATGTTACCTCTATCAGCTCGTTGCCTGCATTGGTAAGCCAGAATTTTACCTGGGAAAAAGTAGGTACGGTCAATGTCGGACTGGACGTGAATCTATTCAATAATCGCCTGAATGGTGTATTTGAATGGTATCAGCGTAATACTAACGGTATGCTTGCTCCGGGCGTACAGTTGCCTGCTGTTGTAGGTGCCAGTGCTCCTTACCAAAATACGGCCGATATGCGTACCCGAGGTTGGGAACTGAGCCTGAACTGGCGCGACCAGATCGGTAAAGTAGGATATCGTCTTGGTTTTAACCTCTCTGATTATAAGTCGAAAATTACCAAATACGATGACAATGCGGCCACTAAACTGTTAAGCAGTTTCTATCCCGGACAGGTGATGGGTGAAATATGGGGTTATGTAGCAGACGGCTATTATACAGTAGATGATTTTGAAGATACTTCGTCCTGGAAACTGAAGGAAGGCATAACTTCGATTAATGGTTATAACGTCCGCCCGGGTGATGTGAAATTCAAAAATCTTCGTGATGATGAAAGTTCTACTAATGTTATTACAAGCGGTGACAACACATTCGATAATCCGGGTGACCGCAAAGTGATTGGTAATACGACTCCGCGTTATCAGTATGGTATTAATCTGGGAGCCAACTATGCCGGTTTCGACCTGAATGTTATTTTGCAGGGAACTGGAAAACGTGATTACTGGATCTCGAATGTTCTGACTTTCCCGATGAACGGTGATAACTTTATTCCTCTATTCGATGGGCTGGATGACTATTGGAAGCCGAAAGACCCGGATAACGGTGACTGGACAGCAGTTAATCCGAATGCTAAGTATCCCCGTCTGTATGGTAACCGTGGTAATTCAGGATCAAATCTTCGTCAAAGCGACAAATATTTGTCCGATGCTTCTTACCTCCGTATCAAGAACATTACTCTGTCCTATAACCTGCCCAAAAAGTGGCTGTCTCAGATCTTCCTGTCACAAATGAAAGCGTTTGTCAGTGTTGAAAACGTAGCTACTTTCACCTCTCTGCCTTCGGGTATCGACCCGGAAAGAATAGAATGGAACTATCCGGCATTCCGCACGGTTTCATTCGGTATAAATGTCACATTATAAACTCTAATCTGATACACGAATATGAAAAAGATATTATTGTTTTTAACCCTTTTCGCGGGGATGATGCTGTCGGGATGCAACGATAGTTTCCTGGAGAAATATCCTGTAACCAGCCTGACGGAAGAAAATGCCTTCAAATCTTATGACAATTTTAAGGCCTTTATGTGGCCATGTTATGAAATGTTTTCTAATACGAACATTGCTACTTCTACCACTGCAATCGGGCGTAATTCTCATTACTTGGGTGATGTGTATGCCGGATATCTGAATCAGCGCGGAGCCAGCAGCCAGAATAAATATGCGTTCCAAACGGTGACTAATGCTACATCAGGTAATGGATGGAATTTTTCCACCTTTATCCGCCGTATTAACCTGATGCTTTCACATGTGGATGCTTCTGATATGACGGAAGCTGAAAAGAATCACTGGAAAGCCGTCGGATATTTCTTTCATTCATTCTGGTATATGGAGCTTATCGATCGTTTCGGTGATGTGCCTTGGATTGATAAACCACTGGATGAAACCTCAGAAGAGGCTTATGGTACCCGCATGCCACGCTTTGAAGTAGCCGATAAAGTGCTGGAGCGTTTACAATGGGCTGAAGAGAATATCGGTGATGCATCGGTTTACGAGAAAAAAGACGGTTCGAATACCATCAATCGCGACTGTGTGCGTGCAGCTCTTTCACGTTTCACGCTGCGTGAAGCTACCTGGCGTAAATATCATGAACTGGGAAGTTATGATAAGTATTTCACTGAGTGTATCCGTGTATCCAAACTGTTGATGGCAGACTATCCGACATTATATTATGGAACTGACGGACAACCGGCAGCCGGATATGGTGAGATGTGGACCACAGAGGACCTGAGTAAGGTACAAGGCGTTATTCTGTATCAGCAGTGGCTGGAAACAATAAAACCGGGACACTCGTGCTATTATGAACATACTTCTTCGCACGACATAGAAATGCATCAGGGAACAGTGGACCTGTATTTGTGTAAAGATGGAAAAACTATTTCTCACTCAGATTTGTATAAGGGAGACAAAGATATTTATTCTACTTTCCGCAACCGTGACCCGCGTATGTATCATACCATCATGCCTCCTTATAAAGTGAAAGACGGTAAGGGAGATTATGCTACATGGTCTTATACCAGTGATCCCGCCGACCGTGAATATATCGACATCATGGGAGCGAATGAGTCGTGTAGCAATCCGGGTATCGGTATGAAACGTTTACCGGGACAGAACTGGAGTGCTTCATTGGTACGCCGCGTTCCGAATTTGCAGGGAGGCGCACAATATACGATTGAAGGAAAGAAATACGGACCACATGCTTATGTTGCTTGCCGTTCGGGATATTATGTATGGAAAAACTGGGATAACTGGGAAGAAAATTATAACAATGCCCAAGTGAACACTGCCGATAAACCTGTCTTTAAAATTGAAGAGGTTTTGCTGAACTATGCTGAGGCTATGTTTGAGACCAACCAGTTCACACAGACAATTGCTGACGAGACAATCAATAAATTGCGTAAACGTGCCGGCGTGGCCGATATGGTAGTGGCGCAGATTGATGCTAATTTTGATCCGAATCGTGGAAAATATTATCCGAAGGGAAATGATAATGGAATTCTCGTTGATCCGGTATTGTGGGAGATCCGTCGTGAACGTATTATTGAACTGATGGGAGAAGGATTCGGTTTCTACGATGTACGTCGTTGGAGAATGGCTCCTTGGTTTGTGAATATGCAGCAGAAAGGTATGTGGATTTCGAAGAGCGAACTCAGCTCACTGACACTGCTTAACGAAATGACCGGAACATCGGATGGGGCAAATGGATCTATGACCGAAGGTTATATCTATCTGTTCAACGATCCGTTGAAAGAAGGAAAAGGCTGGCTTGAAAAATATTATCTCTATCAAGTCCCGTTGGAAGAAATAGCGCTTAATCCTAATCTGACTCAAAACCCGGGCTGGGAATAGAAAGATCTTTATCCGTTCTTTTAAATTAAACAATGAGAGAAGAAGAGTGGCGAAACTGGATTTAGTAGCGCCCTCTTCCTTCTGTTTTGAAAACTTTAAATACATATCATGAATCAGAAATTATTACTCGGAAGTGCATTGCTCGTAGGGATGGTTTCTACACAACAAACGTTGGCACAGAAAAAGAAAGCACAGGGGCAAACCCGCCCTAACGTTGTTTTTATACTGGCTGATGACCTGGGGTACGGAGATTTGGGTTGCTATGGGCAAGAGAAGTTCGAAACTCCTAATATCGACCGATTGGCACAGAATGGCATGCGTTTCACCCAATGTTACTCGGGAACAACGGTTAGTGCTCCCTCGCGTTCGTGCCTGATAACCGGAACCCATAGCGGGCACACAGCTATTCGCGGGAACAAAGAGCTTGCTCCGGAAGGACAATTCCCATTACCGGAAAACTCACAGACCATCTTTAATGATTTTCGTAATGCAGGTTATCGTACAGGTGCCTTTGGCAAATGGGGGCTTGGCTACATCGGTTCGGCGGGTGATCCTAACAAACAGGGAATCGATCAATTTTACGGATATAACTGCCAGTTGCTCGCCCATAGTTATTATCCCGACCATTTGTGGGATAATGATAAACGTGTCGATTTGCCGGATAACAATTTAAACGTGCAATACGGAAAGGGAACTTATTCGCAGGATCTGATTCATTCTAAAGCATTGGCTTTCCTGGATGAAGCTGCTAAGGATAAAGATAAACCGTTCTTTATGTGGTATCCTACTATTATCCCGCATGCCGAACTGATAGTACCGGAAGATAGTATTATCAAGAAGTTCAGGGGGAAATATCCGGAGAAGCCTTATCGTGGAGTGGAGCCCGGAAGTCCTGCTTTCCGTAAAGGAGGATATTGTACTCAGTTCTATCCGCACGCTACATTTGCTGCAATGGTCTATCGGTTGGATGTATATGTAGGACAGATTGTGCAGAAGTTGAAAGATATGGGAGTATACGATAATACCATTATCATCTTTTCGAGTGATAATGGTCCTCATATGGAGGGTGGTGCCGATCCGGATTTCTTTAACAGTAATGGTATCTGGCGCGGATACAAGCGTGATGTATATGAAGGTGGTATTCGTGTACCTATGATTATATCGTGGCCTGGACGTGTACAGCCAAATACGGAAACCGATTTCATGTGTTCATTCTGGGATTTGATGCCTACTTTCAGGGAAGTATTGGATCCGAAAGTGGATACTCGGAATATGGATGGTGTCAGCATACTTCCTTTGTTGCAAAACCGCAAAGGACAGAAAGAGCACGAATATCTTTATTTTGAATTTCTTGAGATGAACGGACGCCAGGCTGTCCGCAAAGGCGATTGGAAACTCGTTCATATGAATATACGTGGAAACAAACCCTACTACGAATTGTATAATTTAGCTTCGGATCCGTCAGAGAAACACAACGTGCTGAACCTGTTCCCCAAGAAAGCGGATGAGCTGAAGACAATTATGAAAGAAGCTCATACAGAAGATCCTAATTGGCCTTTATTTCGATAAATAGTGATTGATAAAGTTGTCAAAATGAAAGGCAAGCATGTATTGCTTTAAAAGGAAGGGGCTGTTATGTGATATAACAGCCCCTTTATATATATAGTCAGGTACCTCTGCTCTTTTTAGAAAGCAAGACCTACCCTGAAGCCGAAGTTGTTCAGTTTGTCTACATTGTAAGTCAACACATTGGCTTTGTTGGTAGCATAGCTGTAATAAACAGCGATGTGCAGGCCCGGGCCATATGCCCAAGGGTAAACGTTCAGACCGAGTTCCGGTGATACGTAAAATCCCCAAGTATTGTCGCGGGTTTCGAACATATTGTAGTTAGAACGTACTTTCGCATAGTTGGCACCCAGTTTGACACCAAAGTAAGGCTGCCATGCTCCCCCACGATTCAACTGATAGCGTGCGGCGGCACCAAAAGGTAACTGGAAGATGGTATGCTGCTGGTCAGTATTCACGGTTCCTTCGCCCACAGGGAAAGTTGCGCGTGGGAAGTATTCGTGATTGCTGCTATAGTTCATAAAGAGACCCAGTCCGAGGTTAGGGGTTACAAAATAACCGCCTTCGAAGTTCATACCCCATCCACTGGCTTTATCGGCAAAGTGATTTTTCAATGGCACGTTGAACTGCCAGTCCACGTTAGCGTATCCATTATCTGATAACTGTGCCTTGGCCGGCATGGCAAAGGCCAGAGCAAGGGCCGCTATGGCCAGTACTCTAAGAGAAATATATTTCATTGTTTTCATAACGGTTCTTAATTAAATTATTTGTTAGTGAGATAAGGTGACTGTGCAAACGACTGATTGATTGCGCGAACAACCAGAGTCTGGTTCACTTTGCCGGAATAGCTTGCAGGACCGCTCAGGAAGCTGCTCCACAGAACCGGAAGTTTCTGATTATCACCTTCGGGAGCCTTCAGGTTCATGATTTCAGTCAGGAATGAGTTGGTTGTAATGCTATAGTTCACAACATACGGATAGTACCAACCGCCCCAGTTACCCCAGTAAGGTGCATCCCAATAGCCGGGATAGTTCCACCACCATTCAGGTTGTCCGTAGTCGGTAAAGTAATAAGTACTCTGAACGTAACTAATCTGCACACCCAGATCGGCAGCATCTTTATTGTCAGTATAAGCAAAACCTTTGCTGTTCAGGTTGTCTTTGTATGCATTGATAATGGCTGCTGCTGCTTCACCTTTCCAGTATTCCGGATCTTTTTTATCTCCTATTACGAGAACGCTGTCAGGGATGTAGTACGTGCTGAACTGTTTAAAGTCAGCTTTCTTGTCGTAGTTGGTATAAACCAAATAGTCATTGTCCAATTTGTCCATGTCAGGGTCTTTTTCGCAAGCTGCGAATGCAAAGACCGCCAATAAGATGGGAATTAATCTCTTCATATCTTTATAATGTTTAGGTTATTAAAAAAAATCTTGCCCTGGTACCTTAAGGCGTTTGCAGAAAATAACAAGACTCTTGTTAAAAGGTTCGCAAAGAATAATGTTAAAATGTAGTATGATTACTTGGAGCCTTTGGTGAAAGATCTATCTTTGTACAAAATTAAAACCGAAATAAATATGAAGAACCTACGCATCTGCCAGACATTTTCTCTTTGGCTCGTTTTGCTTGCTACATCTTTGTCTCTATCCGCCCAAACAACTTTATTGGATAAGTTGGGTAAGATTACCGAAATCACCAAGACCCAACCCTTGGAATCTACAGAGTTTGTTGAGAAATATGTGGCTTATTTCACCCAGCCGTTAGATCATCATCATCCAGAAAAGGGCTCTTTCAGTCAGCGTGTTATTGTTTCCCATGTCGGATTCGATCGTCCTACTGTGATGGTTACCGAAGGTTATGGCGCTTCTTATGCTTTGGGAATCAATTACCGGGAAGAGCTATCAAAACTATTTAATACCAATATGATATTTGTGGAGTATCGCTATTTCCTCGAATCGACTCCTACTCCTAAAGATTGGCAATATCTGACAGCCGAGAACTCTGCTGAAGATTTACATGCCGTGCGCGAGGCTTTCCGCTCCATCTATCCCGGTAAGTGGATTGCTACCGGCATCAGTAAGGGAGGACAGACAGCGATGCTTTATCGGACTTTCTTTCCCGAAGATGTGGATATCTCTGTTCCGTATGTGGCTCCACTCTGCTATGGAGTCGAAGACGGGCGTCACGAACCATTTTTAAAGATGGTATCTACTCCTGAGGCTCGTGAGAAAATTGAAAATTTTCAGTTGGAAGTGTTGAAGCGTAAACCTACTTTGCTACCTCGTTTTGAGAAGTATTGTGCCGGAAAGAAATATAAATTCCGCGTTCCTGTAGAAGAGATTTATGATTATTCAGTACTCGAATATTCGTTCTCTATCTGGCAATGGGGGACTCCGGTCGATCAGATTCCTGCAATTACAGCCTCGGATGACGAACTCTTTAAACATTTGCTTGCAATTAGCGAACCGTCTTATTTTGAGGAAGAGGGTGCCAATACTTCCTTCTTTGTCCAAGCTGCCCGCGAGTTGGGGTATTATGGGTATGATATCCGTCCATTCAAAAAATATCTTACCATTAAAACCAGTGAAGATTACTTGAAGCGTTTGATGCTTCCTGAAGAACTCGGCAATATGAAGTTTGATAAGACTCTGAGCCGGAAAATAATTCATTTCCTAAAGAAAAATGATCCGAGGATGATCTTTATCTATGGGCAGAATGATCCATGGACGGCAGCAGGTGTCACTTGGCTGAAAGGAAAAAAGAATATTCATGTCTTTGTGCAACCAAACGGAAGCCATTTGGCCCGTATCGGCACTTTACCTCAAAAAGAGAAAGAGGAGGCTATCGAGTTGATAAAAGAATGGTTGGAAGAGTGATTCCATTCTTACCCTTCTGTAAATGAATAGAAAAGTTACAGGGGCGTTTTCACCACAGATTACACAAGTTTATACAGATGAAAAACAACTGGATTATTGCCCATACAGATAATCAGTGTAATCTGTGGTGATCTCTGATGTTACAAACTTACATCAGCGGTTTCAATATCTCCGGCACCTCTACTTTGTCCAGGTCCAGTTCGTCTAAACGCTTCTTTCCCGCTTCTGTCAGGTTGAAATACATTTGACGTTTGTCTACTTCACCCAATGCACGTCGGATGAGTCCTTTATCTTCTACCGCACGGATGACTTTCGAGGTATGCGACGGAGCCATTTCCGTTCGTTCGGATATGGCGGTCGATGTAATCTCTTTTCCGGCTTCGCGCAACGCACATAGCACCATTGCTTCGTTAAGCGATATCGCATACATCTCCTCAAATGCTGTTTCGAATACAGAGAGAGCTTTGTAGATATCGCGCATTTTACATATTGTATTCATACTTCTTTATTAAATAAACAAATTGATGTTAGCATTATCGGCACGCTCCATGTAAGTAGCCACTCCACCTACCGTAACTTCATCGAGCAGTTCTTCACGTTTCACTCCCATGACATCCATCGACATCTGGCAGGCTATGAATTCCACACCGTTTTCCAATGCCTGTTGCCGCAGGGATTCCAGTGAGTCGATGCCCTTGCGGTGCATGATGTATCGCATCATCTTTCCGCCCATGCCTCCCATATTCATTTTCGACAGCTTCAGTTTCAGTGAACTCGATGGTAACATCATTCCGAACATCTTGCCGAAAGCGTCTTTCTCTACCTTGTGTTTATGAAGTTTCTTAATCACATTCAGTCCCCAGAAGGTAAAGAAGATAGTCACTTTCTGTCCGGTCGCAGCCGCACCGTTGGCCAGGATGAAAGTAGCAAGCGCCTTATCCAGATCGTCGCTGAACATAATCAATGTTTTTCCTTTGCTGTCACACGTTGTAGTGAGACTACAGGCTTTGGGCTCTCCTTTTTCAATAATTACTACCGACTTTCCGTCTGCACTCTCTTTTGAGATGAAATTATTTCCGGTCGAGTTGCACCATGCTGCGGCATCTCGTGAGAATCCTGGGTCTGTAGCTACAATTTCCACTCGTTCTCCCGGGGCGAGTGTATCCATTGTTTTCTTCATTTTCAAGATTGGGCCCGGACATTGTAATCCGCAGGCATCCACTCGGATGGTTTTAGACATTGCAACGGGTGCAGCCTGCATCTTTTCAGCAGAGGCAGGCTGCTTTACCTGACTTTCTTGAGTAATAGACATGTTTTCCGTTGCTTCATCTTCGTGCAGGATGATAGGAGCAGTAGCTGCACGGTATGTTTTCAGTCCGCCGCAAAGATTATATACATCTTTGAAACCATGCTGAATCAGGATACGGTAAGCGAGATACCCTCTCAACCCTACGGCACAGAAAGTATAAATGGGTTTCTCAGAAGGTATTTCGTCCATACGGTCGCGTATTTCATCCAACGGGATATTGACCGCTCCCGGCAGCGAACCCAGTGCGAATTCATCCGGTGTACGCACGTCCAGCAAGAATACGTTTTTCAGTTCGATGTCTCTCAGGTCACGCCAGTATATGGGTTTCACTTTGCCAAGGATGATGTTTTCGGCTACATAACCGGCAATAGCCACGGGATCTTTTGCCGAAGAGAAAGGAGGGGCATATGCCTGTTCCACTTTCATCAGGTCATAGATCGTTCCCCCGTGCTTGATGACGAGTGAGAGTTCGTCGATTCGCTTGTCCACACCATCGTATCCCACAATTTGCCCGCCATACAACTTGCCTGTTTGAGGATCGAAAGTTATCTTGATACTCATCGGCATAGCGTTCGGATAGTATCCTGCATGTGAAGCCGGATGTGTTGTTGAAGAAGCGTATGAGATGCCCGCTTGTCTCAGCCGCTTGCCGGGAAGGCCGGTAGAGGCTACCGTCATGTCAAATACTTTTGCGATGGATGTACCGATGGCTCCTTCATAAGAGATTTTCGCTCCCAGCAGATTGTCGGCAACGATACGTCCCTGGCGATTAGCCGGTCCGGCAAGATAGTTCAGCCAGGGTTTGCCCGTAATGGGATGGCGGAATTCAATGGCATCACCGATGGCATAAATTGATTCATCGGAAGTCTGCAAATTGTCGTTCACTGCGATGCCACCCGCTTCGCCGATTGTAAGCCCGGCAGCCCGTGCCAGTGTAGTTTCCGGACGTACACCGATGGAGAGGATCACAATATCCGCCGGAATAGACTGTCCGTTTTTGAAGATCACTTTCACCTCTTTGCCTGCTTGTTCGAACGAAGCCACAGCCTGTTCCAGATATAAGTTTACACCTTTCTCCATCAAATGTTGATGAACCAGTGCCGCCATTGAAAAGTCAATAGGTGCCATCACCTGGTTGCCCATCTCGACAATAGATACTTGTGCTCCTAATGCATGCAGGTTTTCTGCCATTTCCAGTCCGATGAATCCGGCTCCGATCACGACAGCCCGGCGGGGAGGCCGACTGTTGACGTATGCTTTAATGCGGTCGGTGTCTGCTACATTCCGCAAAGTAAAGATACCGCTTGAGTCAATGCCCGGTAATGGTGGGCGTACAGGAGATGCACCGGTGGATATTAACAGTTTGTCATAACTCTCCTCGTAAGTGTCTTCACTCTTAAGGCGGACGGTCACTGTCTTTTTTTTCCGATCTATAAAAATAACTTCATTTTCGGTACGTACATCCACTCTGAAACGTACTCCGAAAGCCTCAGGAGTCTGCACGAATAACTTCTCGCGGTCTTCAATAACGTCACCTATATAATAGGGTAGTCCGCAGTTGGCATAAGATATATATTTTCCTTTTTCCAGTAAGATGATTTCTGCTGTTTCATCCGAACGTCTGATGCGAGCCGCAGTAGTAGCTCCTCCCGCTACGCCTCCAATAATAATGATCTTCATTTGAATATGTTTTCGTTTTAAAATAGTTTCCTTTGGAAATAAACGTTTATAGGCTTCAAAAGGTTCATGGGATGTACAGGAAATTATCCGGCATCCGCTCTCTTATCTTACTGAGATATGGTTGATTTAAAAGACGGCTCTTTTATCCCGTTATTATCTGTTGACAGATATGAGGATATTCGTATTCTCAATATCCCTTATATTAGTCAACTTTTCTTTAGAAGAAAAGATGGTTTGTCCGTGTTGTTCCACTTACTGCGGTTTAATGTCGGGGCACATGTATGAGAGACCATTGTAGCTGAAGGCTTAAACAGGGTATCGTTCAGTAGTTGCAATGCTTCTTTCTTATTTTCTGCTTTGATAACAAGAGAAACGTCGTTATTATTACTACCATAAGAAATCATCCGAATCGGGATGGCTGTCAGAGCGTTTAGGATTCGGGTCTCCAATCCGGTATATTGCCATTGTATGTTTCCAATGACCGACAGGATGCACATACGGTCCTTTACTACCGTAGTTGCGTATCGCGAAAGCTCATGCAGGATATTTGGTAGATGTTCTTTATCGTTGATGGCGACGGATACATCCGAGCCGGACGAAGTAAAAAGGCACAGGGGAGTGTGGTATTTTGCAAAAACATCGAATATCTTGCTGATGAACAAGTAGGGACGCAATGTCCGGTTCGACTGGAATCTGATGTAACAAATACCGTCTCTGGCAGTAATGGTTTTTATACTTTCTCCGCTCTGTATGTGTGAAATCAGAGTACCCTTTTCCGTGGGATCCATTGAACAGAACAGGCGTATCGGTATATTGTTTTCTCTTGCCGGGAAAATGCAGCAGGGATCGAATCCCGTTCCTCCGCAATGGGCGAATCGTTCGGCTTCGTCGAAACTGAGTTGTGTAACCATAGCCGGATGTTTCACGAAATGCGGATCACAACTGTGTATGCCATTACCACCTATCCATAGCCGTATTTCTTCGGCCCGTAGGGCAGCTCCGATTAATGTGGCAGAAGCATCGTCTCCACCCGGCTTGAGAAAACAGGTTTCGCCATAAGCATTCCGGCAGAGGTGTCCTTGGGTAAGAAACACGTTGATGTGTTTGTTGGCTTCCATGGATGTGTGCAGTTTTTTACTGATGTATTCCAAGTCAGGTTCTCTTTCCGGAGTCAGTCGCATAAAGTCAAGACTGTTAAGCAATAGATTATTGATTCCCCGTTCTTTCAGATAAAGGCCTGACAGCATGCTGCTTATGAATTCTCCTTGCGACAATATGTCTTTTTCATCGACCGATGTAAAACGTTGCCGGGTAAAGTTCCATAGGGTACGGAAGCGGTCGATGATGGAGTCAACAGCTTGTTGTTTGATCGACTCGTCGTTGAATAGTTCGTTAGCGAAATCAATGAATCTGAATTCCAGTTTGCTTATTTCGTCATGCGCCCGTTCTGTATCTCTGCTGAAAAGATGTGCTGCTATTTTCGTTAGATGCTCCGTAGTTTCTGTAGGGGCAGATAGAACGATTATTTTGGGTGTACTGTCGTTGACCAGTTGGAGCATTTCCTGCATTCCCCGGATTGAACCAGTGGGAATATTACCGAATTTGTAGATCTTCATTTTTTTGTTTTTGAGTTATACGATATATTTTCTTTGTTCGTTACCCCTTTCCATTTTAGGTTGTTTTTATCAAAATGGGAGGGAATATAAGTACCTGTTCCGGCTGTATCTTGCCCGTTGAAAGCGCTGCTGTAGTATTTGTAAGGCAGATTAGACGAATTTTCAGGGACTATGTCATGAATGAAAGTTCAAAGTATATGCCATTGAAGGCACGGCTCTTTCATTTAATAACCGCCTTCCTCCCTTGTCCCCCCCCACACAAAACCTTCCATTCGCACACAGCGATGCGGAAGCAGCGCTTCGTTGTTTCTTTTTTAAGAAAGAATCCGGCCGGCTATTACCGGAGAAGTGTAGTAGATTAACCATTGTCATACAACTCTTTATC
>ERZ506950.312-NODE-312-length-39185-cov-6.784999_pt1 | contig 39185 bp, 42 predicted proteins | sample MGYA00512897_ERZ506950 | MGnify/ENA metagenome assembly ERZ506950
CTTTCCCTACACGACGCTCTTCCGATCTGAGCACCGCCATCGCCGAGGTGTACATGGCGGGCAAGAGCTGCCACATCCTGCGGCCGGTGCCCATCGAGCACGAGTACGATCCGGTGATCTACGCCGGGGCGAAATACATCACCAATTACGAGGATTTCACCGCCGCCATGGCCGAGGATGAGCCCCCCTTCCCCATCGCGAAGGAGGTCATCGAGGGCTACTTTGACCCCAGCCCCGTCCCCGCCTACAAGCGGATGGCGGACTTGCTGGAGCAGGTGTACAAAGAGCCGCCGCGGGATGCGCCCATGGGCGAGGGCTTCACGCCTCACTTCAACTGGCTCAAGTTCTTCGCCCTTTGGGGCGTGCACATCCTGTTCGCTCTGCGCCTGCCCCCCAAAAAGGTGTTCTTCTTCCACAAGGGGCTGGCGGATTTTGCCCAGCGCATCTACGGCTATGTGGAGAAGGCATACGTCCCGAAGGCCGACGTGAAGGCCATGGAGGCGCGCATCGCGCCCTTTGTGAAATAAAGGAGGCGGCGCTTTGAACCCCCAGCTGCGCAAGAATCTTTTGTTCAACACGGCGGGCAGCCTGCTGTTCTATCTGTGCCAGGCGGCGCTGAACCTGCTGGTCACGGCGCTGGCGGGCGTTGCCGCCAACGGCATGCTGGCCACCGCCATGACCATCGCCAACGTCTGCCTCTCGGTGGCAAGCTTTGGCATGCGCACCTTCCAGGTGTCCGACCTTGCGGGCAAATACGCCGACCGCACCTATCTCGCCAGCCGCTACGCCACCCTGACGGCGGCGGGCGCGGGCTGCCTTGTGTTCGCCTTCATCAACAGCTACTCCGCCGAGCAGCGCTGGGTCATCGCCCTCTACACCGCCTACCGCCTCATCGAGAGCTGGTCCGACGTGTGGCACGGCTATCTGCAAAAGGCCGAGCGGCTGGACGTGGTGGGCATCAGCTTCGGCGTGCGGGGCCTTGTCACCGCCGGCACGGTGACCCTGGGCCTTGTGCTCACCGGCAACCTTGTGCTCACCCTGGCGGCGCTGCTGGCGCTGAACGCCGTCTATGTGCTGACGGTGGACCTGCCCCTGGCCCGCAGATACGCGGACCTTGCAAACCGGGAGGGCGGCAGCGTGTGGGCCCTCTTGGCCGAGTGCGCGCCGCTGGCGGTGTACGCCGCGGTGAACACCGCCATCCCCTCGGTGCCCCGCTATTTCTGCGAGCGGGTGCTGGGCGCCGTGAAGATGAGCTATTTCAACAACGTGTTTCTGCCGGTGCTCGTTTTGCAGGTGGCGGTGATCTATCTCTTCGTGCCCTTCATCACCACCTTTGCCCGGCTTTGGAACAAAAAGGACAAAGCGGGCTATTTCCGGGGCCTTGCGCTGCTGGCGGCAGCGCTGGCCGCCATGTGGGCCGCCGGGGCCGCCGGTGTGGCGCTGCTGGGGCGGTGGGGCCTTTCCATCCTCTATCCCACCAGCCCGGAAATTCTGGACTACGCGCCCCTTTTACAGCCGCTGGTGGTCGCCACCGTCTGCACCGTGGCCTCCACTGTGCTGTGCCACCTGCTCACCATCGCCCGGGACATGCGCGGCCTCATCCTGGGCAATCTGGCGGGCCTTGCCGCCGCCGGGTTGGTGAGCGTGCCGCTGCTCTCCGCCTTTGACATCTACGGCGCGGCCTACGCCACCATCGCCGGCATCGGCGTGCAGGGGTTGTGCCTGCTGGGCTTTTTGCTGGCGAAGTGCCGCAAACAGTTTGGCTGATACGGATTTGTAATCTGCCACCCGCCGTGGTATAATAACGCCGTTGGAACCATTTGATTTTTTACAGGGAGGTACCCACCCGTGAAATACTGCAAAAAATGCACCATGCCCGACACCCGGCCCGGCATCACCTTCGACGCGGAAGGGGTGTGCAGCGCCTGCCGCCACTACGAGAGCCGCTCCAGGGTGGACTGGGACGCCCGCTGGAAGGAATTCGAAGCCCTGTGCGACAAATACCGCGGCATGAACGGCCCCGGCGGCTACGACTGCGCCGTGGCGGTGAGCGGCGGCAAGGACAGCCACTTCCAGGTCTACATCCTGAAAGAGGTCATGAAGATGAACCCCATCCTCTTCAGCGTGGAGGACAACTTCCCCATGACCGAGGCGGGCAAGCACAACCTGAAGAACATCTCCGAGGCCTTCGGCTGCACCATCATCAGCTGCAAGCCCAACATCAAGGCCCAGAAGACCCTGATGCGGGCCTTCTTTGAGAAGTACGGCAAGCCCACCTGGTATGTGGACCGCCTCATCTACACCTTCCCCCTGCACATGGCCCTCAAGTTCAACACGCCTCTGCTGTGCTACGGCGAGAACGTGAGCTTTGAGTACGGCGGCAACGCCGACGAGGAGACCTACTCCGCCCGCGGCCAGATCGAGAACGGCGTGGCGGTGGGCTTCCCCACCGAGGAGCTGCTGAGCTACGGCGTGAGCGAGAACGACCTTGCCCTGACCAAGGCCCCCACCGCCGAAGAGCTGGCAAAGCTGGACCCCTTCTATCTGAGCTACTTCCTGCCCTGGAACAGCTACAAGAACTATCAGCTGGCCAAGAGCCGCGGCTTCCACGACCTGACCCACGAGTGGGACCGCACCCACCACGCCGAGAACTTCGACCAGATCGACAGCCGCGCGTATCTGGTGCACAGCTGGCTGAAGTATCCCAAGTTCGGCCACGCCGCCGCCACCGACTACACCGCCCGCTACATCCGCTACGGCATGATGACCCGCGAGGAGGCCATCCCCATCATCAAGGAGCGGGACGGCGCGCTGGACCCGCTGAGCGTGCGGGATTTCTGCGAGTTCTGCGGTTACAGCGAGGCGGAGTTCTGGGCCGTCATCGACAAGTTCTACAACCGGGACATCTTCTACAAGGACGAGTTCGGCCGCTGGATGCTGAAGGAGCCCATCTGGGAAGAGAAATAAATCGCTGCTTTTGCGGGCGCTCCCTTTCGAGGGAGCGCCCGTTTTTCTTGTGACAAAGCCGTTACAAAAGGCCGCGAGAGGCTGTTTTTCCCGTTCCGCCGTGCTATGATGAGGGCAGAAAAGGAGGCGTGACCCATGCTGAAAAAGAGACTGCTTTCCCTGCTGGTTTGTTTTGTGCTGGCGCTGGCGGTGCCCTTCGCCGCCTTCGCGGATATGGGGCCCAAGCCCGCCGTGGAGGTGCAGACCGCGGGCCTTTCCGGGGAGTGCTGGGTCACCCTGCTGGCGGAGCAGACCTCCATCGGCCCCTGGAACCTGCCCGGCAGCGAGCCGCCGGATTGGTTCGCCGCCGAGGAGCACCCCGCCTGGGAGGCCTTCGCCGCCTTTGAGGACGGGGACGGCTACCACTTTCTGCAATGGCAGGCCCAGGTGAAGGACGACGCGCCCGCCACCTGGAGCTACATGGCCCCAAAGCACTTCAAGATTCTGTTCTGGTTCCCCGAGAGCGGCGGCTACGCCGTGACCGAAAAGCTGGACCGCTACGCCTATTCCGCCGTTTACCGGGTGGACTTTTCCGGCGTTGACCCGGCGGCGGGCGAAGTGCAGGCCGTCACCGCCCAAAAGAACTACGACTACGCCGGCGAGGCGCTGGGCCTTGTCGTCCGCTTTGTGCTCACGCTGGCGGTGGAATTGCTCATCGCCCTGCCCTTCGGCTACCTCAAGCGCAGTCACCTGCGGGTGCTGCTCGTCACCAATCTGGCCACCCAGCTGGCGCTGAACCTTGCCCTCAACCTCACCGCCTATTATTCCGGGTCGCTTGCCATGTGGGTGTTCTATCCCCTGCTGGAGCTGGCGGTGTTCATCGTGGAGGCGGTGGTGTTCCGGCTGGCGTTCAAGCCGCAGGCGGGCAAGGGCCACCCGGTGCTCTACGCCTTTGTGGCAAACGCCGCTTCCTATGCCCTCGGGCTGTGGCTGGGCAATCTGGTGCCGGCGCTGTTCTGAAAAAAGTGCTTGACAAACCCCGCCGCTGTGGGTATCATAATGCATATACGCAAAGACGTTGACGAGAAGAGTAGATTTTCGGCATCGGCCTTTTCCAGAGAGCCCGGTCAGGTGGAAGCGGGCAAGGCACAGGAAATCGAACATGGCCTCTGAGTCGCGCGGGTGAGGGGCAGGAGCCTTAAATCCGCGACGGGTGCGCCCGTTAAAGCGCCAGGCTGTAACCGGCATCTGCCGCCGCAGCTGCAAAGGCTGTTTTCCGCGAGGGAAACGGCAAACCAAGGTGGTACCACGAAGCTTTTTATAAGCTCTCGTCCTTGCTGTCATGCAGGGACGGGGGCTTTTTTGTTTGCCCTTTGGGCCAATACCGGGTTGGAGTGAGAAGAAAAAACATGATCGAGATCAAGAACTTAGGCAAAGTATTCACCGAAAAAAGCGGCAAGGTGGTGGCGCTGCGCAATGCCTCGGCCACCATCAACGACGGCGACATCTTCGGCGTCATCGGCATGAGCGGCGCGGGCAAAAGCACCCTTTTGCGCTGCCTGTGCCTGCTGGAAAAGCCCTCCGAAGGGCAGATCCTGCTCAACGGGCGGGACCTGGCGGCCCTCTCCGGCGCGGACCTGCGCATGGCCCGCCGGCAGATGGGCGTGGTGTTCCAGGGCTACAACCTGCTGATGCAGAAGACCGTGGCCGAGAACGTGGCCTTCCCCCTGAAGCTGGACAAATACGACAAAACCGCGGTGGACGCCCGGGTGAAGGAGCTGCTGGAGCTTGTGGGCCTTGCGGACCGGGCGGGCAGCTATCCCAGCCAGCTTTCCGGCGGCCAGAAGCAGCGCGTGGCCCTGGCCCGGGCGCTGGCCAGCAAGCCGCAGGTGCTGCTGTGCGACGAGCCCACCAGCGCCCTGGACCCGCTGACCACCAAGAGCGTGCTGGAACTTCTCAAGGACATCAACCAGAAGCTGGGCGTCACCATCATCATCATCACCCACGAGCTGGCGGTGGTGCGCAGCATCTGCAACCGGATGGTGGTCATCGACAACGGCCTGTTCGTGGAGCAGGGCGAGACCGCCGAAATTTTTGAGAATCCCCAGAGCGAAGTGGCCCGGCTGCTGCTGGGCAAAGAGGAGGTGTGAGCACCATGGCACAGTTTTTTGCAGAATACGGCGACCTTCTTTGGGAGGGCACGCTGGAGACCCTTTACATGACCTTTGTGCCCACCCTGGCGGCCTACCTCATCGGCCTGCCTCTGGGTGTTCTGCTCACCACCACCAAGCCCGGCGGCATCATGGCCGCTCCCACCTTCAACGCGGTGTTCGGCTGGCTGGTGAACCTCTTCCGCAGCATCCCCTTCATGATTTTGATCTTCTTCGTCCTGCCGCTCACCCGGCTCATCGTGGGCACCTCCATCGGCGCCACCGCCGCCAACGTGCCCCTGGCCATCGCCGCGGCCCCCTTCGTGGCCCGCATGGTGGAGCAGAGCCTGGAAGAGATCGACCAGGGCGTGGTGGAAGCCGCCCGCTGCATGGGCGCCACCAACTGGCAGATCATCACCCGGGTGCTGCTGGTGGAAAGCGTGCCCAGCCTGCTGCGGGGCCTTTCCATCACCATCATCACCATCTTCGGCTACACCGCCGTCACCGGCGCGGTGGGCGCGGGCGGTCTTGGCAACATCGCCTTCCGCTTCGGCTACCAGCGGTATCAAACCGACGTGATGTACGCCACCGTGGTGCTGGTGGTCATCCTGGTCTGCATCATCCAGAGCGTGTGCAGCTTTCTGGCCCGCAAGTCGGACAAGCGCAACCGCTGAACCTTCGTTTTAAGGCTGCCCGGCGCAGAGGGGTGCCGGACGCTTTAAGAGATACACTCAACAAAAAAAGGAGAGAGAAGAACATGAAAAAAATCGTTGCACTGGCTCTGACCCTGTGCCTGGCGCTGGGTCTGGCCGCCTGCGGCTCCTCCGGCGAGCAGCTGCAGATCGGCATCCCCGCCGACGCCACCAACGGCGCCCGCGCCCTGCTGCTTCTGCAGGACCTGGGCATCATCACCCTGAACGACGGCGTGGGCCTGGAGGCCACCGAGCGTGACGTGAAGGACAATCCCTACAACGTGAAGATCGTGGCCATGGAGGCCGCCAACCTGCCCAGCAGCCTGCCTGACCTGGACTTCGCGGTCATCAACGGCAACTACGCCTCCGGCGCGGGCATCGGCGACACCGTTCTGGTGACCGAGGACGCCGAGAGCGTGGCCGCCCAGACCTACGGCAACGTGCTGTGCGTCAAGGAAGGCCGCGAGGAGGAGCCCGCCGTGCAGGCTCTGCTGGCCGCCCTGATGAGCGAGGACACCCAGAACTGGATCGCCGAGAACTACAACGGCGTGGTCATGCCCATGGGCGCGCAGGAGCTGGAGTTCCCCGAGATCGCCGAGCCCGTCACCCTGAAGGTGGGCGCTTCCCCCAGCCCCCATGCGGAGATCCTGGAGCATGTGGCCCCCATCCTGGCCGAGCACAACGTCACCCTGGACATCGTGGAGTTTGACGACTATGTGATGCCCAACACCGGCGTGGAAGACGGCAGCCTGGACGCCAACTACTTCCAGCATCAGCCCTATCTGGACGACTTCAACGCCGAGAACGGCACCCACATCGTGAGCGTGGGCGTTGTGCACTACGAGCCCATGGGCCTGTACCCCGGCAAGACCTCCAGCCTGGACGTGTTCAACAAATAAACGCCTCAAAAAAGGAGCCTGCGCGGCGCGCAGGCTCCTTTTTCTTTTCATTTTCACGCCGCGGCGGGCAGCGGGCGGCGCCGGTCCGCCCAGGCCAACGGCCCCCGGTAGACCACCCGGAACCCCGGCATGCGGGCAAAATCCTCCGGGCGGATGAGGCTGGGGTGGCAGGGCAGGGTGAGCGCCCCGGTGCGCTCCAGCACGTCCGCCACGAACTGGCTGCAAAAATATTTGCCCGGCCGCACGTGGGGGATGCCCAGCCCCGCCAGCGCAAGGCCCAGCACGTCGTAGTCCCAGCAGGAACCGGCGGAGGCCATCACCGTCATCTGCCGCTCGATGGCCTCGTAGGTGGCGCGGCTCACCGGCAGCTCCAGCAGAAGGCTGTCCGCCCCGCCGCAGCGGCCGAACACCCCGGCGTGGATGTTCTCCCGGATGAAGCCGCCGGGCAGCATGAAGGGCTCGTAGCGCCGGGCAAAGCTGTACATCCGCCCGAGGTCCCGGTCCAGCGCCAGACTGGCATGGGTGTACCGGTTGCCGCCCATGCCGTGAAGCAGCCGGGCGAACAGGGTGTCGGTGCGGGTGAGAAGGATGTAAACACAGGGCATGGGGGTCTCTCCTTTGGGGCAGCGCTTGCCGGTTTTGACGTCTTGTTCATAAAACGAGGCAGACCCCCCGTTTTTTTCAAACCCCGCCGCCGGATTTGACAAGGCTTTTCGCCGCCACTATAATGGAGGAAATCTCGCACCGAAGGGAGGGCTTTTCCGTGCGCCATCTCGGCACCGTGCCCCTGAAAACAGACCGCCTTGCGCTGGGCCGGCTGACCGCCGCGGACGCGGAAGAGATGTTCCACAACTGGGCGGGCGACGAGGCCGTGGCCCGGTTCATGCGCTGGCCCGCCCACAAAACCAGCCTGGAGACATTTCAGCTTCTGTCCGCATGGGAGTGCCTCTATTCCAGCGCCAGCTACTACAACTGGGGCATCCGCCGCCGCACGGACGGCGCGCTGCTGGGCTCCATCGGATTCGTTTTGGGCGAGGAGCAGAGCCCGGAAGCCTGGCGCGCGCCGGGGCTGGATTTTTCCGCCGGGGTGTGGGAGCCGGGCTACTGCCTGGGCCGTGCCTTCTGGGGGCAGGGCTACGCCGCCGAGGCGCTGGCTGCCGTGCGCGATTTCTGGTTCGACGAGGTGGGCGGCGCCTGGCTGGCCTGCTGCCACGCGGAAGAAAACCCCGCCAGCGGCCGGGTGATGGAAAAGGCGGGCTGGCGCTTCGACCACGCCGCCACCTGTCACAAAGCCGACGGTACGCCGGTGGCCTGCCGGGCATATTATCTCAAAAAGGAAGAAAGGCAAAAAAACGCCTTTGAGGTGAAACAATGAGCGAACAGATCACACAAAACACCCCGCCGGTGAAGGTGCTGCTGCTGGGGCTGGACATGGGCCAGTTCGACGCCGAGCGCAGCATGGACGAACTGGCGGCGCTGTGCGAAGCGAACAACATGGAGGCGGTGGCCAGCCTCATCCAGAAAAAGGACGCCCCCGAGGCGGGCACCGTGCTGGGCGAGGGCAAGCTGGCGGAGGCGCGCCTCACCTGCGAAAATCTCGGCGCCGAGGCCGCCGTATTCGACGGCGAGCTCACCGGCAGCCAGCTGCGCAACATCTCCGACGCGCTGGGGGTGGAGGTCATCGACCGCACCATGCTCATCCTGGAGATCTTCCGCAGCCGGGCGGTCACCGGCGAGGGCAAGGTGCAGACGGAACTCGCCCTTCTGCGCTACCGCCTGCCGCGCCTTGCAGGCCTGGGCGAATCCCTGAGCCGCCAGGGCGGCGGCGGCGGGGGCGGCGGCGGCGCGCGGCGCGGCGCCGGCGAGAGCAAGCTGGAATACGACCGCCGTCATGTGCGCCGACGCATCGAGGCGCTGGAGCAAAAGCTGGCGGAACTGGAAAAGCGCCGGGGCGAGAACCGCCGCGCCCGCCAGCGGGCGGGCACCCCGGTGGTGAGTCTGGTGGGCTACACCAACGTGGGCAAATCCAGCCTTTTGAACGCTCTGTGCGGCTCCGACGCGCTGGAGGCGGACATGCTCTTCGCCACCCTGGACCCCACCGCCCGCAAGCTGACCCTGCCCAGCGGCCTGAACGTCATCGCGGTGGACACGGTGGGCTTTGTGAGCCGCCTGCCCCACAAGCTGGTGGAGGCCTTCAAGAGCACCCTGGAAGAGGCCGCCTATTCCGACGTGATCGTGAAGGTGGCGGACGCCGCCGACGACGAGCGGGAAGCCCAGCTGGAAGTGACCGACCAGGTGCTGGCGGAGCTGGGCTGCGGCGACATCCCCCAGATCACCGTCTACAACAAGTGCGACAAGGCGGGGGCGGTGCCCTTCCAGCCGGGGGTGCTGCTCACCAGCGCCCGCACCGGCCGCGGGCTGGACGCGCTGCTGCAAAAGCTGGACGAGGCCCTGGCCGACCGGGTGCGGGCGGTGAAGATGCTGCTGCCCTACGACAAGCTCTCCCTGGCCGAGGCCATGCGCAGCCGGGGCAGCGTCACGGTGGAGGACTACCGGGAGGACGGCGTGTGGTTCGAGGGTTTTGTCAAAAGCACCGACCTGCACCTCTATCTGCCCTATCTGGAAAAATAAACGAAAGGGACCGCGGCATGGCCGCGGTCCCGCTTTTCTTTTATAATGCAACAGGACCCGCCTTGCGGCGGGTCCTGTTGCATAGAGGGGTGGGAAAGTATAAATAAGGTGAGAAAGCATTTTAATGAACACCCATCGGGTGCTGTGTTTATTATTATACGGGTTTTGCTTTATATGTCAAATCGAAAACCGGGGATTTTCTTTTTCATCCTTCTTTACAATTCCATTTTTTGTTTATATAATTAAGCCAACCCCAAAATCTCTGCCCGGTTTTTTATTTTGTTAATTTTTACAGGCAAAACCCTTTAATTTATCAGTTTTTTATCACTATTGCCACTATGTCGTCGGGAGGGAGACACTATGGACAAACTGGACAAAAAGATACTCGGCCTTTTGGCACAAAATGCAAGAATGTCGGTGAAAGAGATCGCCGAGCACGTCTCGCTCACCAGCCCGGCGGTGTCCAGCCGCATCCACCGGATGGAGAAAGAGGGCATCATCGGCGGCTACACGGTGCTGCTGAAAAGCCCCGAGAGCCAGCAGACGGTGAACGCCCTCATCAGCGTGTCGGTGGCCCCCGCCGACCGGGAGGAGTTTCTGGCGGCGGTGCACGCCGAGCGGCAGGTGACCCAGTGCTTCCACGTCACCGGCAGCCACAGCTACATCGTCAAGGTGGCCTGCGACACCATGCAGTCGCTGGAGCACCTCATCACCCGGTGCCAGCGCTCCGGCCCCACCAGCACCCAGATCATCCTGTCCACCCCGGTGGACCGCCAGCCCGACCCCATGGGCAGCCCGGTGCAATAATCGGCCCCGCAGCCGCGTTTATGTATCAAAGCCCCTTTCGGGGGGCACAGTATCCAAAAAGGAGATTTTTATCATGAAACGTATTTTCAGCCTGATGGCTGTCTGCCTGCTTGCCCTGGGCCTTGCCGCCTGCGGCTCCTCCCCCACTTCCTCCGTCGAGCCGAAGGACTATGTGGCCATCCTCACCGGCGCCCGCCCCGCCAAAGACAACGAGGACCTGGTCATCTTCCACCTGAAGGACGGCGTCTACACCGCCACCGGCGGCTACGCCGCCGACCTGACCGAGGAGGACATTGCCAGCCAGGGCGCCATGTGCCTGCAGGTGCTGGGCCTCACCGAAGAGGACGTGGAAGAGGCTGCCTTCAGCGTGAGCATGATGAACGTGCAGTCCTACGGCCTTGCCATCGTCAAGCCCGCCGACGGCAAGGAGGCCGCCGTGACCGAGGGCCTGCAGACCTTCATCGACGGTCAGAAGGCCGCCCAGGAGAACTATCTGGCCGACCAGTACGCCATCGCCAAGGCCGCCAAGCTGGACACCGTGAAGTCCGGCGAGGTGGTGCTGGTGATGTGCGAGGAGCAGGACACCGTGTTCTCCTCCATCAAAAACGCGCTGGCGTAACGCCGGCCTGCGCCGCCCGGGCGTTGCCCCGGGCGGCTTTTTTTGGTATAATGGGGCGGGCGGGGCCTGCCCCGCCGAACTTCTGCAACGAAAGGCGGCGCGCCATGAAAGCCACCGTTGTGATCCCCAATCTGAACGGCGCGGGCTGGCTGCGGGACTCCATCGAGTCCGTCTGGGCCCAGACCGAGCAGGATTTTGAACTCATCGTGGTGGACAACGGCTCCACCGACGAGAGCCTTGCCATCGCCCGCAGCTACCGGGGCCGGGCAAACTACACCCTCATCGAAAACGCCGAGAACACCGGCTTCTCCTACGCGGTGAACCAGGGCATCCGGGCCGCGAAGGGCGAGTTCGTGGCGCTGTTCAACAACGACGCCTTCGCCGAGCCGGACTGGCTGGCGAATCTGCTGGCGGCGGCCGAACAGGACGAGCGCATCTTCGCGGTGAGCAGTTTGATGATCCGCCACTTTGAGCGGGAGCTGGCCGACGACGCGGGCGACTATGTCACCATCCTGGGATTTGCCTGCAAGCGGGGCGACGGCATGAAGGCCAGCCGCTACCAAAAGGCATGCCGGGTGTTTTCCGCCTGCGGCGGCGCGGCGCTTTACCGCAAGAGCATCCTGGACAAGATCGGCCTCTTTGACGAGCACTTCTTCGCCTACTTTGAGGACGTGGACATCAGCTGGCGGGCCAACAGCCTGGGCTACAAAAACGTCTACTGCCCCACTGCCCGGTGCTACCACATCTGCGGCGCCACCACCGGCGCGGTGCGCTACAACCCCTTCAAGAGCGTGCAGAGCGGGCGCAACAGCATCCTGCTGCCCTACAAGAACATGCCCATCTTAATGTTTTTGCTCAACCTGCCCTTTTTGGCCCTGGGCTATCTGATGAAGGCGGTGATGTTCCGCCTGCGGGGCTACGGCCCGGCCTACTTCCAGGGCTTCAAGGAGGCGCTGAAGGTCATTGGCAGGCTGGAAAAGCCAAAATTCCGCCTGAAAAACCTGCCCAACTACGCCCTCATCCAGCTTTGGCTGGCGGTGGACACCGTGCGCTACTTCATCTACCGCGCCCAGCGTGCTTTGCACATCACCTGAATTTTTCCCCTGCCCTTTCTCGGGCGGGGAATTTTTTTGCCCCCGCCAGACTTTGTTCCCTTCCGCCGCCTTTCCCCTCTCCCCGGCGCTTCCGAACATTTTGACAAAAAAAGTTGTCAAAACCTATTGACAAAGAAAGTTGTCATGCTATACTGATATTGACAATGATACTTGTCAATTTGACAATTATCTTTTGCAAACAATGAAAGGAGGCAGCCTATGCCGCTGGCAAACCGCGTGAAGGAGCTGCGGGCTGCGAAGGGGCTGAACCAGCAGGAGCTGGGCGCGCTGGTGGGCGCGTCCCGCCAGACGGTGAGCCTGATCGAGCGAGGGGACTATAACCCCTCGGTGACGCTGGCCCTGCGCATCGCACGGGTGTTTTCGGTGCCCGTGGAAGAGGTATTCACATTGACCGGGGAGGGAACGGAATGAACAAACAGACCCAGGCGCCCAAAACAAGAAAGGGCGTTTACATCAAATTCACCCTTTTGATGATCGCCAGCGCCCTGACCGGCGCCTTCATCAGCATTTTCCTGTTTGGCCGGGAGGACGGGCTGCTGCAGCTGACCCGGCGGGTCAGCGACGGGCTCATCCTGGCGGGGCCCTGGCTGCTGGCGGCGGGCCTGGTGCCCTGCGCCGCCGCCCATTGGCTGTACCTGGCCGGCCAAAAGGCCGCCGCCCGGGCCGACGAGGACGACGACGCCTTTGAGGCGGCGAACCGGCGGCTGAGCCTTTCCATGGTCTTTTCGGCGGTGGCGATGCCCTGGGTGATGCTCACCTCCTGCCTTGCGGTGCCCGCCGTCACCCTGTGGGAAAGCGCCGTTCCCGCCCTGGCGGTGGTGCCGCTTATGATCGCCGAACTGGCCTGGAGCTACGGGCTGCAGGCGGCGGTGGTGCGGGCCGAGCAGCGCCTTGCGCCGGAAAAGCGGGGCAACGTGTTCGACGTCCGCTTCCAAAAAGACTGGTACGACAGCTGCGACGAGGCCGAGCGCCAGCGCATCGGCGAGTGCGGCTACCACACCTACACCGTCATGAGCAAAATCTACCCCTTCGCCATGCTGGCGGCGCTGCTGGCGGTGATGTACGGCGGCGCCAGCGTGCTGTGGGCAGTGATGCTGGGCGGGCTGTGGCTCACCCAGACCCTGACCTACCTTTTGCGGGCCCATGCGCTGGATAGCGGCCGGGCCAAAACCGAATGAAACAGGAGGAACCAGACGATGAAATGGACCCAAACGGAAAAACGGCAGCTTGCCATCTTTTTTGCGGTGGCCTTCGGCGTGCCCTATCTGATGGGCGTGGCGATGGCCCTGGTGCACAGCATGGGCGGCAGCACCTCGGTGTTTGCCAGCACCCAGATGTTCTACCCCGCCGCCGGCGCGATGCTGGCGCTGCTCATCACCCGCCGGGGCGACAAGCTCCTGCCCCGCCGGTTCTACTTCAGCTTTCTGGCCCTCACGGCGGTGATGGCGGTCATCTCCCTGACCACCTTCATGCAGCCGGGGCTGGCACTGATGCTCTCCAACTACGCCATCATTCTGGGCAGCCTGGTGTGCCTTGTGCTCTATTTTGTGGACGGCAAAGCCCGCCGCACCGCCGGCGGCCTGCGCCTTACCGCCACTGGCGGCGGCAAAGCCATCGTGCTCACGGTGCTGCTGTTCCTGGCTTTGTATCTGGGGCGCTATGCCATCCTCATCGCCGCCTCCAAGCTGGCCGACCCCTCCGCCACCCTGGCGGACATGGGCTTTACCACCGACTGGCTCTATCTGGGCATCAATCTGGCTGTCCTGCCGCTGAATTTCTTTCTGGTCTACACCCCCTTCTTGGGCGAGGAATACGGCTGGCGCGCCTTTTTGCAACCGCTGCTGCAAAATCGGTTCGGCCCCCGGCGGGGCGTGCTGGCGCTGGGCGTTTTGTGGGGGGTGTGGCACCTGCCGCTGAACATCTTTTTCTACAGCCCCAGCACCTGGCTGCAGAGCCTTGTCAACCAGATCGTGCTCTGCGTGTGCCTGGCGGCCTTCTTCGGCTATGCCCAGCACAAGACCCGCACCGTGTGGGTGCCGGTGGTGCTGCACTATCTGAACAACAACCTCATCGCCGTGTTTGCCGGCACCACCTCCGTCATCGAGAACCAGGTCATCGGCTGGGCCGACGTGGCGGTGGGCGCCGTGCTGCTGGCGGCCCTCTATCTGCCCAGCCTGGCCAGCCGCTTCTGGAAAGAGCCGCTGCCCTGCCTGCCTTTGGACGCCCCCGCGGAGCCTGCGGCCCCCGCCGCAAACGCCGAAGCGCCCAAAGCCGGCAAGCAGCCGCCCCAGTACGGGCCCCTGAACTGAACGCAAAAAAAGAACGCCCCCGCGGGGGCGTTCTTTTTTTGCTTTTTATTCGCCGTCTTTCAGGATGCAGGCGTCCCGGTCGGGGCCCACCGAGATGTAGCGGATGGGGCGGCCCACCGCCTTTTCGATGTAGCGCACGTAGTTCTGCGCGGCCTCGGGCAGCTCCTCCCAGCGGCGGCAGCCGCTGATGTCGCAGTGCCAGCCGGGCAGGGTCCTGACCACGGGCTTCGCGTTGTCCAGCTGGGTGCCCATGGGGAAGCGGTCGGTCTCCACGCCGTCCACCAGATACTTCTCCACCACCGGCACCTCGTCCATATAGCCCAGCACGTCCAGCAGGGTCAGGGCCAGCTCGTCCGCGCCCTGGCAGGCGGCGCCATAGCGGCTGGCCACCACGTCGAAGGGGCCCACCCGCCGGGGCCGGCCGGTGGCCGCGCCGTACTCGTGGCCCGCCTCCCGCAGCAGGTGCTTTTCCTCCTCGGTCATGGCCAGCTCGGCGGTGAAGGGGCCCTCGCCCACGCAGGAGGAATAGGCCTTCATGATGCCGATGCTCTTGTCCAGCTTGTGGCCGGGCAGGCCCGCGCCGATGGGGGCGTAGGCGCCGATGACGTTGGAGGAGCTGGTGTAGGGGTAGATGCCGAAGTCGATGTCCCGCAGCGCGCCCAGCTGAGCCTCGAACATGATCTTCTTGCCCGCGTCGTCCGCCTCGGCCAGATACGCGCCGGTGTCGCAGACGTAGTCCCGGAACATCTCGCCGTACTTCCGGCACCAGGCCCAGGCCTCTTCCAGGTCGATGGGTTTTGCGCCGTAGACCCGCTCCAGCGTCAGGTTCTTCCACTCCACGATGGTGGCTAGGTGGCGCTTGCGGCCTTCGTCCAGGTGCACCAGGTCGCCCATGCGCAGGGTCTTTTTCATGTACTTGTCGCCGTAGGCGTAGGCGATGCCCCGCCGGGTGGAGCCGAACTGGCTGCCGCTGGCGGAGAGCCGGTCCTCTTCCAGGCCGTCCTCGGCCACATGCCAGGGCATGCAGACTGTGGCCCGGTCGCTGATCTTCAGGTTCGCGGGGGTGATCTCCACGCCCTTCTCCCGCAGGGAGGCCAGTTCCTTTTCCAGATGGGCCGGGTCGATGACCATGCCGCCGCCCATCACGCAGACCACGCCGGGCCGCAGGATGCCCGAGGGCAGCAGGTTCAAAATGAACTTTCCCCGCTCGTTCTTCACGGTGTGCCCCGCGTTGTTGCCGCCCTGATACCGGGCCACGATGTCATAGTCGCGGCTGAGCAGGTCCACCATGCGGCCCTTGCCCTCGTCGCCCCAGTTTACGCCAGTGATCGCTGTCAACATGCCTTATTCCCCTTTTCCCCGTTTTGAATGTAGTATGGCCAAAAAAAGATGCAGCGGCTGCCGGATCGTGAGATCCGGCAGCCGCTGCATACCCTTTTTCACGCAGATTAGAATACCACCCCGCGCGGCGGATGTCAACCGCTTTTTTGTTTTTTCACATTCCCGGGCGCGGCGGGCTCAGTCGCTGCAGAGTTTCTGCATGGCCTCCAGGTCGGTAACGATGAAGTACTTTCCTTCCCGGGTGAGAAGGCCCTGGTCGATGAACATGTTGAACACATTGCCCACCGTGACCCGGCTGGCGTTGACGATGCCGGAGATGTCCTGCTGGGTGAAGTGGATGGAGATGCGCACGCCCTTTTCATGCTCCTTGCCGTACTGGCGGCAGAGGTTCACCAGCTGGCTGGCGATGCGGTGGGTGGCCTGCTTGAAGGACAGGTCCAATATCTGCCGGTAGAACACGTCCTTTTTGCGGCACAAAAGAGAGATGACCCGCTGAGTGAGCTGCCAGTTGTGCTCCATCGCCTCCTGCAGCTCCAACACGGGGATCTTCCAGACCAGGCTGTCCACAATGGCCACCGCCGAGGACTGATGCACCGCGCCGTTCAGGCAGGAGGACTCGCCCACCAGCGCGCCCTTTTCGGCGATGTAAAGCTGTTTTTCCGCCCCATCCTCCTGATAGGAGGTGATGCGCAGCCGGCCGGACTTCACAATAAACACCGCGTCCGCCGCGTCTTCCTGATGGAAAAGGATCGCCTTTTTCCGGTACTGCACCGGGGCGCGGCCCTCGGTCAGGGGCGCCCAGCCCTCCAGATCCAGGGTGATCCAGGGAGAGTTCTCCCGCTCGCTGCTCTCGTACATATTTCTCGACCTGCCTTTCCGCAACAGCGACTGATCCAAAACTTCATAGACACTTTATAATACTTTTTTCTCATCTTTTATGTCAAGACAAGTATTTTACATGTTCTGCAGATGTTTTATGCACTGCGCACGAAACTTTTTATCAAAATGTCAAGTGCTTTATAGAACTTGACCCATTGTGGAGAGTATCATGGACGCAGAGACCAAACAGGAGGTGACAGGAGAAAATGACAGCGGAAACAAAGCTGGAACAGCTTGGCCTGACGCTGCCCGCAGTGCCCGCGCCGGTGGCCGCCTATGTGCCGGGCGCGGCGGACGGAACGCTGGTGTTCACCAGCGGCCAGCTGCCCACGGAAAACGACGTGCTGCGCAAGGGCAAACTTGGCAAAGACATGACCGTGGAAGAGGGCTATGAAGCCGCCCGCATCGCGGCGCTGAACTGCCTGGCGGTGGTCAAGAGTTTGGCGGGCAGCCTGGACCGGGTGGAGCGCGTGGTCAAGGTGGTGGGGTTCGTGAACTGCACCCCCGATTTTGAAGCGCAGCCCAAGGTCATCAACGGCGCTTCGGAACTGCTGGGCCAAGTCTTCGGCGACGCCGGCCTGCACGCCCGCAGCGCAGTGGGCGTGAGCAGCCTGCCTTTGGGCGCGTGCTGCGAAGTGGAACTTATCGTTCGTCTTAAGCCTTGATGGAAAAGGCTTGCAATACATCATACAATAAAAATCGGAGGTAAGCTGCAATGAGTTACGATTGGGAGAAACTGAGAAAAGAAGAATGGCCCGTTCTGGAGACCATGACCTTCCTGGACGCCGCCTGCGTCAGCTTCGCACCCCAGCGCACCGTCCGCGCCGTCAAGGAGTTTGCCGACATGACCGCCCGCCAGGACGAGGCCAACTCCAGCGCCCATCACATCGCGCTGGACGACAAGCGCCACAAGGCTTATGAAGAGGCCGCAAAGCTCCTGAACGCCGACCCCGAGGAGATCGCCCTGGTGGAGAGCACCTCCCACGGCCTGAACATCGCCGCGCAGGGCATCGAGCTGAACGACGGCGACAACATCGTGACCACCAACCTGGAGTTCATCCAGGTGGCCCTGCCCTGGTGCGTCATCCGCAAGGAGAAGAACATCGACATCCGCGTTTGCAAGCCCGCCGACGAGCGCTTCACCGCCGCCGCCTTCGAGCCTCTGGTGGATGAAAAGACCCGCGTGCTGGTGATGTCCACCCTGGAGTGGTGCAACGGCTGGCAGAGCGACATGAAGGAGATCGGCGACTTCTGCAAGGAGCGCGGCATCTATCTGGTGGTGGACGCCGTGCAGCAGCTGGGCGTGACCAAGATCGACACCAAGGCCTGCCACATCGACATCCTCACCGCCGGCGGCCACAAGTGGCTGAACTCCCCCTACGGCACCGGCGTGCTGTATGTGAACAAGGAGACCCTGCCCAAGCTCAAGCAGAGCTACGCCGGCTACCTGAACACCACCGTCCCCGAGGGCGGCTGGGGCGCCTACTGGGAGAATCCCGCCGCGCCTTCCGTGCACGACTGGACCTTCCCCATGACCGCCCGGCGCTTTGAGATCGGCGGCACCTCCAACTACACCGGCGCCATCGCCCTGGGCGAGAGCCTGGGCCTGGTGAACGAGATCGGCATCGAGAACATCGAAGCCCATGTGCGCGAGCTGGCCAGCTACTGCATGGACCGCATCGAAGAGATCGGCGGCACCCTGATCACCCATCGCGACCCCGGCCATTTCGGCGGCATCGTCATCGCCCGCCTGTATGACGATCTGGACACCGACCGCATGATCCTCAAGAAGCTGCACGCCCGCAAGATCTTCATCGCCCAGCGCTTCACCGACTATGTGGGCGGCTTCCGCATCTCCTGCCAGTACTTCAACAACAAGAAAGACATCGACACCATGATCGAGGGCATGAAGGACCTCATCAAAGAGATCGGCCGCGAGCCCGATTACAAGGGCTGACCTTCTGAATCATCCCAGCCCTGATGGTGCATTGCAGATGCTTCGGGGCGTTTTGCCCCGAAGCATCTGTTTTTTCTGCGGCCCCTGAGGGATACGCTTTGGCGTGGTCTCGGCCTTGCGCCGTGCCCGCACTTTTACTTCCAATCATAAAGGAGGCATCTTATGTACACTGAGTCCGCAAAGGATACAAAGATCCAGTTCCGGGGAGGAATGTTCGGTCTGATCCTGCCCTTTATCGTGCTGTTCGCCGGCATCATCATGCTGTCTGTCGCGGGCAAGGCCATGCCCATGGCCTTCTGGGCCCCCACTCTGGCGGCGATACTCGTGGCCCTTATCATGGCCAAAAAGCCCACCCAGTGTGCCGACCTGCTGATCCAGGGCATGTCCTCCGAAATGGTGTCCATCATGCTGATGGCCTGGTTCCTGGCAGGCATCGTGGCCCAGCTGATGAAAGAGACCGGCCTTATCGAAGGCCTGATCTGGCTGAGCATCAACATCAACCTGGACGGCCGCTTCTTCCCGCTGATCACCTTCATCTGCGGCAGCCTGCTCTCCACTGCCACCGGCACCGCTCTGGGCACCGTCATCGCACTGGCGCCCATCCTCTACCCGGTGGGCGTGGCCCTGGGCGCCAACCCGCCCGTGATGGCGGCGGCCATCGTCAGCGCCGCCTACTTCGGCGATAACATCGCCCCCGTTTCCGACACCACCATTGCTTCCGCTTACACCCAGGGCGTGGACGTGTCCGCCGTGGTGCGCTCCCGTCTGAAATACGCCTTCACCGCCGCGGCCATCGCAGCTGTGGGCTTCTTCCTCTTCGGCGCCGGCGGTTCCGGCGACGGCGACCTCTCCTTCGTGGGCGAGCTCTCTCCCAAAGGCCTCATTATGCTGGCTGTTCCCCTGCTGCTCATCATCATGATGTATCGCGGCGTGCACCTGATCGTGGCGCTGATGAGCGCGGGCAGCCTGGGCATCCTGCTGGGTCTGATCACCGGCCTGTTGCCTTTTGAGCGGCTGCTGGTGGTGGACATGGACAACTTCGTTGTCAGCGGCGTGCTGGTGGAAGGCATCCAGAGCCTGATCGACATCGCCATCTTTGCCATGCTGCTGATGGGTCTTATCAACCTGCTGGATAAGGGCGGCTTCTTCGAGTGGCTCATCAACGCCTGCTCGAAGTACACCAAGGACGACCGTTCCTCCGAGCTGGTCGTGGCCCTGATGGACGTGATCCTCTGCGCGCTGACCGTAGCCAACAGCGTGGTCATCGTGATGGAAGGCCCCATCGCCAAGCGCCTGCTGGTGGAAAAGCACAACATCTCCCCCGACCGCAGCGCCAACATTCTGGACGCTGTTTCCTGCGCGGCGATGTGCCTTATCCCCTACGGCTTCGCGCCGCTGCTGACCTACATGTTCGCCGGCGGTTCCGGCGCCCCGGTGAATTTCTCGGTCAACCAGATGGTGCTCTTTTCCTTCCACGGCTGGGGCCTGGCGGTCGTGATGCTGTTCAGCATGATCACCGGCTGGGGCCGCACACACGGTCCTGTGACCACCGGCAAAAAGGCCGAGGCCGAAGCCTGATCCTTGTTCATCCCGCCGCCGCGCCCGGCCGCGCGCGGCGGGCCATTCCAGAATGCCCGGACACAGCTGCCGGGCATTTTTTGCTTGCGGCACCGCCCTTGCGGCGCGCCCAACGAAAGGAGATGTTTCTTGTGTTTCCCACCGGTCACCCCTTTTACGGCCAGGACGTTGGCATCCTGGTCTTTTCCACTGTGACGCCCCGCGCCCCCGGCGACGCGGGCAACGCCGCGAGTTTTTCCTACCCCGTGCGCTATGAGGTAGTGCTGGGCGGCTTTGCCGACCTGGTGGAAGGCGGGCCCGTCATCAAGGCGAACCTGCTGGCCGCCGGGCAGAACTTGGTGAATGCAGGCATCAAGGCCATCGTGGGCGACTGCGGCATGATGAGCCTTTATCAGGACTGCCTGGGCGCCGAGCTGGGCATTCCCTTTGCCGGGTCCTCCCTGTGTCAGATCCCGATGATCTGGCAGCTCATCGGCCGCAGCGGCAGCATCGGCGTCATCACCGGCCACTCCGGCCTGCTGAAGGAGACCCACCTGCGGGCCTCCGGCTGGACGGAGGACATCCGCCTTTCCATCCAGGGCATGCAGGACGAAGCCCATTTTGACGAGATCGTGATCCGGGGCGGCCTTGCGCTGGACGTGGACCGCATGCGCGGCGACGTGCTGGCCGCGGGCGAAAAGCTGCGGGCAAAGACGCCCGACCTGCGGGCGGTGATCTTTGAGTGCAGCAATCTGTCCACCTACTCGGCGGACCTGGCCGAGGCGCTGGGCGTGCCGGTGTTCGACACCCTTTCCGCCGCAAACCTGCTGGCCTACGCCGTGCGCCCGCCGCGGTATCTGTGAAGCGGCACCCGCGCAATGCACAAACAGGAGGGACAATGATGGATTTTTCATTTTACACCTTTGACCAGCTGGACGCCGCGACCCTGTACGAGATCATCGCCCACCGCATGGAGGTGTTCGTGCTGGGCCAGGGCAACATCTACCGCGACCTGGACGGCTTTGACCAGAAAGCCACCCACCTGCTGGCCCGGGACGAGACCGGGGCGCTGGTGGGGTATGTGCGGCTGCTGCCCGCCGCGCTGCACTACGACGGCCACGACCACAACAGCTTCGGGCGGCTTTCGGTGAAGGACGCCGCCCGGGGCAGAGGCCTCGGGGCCGAGCTGGTGCGCCGGGCCTGCGGCAAACTGGCGCAGGATTCCGGCGACCCGGTGGTGGAGATCTCCGCCATGGCCTATCTGGAAGATTTTTACCGCCGGCTGGGCTTTGAGCGCATTTCCGAAGAGTATGCCATCGCCGGCGTGCCCCATGTGAACATGATCTTCTCTCCCTAAGTCCATCCCCGGCTGAAACGCACAAGCGGAACGCTGTGACCTCCTTTCGCGCTCCTTCTCTCTCCCGGAAGAGGCCGGGCAGGCTGTGCCTGCCCGGCCTCTTCATATCCCGCCCGGCCGGCGCATATACATTCTGCGTGAGAACTCATCACGGGGAGTGACGCTGTGTGAAAGGGAACATCGACGAGCGCGCCTTGCAGCTGGCGCTGTACATCACCGAACACCGTGCCACCGTGCGCAGCGCCGCCGGCGCTTTTGGCGTCAGCAAGTCCACGGTGCACAAGGATGTGACCTGTCGGCTCAAGCGGCTGAACCCGCAGCTGTACCGCCAAGTGCAGCAGGTGCTGGGGGCCAACAAGGCCGAGCGGCATCTGCGGGGCGGAGCCGCCACCCGGCTGAAATATTCCCGCGGGTGAACGCCCCTGCGCTTCACAGGGAAAGGAGGAGGGCCCGGTCGATGCCGACCGGGCCCTCCTCCGCTTTTTTACTGTTCAAATTCCCGCGCGGCCAGCGCCAGCAGCTTCCGGATGGGCAGCTTCTGGGGGCAGGCCTTTTCGCAGGCGCCGCAGCCCACGCAGGCCGAGGCCTCGCCGCCGGGCACAGCGGCGTATCGGGCGGCGGCAGACCTCGTAGCAGGCGCGGCTCTGCACCTGGGGGTCCTCGTAGTCCAAATAGTTGAACTGCAGCTGCACGAAGTCCAGCTGGGGATACTCGGTGAGGATGCGCTCCAGCACCGGGGCGGTGTCGTGGAAGGAGATGCCCACATGGCGCACCCGGCCCTCCGCCTTCAGGGCGAAGACCGTCTCGTAGGCGCGGCAGCTCTTGTAGAACTCGAAGCGCCCGGCGCTCTGGGCGTGCATCAGGTACATGTCGAAGTACTCCACGCCGCAGGCCTCCAGCTGCTGTTCGAACAGGGGCCGGATGTCCGCCTCCTTCTCAAAGAAGGGGGGCGAGAGCTTGTCCGCCAGGATGTACTTCTCCCGGGGGTACCGGCTGGTGAGGGCGGCTTTCAGCGCCGCCTCGCTCTGGCCGCCGTGGTAGCCGTGGGCGGTGTCGAAGTAGCAAAAACCCGCCGCCAAAAATTCGTCCACCATGCGGCAGGTGGTTTCGATGTCCACCTCCTCCCCTTTCATGGGCAGGCGCATGAAGCCAAAGCCCAGTTTTTTATCCGCAGGTCCGAACACAGGGCATCCCTCCTCTGGTCTTTTCTTTAATTATACCTGCCTGCGCGCCGGTTGGCAACGCGGGGCCCTTTGTGATAAAATTACGGTAAGCAGGGCCTCGCTGCCCTATACTGAATACGACGAACAACGGGCAAGGAGGCGCGTTTTTATGAGTGAAGCCATGTTGGACTGCGCGGTGGTGGGCGGCGGGCCCGCCGGGCTTTCGGCGGCCATCAACCTGCACCAGCGGGGCAAGAGCGTCCGGGTGCTGGGCGCGGGGGCGGGCCTTCTGGCCAAGGCCGAGCGGGTGGACAACTACCTGGGCCTGCCGGGGCTCTCCGGCAGCGAGATGCTGGCGGCCTTTGCCGACCACGCCAGATCGCTGGGCATCGTCCCGGAGCCGGGCCGGGTGGCCAACGTGCTGCCCATGGGCGACCGCTTCATGCTGAACTTCGACGGCAACATCCTGGAGGCCCGCACGGTCATTCTGGCCGGCGGCGTGGCCAAGGCCAAACCCATCGAGGGCGAGAGCGAGTTTCTGGGCCGGGGCGTGTCCTACTGCGCCACCTGCGACGGCATGCTCTACCGCGGCCGGGAGGTGGCGGTGTGGGGCCTTTCCCCCGAGGCGGCGGGCGAAGCGAACTTCCTGGCCTCCATCGGCTGCAAGGTGCGGTTCGTCTCCCCCAAGCGCCCTGCGGAGCTCAGCGATGCCATCGAGCATCTGCCCGGCGCGGTGCAGGCGGTGGGCGGCGGCCAGACGGTGGAATGGATGCGCGTGGCGGGCCAGGAGCTGCCCATCCAGGGGCTGTTCATCCTGCGCAGCGCCATCGCGCCGGACACCCTGCTGCCCGGCCTTGCCATCGAGGACGGCTTTGTGAAGGTGGACCGGCACATGGCCACCAACATCGAGGGCGCCTTTGCCGCCGGGGACATCGCCGGCGCGCCGCTGCAGGTGGCGAAGGCTGTGGGCGAGGGCCTCATCGCGGGGCTTTCCGCCGCGGAATATCTGGACAAGCTGTGAACTCACGCAGAAAAGGGGGCAGCCCCGCGGGGCAGCCCCTTTTTTCTTTTGAGCAAGGCCGTGTCTTGGCCCTTTTGGGCATTTACTCTTTGGCCGTTCCATGCTATATTCAAATCAAGGAACACCCCTTTAAAAAAAGGAAAAGGAGGCCCCGCTCATGAACGTCCGTATCCCGAAACTTTTTCTGGCATTCCTGGCGCTGGCTCTGGCCCTGTGCGCCTGTTCCGCCAAGGAAGCAGTCTTCCAGACACCGGAGGAGGCCGGCGAGGCATTTCTGACGGAATTCTTCACCGCCAACGCCGACGGCCGCTACGATGCCTTCTCCCAGGCTTCCGTCATAGACGAGGCCGCCGTGACGGACTATTATGAAGGGCTTGCCCCCTGTGTCAGCCCCGAAGCACTGGACGTGCTCGTCGCCAACCGCACCCTGATGCGGTACGACGAGTTTTACGCGGGCAGGCAGGTGGAGGTGGCAGAAGTCCGGCTGGAAGGCACAGGCGACGACAACTTTGATTTCACCGTCAGCCTGACCGTGGACGGCGAGCCGGAGGAATACACAGGCCAGCTCTCGGCCGGGCCGCTGGACGGCAGTTATGCCGTGACCCGTTTTTACTGCGGCGGGATGTGACCTTTCGCCAAGCCAGCATCGACGCACACAAAAAGAGGGGCCGCCCCGCGGGGCGGCTCCTCTTTCTTTTGATTGGTTCTGAACGCCTTACATCAGGCTGCGGTAGAGCGCGGCGATCTCCTCCACGCTGGTGTCGCGGGGGTTGCCGGGACGGCAGGCGTCGGCATAGGCGCTCTCGGAGAGGAACTGCACGTCCTCCTCCTTCACGATGGCCTTCAGGTCGGCGGGGATGCCCACGTCCTGGCTCAGCTGCTTCACGGCGGCGCAGGCGGCCTTGCGGGCCTCGTCCAGGGTCATGGCGTCCACGCCTTCCACGCCCATGGCCTTGGCGATGTCGCGGTACTTCTCACCGGTGGCGGGAGCGTTGTACTCCATCACGGTGGGCAGCAGGATGGCGTTGGCCACGCCGTGGGGGGTGTCGTAGACAGCGCCCAGGCTGTGGGCCATGGAGTGCACGATGCCGAGACCCACGTTGGAGAAGCCCTGGCCGGCGATGTACTGGGCCAGCGCCATGCCCTCACGGCCTTCCGGCTCGCCGGCGACGGCGCCCCGCAGGTGTTTCGCGATGAGCTCGATGGCCTTGAGATGGAACATGTCGGTCATCTCCCAGGCGGCCTTGGTGATGTAGCCCTCGATGGCGTGGGTCAGCGCGTCCATGCCGGTGGCGGCGGTGAGGCCCTTGGGCATGGTGGACATCATGTCCGGGTCCACCACGGCAACTTCGGGGATGTCGTTGGTGTCCACGCAGACGAACTTGCGCTTCTTCTCCACGTCGGTGATGACGTAGTTGATGGTCACCTCGGCGGCGGTGCCGGCGGTGGTGGGCACGGCGATGGTGAACACCGCGTGCTTCTTGGTGGGGGCAACGCCCTCCAGGCTGCGCACGTCGGCAAACTCGGGGTTGTTGGCGATAATGCCGATGGCCTTGGCGGTGTCCATGGAGGAGCCGCCGCCGATGGTCACGATGCAGTCCGCACCGCTGGTCTTGAAGGCCTCCACGCCGTGCTGCACGTTCTCGATGGTGGGGTTGGGCTTGATGTCACTGTAGACTTCATAGGCAAAGCCCGCCGCCTCCAGCAGGTCGGTGACCTTCTTGGTCACGCCGAACTTCAAAAGGTCGGGGTCAGAGCAGACAAAAGCCTTTTTGTAGCCGCGGGCGGTCAGCTCGGGAACGATGTTCTCGATGGCGCCCTTGCCATGATAGGAAATGGTGTTCAGAACGATGCGGTTAGCCATTGGTATCCTCTCCTTTTCAGGTCAAACAAAACGTTTGCTTGGCGGAGTTTCTCCGTCTGTTACAAGTATAACAATCTATTCCCCGCAGGGCAAGGGAGCGTTTCGCATGAAAAACGCAAAAAAATTTTAGTCGCTTTGCAATATTTTCCTCATCCCAGGTGTTTACTCTGTGCCGGCGGGGAACACTAACCCCAAACCGGCCGCACATTTCTTTGAAATTAAGGAGTCACACACATGAAAAAACTCGCTTTGACCCTCGCCCTCATCATGGCTGTCGCCGCCTTCGCCGGCTGCTCTTCCGCCCCCTCTTCTTCCGCGCCTTCCTCCGCGCCCAGCAGCACCCCGGCTTCCGAGCCCGCCTCTGAGCCTGCTTCTGAGCCCGCTTCCGAGCCTGCCGGCGAAGCCGAGCCCGGCAGCCTGGAGGCCCTGATGGACCAGGTGCTGGCCGCGGGCGACGCGGAGCAGATCCCCATGCTGATGCCCGCCGACCTGAACGGCGGCGCCAAGTACACCCCGCTCACCGAGGAGAACTCCGAGTACAACCTGGGCGTGACCCGTGACCGCTATGCCGACGGCATCGCCGCCGAGGCCGCCATGACCTCCGTGCCCTTCTCCGTCTGCCTGGTGAAGGCGAACAGCGCCGAGGAGGCCGAGCAGCTGGCCGCCGACATTGAGGCCAATGCCGACCCCCGCAAGTGGATCTGCGTGGAAGCCGAGAGCAAGACCGTGGACTTCTCCGGCGACACCGTCATCCTCATCATGACCAGCGCCGACCTGGCTGAGCAGCTGCACAGCGGCTTCACCGCCGCCGTGGCTGAGTAAGCCGTGAAACGCAAACTCGCATTCGCAGCCGCGGGGCTCTGCTTCGCGGCTGCCGCTGTTGTCATTGCGGTGGCAATGGGCCTGTTCGACCGCGGCATGCGCCCGGACGAGAACGGCATGTACACCGCCCACGGCCACTGGGTGGAGGCGCTGGACGGGCCCGACGTGGATAGTGCGGTGCGCTTTGGCGAAAAGCTGGAAAAGCTGAAGGCGGACCTGCTCACCGAGGAGAACCGCGCCTTTTACGCCATCGTGCCGGACAAGGGCTATTACCTGACCGATGAGGTGAGGCCCGCCACCGACTATCAGGCTCTGTTCTCCACGGTGGACAGCCAGCTGATGGGCAGCGGCATCGAAAAGATCGACCTGACCGGGGCGCTGACCCTGGAGGACTACTATTTCACCGACAGCCACTGGCGGCAGGAGCGGCTGGGCGGCGTGGTGGACGCGCTGGGCGCGGCCATGGGCTTTTCGGTGGACATGGACGGCTTTGACCCTGTGACGGTGGAAGGCTTCATCGGCGCCTACGGCAAGTACGGCGCGGACAAGCCGGAAGAACTGACCTATCTGGTCAGCGACGCCACCGTGGCCGCCGTGTGCGACAACTACCAGTACCCCGATTCCACCGCTGTCTACGACCTCGAACGCCTTGACACCGACGTGCCCTACGACGTGTTTTTGAGCGGGGCCAGCCCCCTCATCACCGTCGAGAGCCCCCTGGCGGCCACCGACAAGGAGCTGGTGGTGTTCCGGGATTCCTATGCCAGCAGCCTTGTTCCGCTGCTGCTGGGCCAGTACCGCAAGGTGACCCTGGTGGACATCCGCTACATGGTCAGCGGCCTTGTGCCCCAGTATGTGGAGTTCACCGACCAGGACGTGCTGTTTTTATACAGCACCTACGTGGTGAACCAGAGCGCCATGCTGCGCTGAAGGCCCTGCGCGTTTTGACAAAGACCGGCGTTTTGCCCCGCATCTTTCGGGGCAAAACGCCGAACTTTTTTTGCCGGGGCTTGCAAACGCCGCCGGGCTGTGCAATACTTGTGTGTAATATAAAGGGAGGTGGGTCAGATGGGCTGCGCCCGGTGTGATGTGCATAGATTCGGCGGCAGGCCTTTGGCCTGCCGCCTTTCGCTTTATCATGGCACTGTCGTGCAGTGCATCGAGGGGAGGGTTCGCCCGTGAAAGGCTTCATTCTGCCCGCACGGGGAAAAAACATTCTGCTGGTGCTGCTGGGCAACGCGCTGTACGCCCTGGCGGTGGACATGTTCGTGCTGCCCTGCGGGCTCATCACCGGCGGCACAACGGGTCTGGCGCTGGCCACCCGCTACTGGCTGGACGTGCCGGTGGCCGGGTTCGTGCTGGTGTCCAACATCATCATGTTCGTGGTGGGCGCGGTGGCCATGGGCCGGTGGTTCGCCTTCAACACGGCGCTGTCCACCTTCTGCTATCCGCTGTTCCTGGACCTGTTCGCCCGCATCCCGGGCATCGACGGCTTCACCCGTGACCCCATGCTGGGCACCATCTTCGCCGGCGTGCTCATCGGCGTGGCCATCGGGCTGGTGATCGGCGCGGGGGCGTCCAGCGGCGGCATGGACATCCCGCCCATCGTGCTGAACAAGTACTTCGGCCTGCCGGTGGGCGCGGTGATGTACCTGCTGGATTTCCTCATCCTCATCGGCCAGATGGTGTTTGCCGACAAGGAGCAGATCCTCTACGGCATCCTGCTGGTGCTGCTCTACACCGTCATTCTGGAAAAGGTTTCGGTGATGGGCCACGCCAAGATCCAGGTGAAGATCCTCAGCGAAAAGAACGACGAGATCCGCCGCATCATCCTGCGGGTGCTGGACCGGGGCTGCACGGTGCTGCACGCCCAGACCGGCTACACCCAGACCGAGCGGGACATGCTGCTGACGGTGGTGACCAACCGTGAGCTGGCAAAGCTGAACCATCTGGTGCTGGAAACGGACCCCCAGGCCTTCATCGTCATCAGCTCGGTGAACGAGGTGCACGGCCGGGGCTTCACCCTTCAAAAGATCTACAAATAAGCGGCGCCGCGCCGGGCGAAGGAATGCGTCCGGCGCTCTTTGCGCCTGTGAGGCGGTGTTTTGTGTGAGAATGGAAAATGACCTGGGGCGCGACCCCATCCGCCAGCTGGTGCTGCGCATCGCCATCCCCAGCATGCTGGCGCAGTTCGTCAGCGTTTTATACAGCGTTGTGGACCGCATGTACATCGGCAACATCCCCGAGGTGGGCAATCTGGCCCTGGCGGGCGCGGGCGTGTGCGGCCCCATCGTGACCATGATCGGCTCGGTGGCCTTTCTGGTGGGCGTGGGCGGCTCGCCCCTGGTGAGCATCCGCATGGGCGCGGGCGACAACGAGGGCGCAAAGCGCATCCTTGCCAACTGCTTTGTGCTGCTGGTGGGGCTGGCGGCGGCCCTGATGGCCCTGGCCTACGCCACCCGGCGGCCGGTGCTGATGCTCTTCGGCGCCAGCGAGGCCAGCCTGCCCTATGCCGAGACCTACTATTCGGTGTATCTGACGGGCACCGTGTTCGCCCTGCTCTCCACCGGCATGAACCAGTTCATCATCTGCCAGGGCTTTGCCAAAAAGGGCATGCTCTCGGTGATGCTGGGCGCGGTGCTGAACATCGTGCTGGACCCGGTGTTCATCTTCGTGCTGAACATGGGCGTGGCCGGCGCGGCGGTGGCCACCGTGCTCAGCCAGCTGGCCAGCTGCATCTTTGTGCTGGTGTTCCTGTTCGGGCGCCAGCCCCCCATCCGCATCACCTTCGGGGGCTACAGCGCCCGCATCATGGGCCGGGTGATGGCCACCGGCTTCACCCCCTTCATCATCATCGCCTTCGACAACGTGATGATCATTGCCCTCAACTCCCTGTTGCAGAAATACGGCGGCGCGGGCCAGGGCGACCTGCTGGTGGCGGCGGCCACCATCGCCCAGAGCTTCATGCTGGTGGTCACCATGCCGCTGGGCGGCATCACCGGCGGCACCGGGTCCATCCTGGGCTATAACTACGGGGCCGGCCAGCCAAAGCGCATCCTGGAGGCCCAGAAGTTCATCCTCCTGCTCTGCCTTGGCTACACCACCCTTTTGTTCCTCATCGGCCAGGGCGTGCCCGGGCTCTTCGTGTCCATCTTTTCCAGCGACCCGCAGGTGGGCGAGCTGGCGGTGCGGGCCATCCGCATCTACACCCTGGGCGTCATCCCGCTGGCGGTGCAGTACACCGTCATCGACGGCTTCACCGGCATGGGCATGATGCAGTACTCCCTGCCCCTCTCCTTCTTCCGCAAGGCCATCTATTTCATCCCCCTGTTCGTTCTGCCCATGTATTTCGGCGCCATGTCCACCTTCGTGGCCGAGCCCATCTCCGACTTCGTGGCCCCGGTGGTGTCCGCCTTCGTCTACTGGCGGCGCATCCGCTATGTGGTGGGCCTCAAACCGAAAAAAGCGCAGTGAACCGCCTTTGCCGCGGGCCGTCCCCCTCTTCCGGGACGGCCCGCTTTTTTGCTTCTTGACAGGGCGCGGTTTATATGCAACAATAGTTACACAACATTTGTCGCATATAAAGGAGGCGAGGGCCATGCCCCCCACGGCAAAGGTCACCCGGGAGATGATTTTATCGGCGGCGCTGGACATCACCCGCCGCGAGGGTTTTGACGCGGTGAACGCCCGCAGTCTGGCGGCCCGGCTGGGCTGCTCCACCCGGCCCATCTTCACCTGCTATGAGAACATGGAGGCCGTGAAGGCGGACTTTCTGGAATACGCCTTCGCCTTTTACGAACAGCGGGCCACGGCCTGGGGCGAGGGAGAGGACCCCTTCCTTGCCCTGCCCCTCACCTACCTGCGCTTTGCCCGGGAGGAGCCGCTGCTGTTCCGGGCGCTGTTCATCCGCAAGATGGCGCTGGACATGCGCCGGGCCGAGGACTTTTACCGGGAGCCGGGCAACGGGCGCAAGGCGGAGGCCTTTGCCCGCCAGCTGGGGGTGGACCCCCAGGCCGGGCGGGAAATTTTTCTGGACCTGTTCCTCTGGGCCCACGGCGCGGCGGTGCTCGCCGCCACCGGCAAACTGGACCTGGAGGAAGAAGAGGCCCGGCGGCGGGCCAAAGCGGTGGTGGCGGCGCTGGCGGCCCCCCACCGGCCCTGAACGAGGAGGCGCATCATGGAAACACGCTACATCCGCGAATTCTACGACCACTTCGACGAGGACGGGCGGCTGGCCTCCCGCCACGGCTCGGTGGAATTTCTCACCACCATGCACTACATCCACCGCTACCTGCGCCCCGGCGCGAAGGTGCTGGAGATCGGCGCGGGCACCGGGCGCTACTCCCATGCCCTGGCACGGGAGGGCTGCCGGGTGGACGCGGTGGAGCTGGTGGAGCACAACATCGAAATTTTTCGTCAAAACACCCTGCCCGGCGAAGCGGTGACCGTCACCCGGGGCAACGCCCTGGACCTGACCGGCTTTGAAAGCGACTCCTATGACGTCGTTCTTCTGCTGGGGCCGCTCTATCACCTCTACACCCCGGCGGACAAACGCCGGGCGCTGGAGGAGGCCATCCGGGTGACCCGGCCGGGCGGCGTGGTCTTTGCCGCCTACGTCATCTCCGACGGCTGCCTGCTGGACGAGGGGTTCCGCCACCAGAACATCGACGTGGGCCAGTATCTGCGGGAAGGCCTGCTGGACCCGGAGACCTTCGCCGCCTTTTCCCAGCCGAAGGACCTGTTCGAGCTGGTGCGCAAGGAGGACGTGGACGCGCTGATGGCTCCCTTCCCCGTGACCCGGCTGCACTACGTGGCTGCCGACGGCTGCGCCCTGCTGCTGCGGGAGGAGCTGGACCGCATGGACGACGAGCAGTTCCGGCTGTTCATGCGCTACCATCTTGCCACCTGCGAGCGGCCCGACCTGTTGGGCGTGACCAGCCACGCGCTGGACATTTTCCGCAAGTGACCTTTTGCCCCGCGCCTTGCGGGGCTTTTTCTTTGCCGAGCCGGCGCTTATTGTGCAAATTCCGCGGAAAATATCACAATCTTTTCGCCTGCCGGGCGGCAGAATTTCGTGAATAGCGCCATATTTACCAATTCGTCCGCGATTTTTGTATTTTTAAGTTGTTATTTTGCCCCTGATTTCATATAATGAGTGATAGCAGAATCATTGGAAGGGAGCGTGCGCTATGACTTTTTGCCGCACCGAAGAACTGTTCGATCTCTCCCACACCCTGGCCGCCCCCCTGTTCGAGGGCAAGGAGTGGCCCTGGCAGGTGCTGGACGAGCTGAAAGATTTTATCGTGAAGCTGGGCGAGAGCCTGCCCGCCGCTGAATACGACCAGCCCCAGCCGGGGGTTTGGGTGGCAAAGACCGCCAAGGTGGCCCCCACCGCCCTGCTGGGCGCGCCCTGTATCATCGGCCCCGAGGCCGAGGTGCGCCACTGCGCCTTCATCCGGGGCAGCGCGCTGGTGGGCGCGGGGGCCGTTGTGGGCAACAGCGTGGAGCTGAAAAACTGCATCCTGTTCGACGGGGCGCAGGTGCCCCACTTCAATTATGTGGGCGATTCCATCCTGGGCTGCAAGGCTCACATGGGGGCCGGCGCTGTGACCAGCAACCTGAAAAGCGACAAGAGCCTCGTGGTGGTGAAAAACGGCGAGGAAAAGATCGCCACCGGCCGCAAAAAGCTGGGCGCCCTGGTGGGCGACGGGGCCGAGGTGGGCTGCAACAGCGTGCTGTGCCCCGGCGCGGTGCTGGGCCGCGGCTGCCAGGTGTATCCCACCAGCTGCGTGCGGGGCACCGTTCCCGCCGGGCACATCTACAAAGGGCCGGGCAATCTGGCCAAGCGGGTGTGACCCGCTGAATGCTGAAAGGAGACAATACACATGGGCAGATTATTCGGCACCGACGGCGTGCGCGGCATTGCCGGCGAGGATATGACTTGTGAGCTTGCCATGAACATCGGCCGCGCGGCGGCCACCGTGCTCACCTACGGGCGGCGGCGCCGCCCCCTGGTGGTGCTGGGCAAGGACACCCGCATCTCCAGCGACATGCTGGGCGCGGCGCTGGCGGCGGGCCTGTGCAGCGTGGGGGCGGACGTGATCGACCTGGGCGTGGTGCCCACCCCCGCCGTGGCCTACCTTGTGATGAAGTACAAGGCGGACGCGGGCGTGATGATCAGCGCCAGCCACAACCCCTACCCCTTCAACGGCATCAAAATCTTCGGCGGCGAGGGCTTCAAGCTGCCGGACGACCTGGAGGACCAGATCGAGACCCTCATCGAGCAGAACCGCTTCACCCTGGCCACCGGCGACGGCCTGGGCCAGATCAGCCACTCGGCCACCGCCGTGCGGGACTATGTGGAGCATCTGAAAAGCACCATTCCCACCTCGCTGGAGGGCATGAAGATCGTGGTGGACTGCGCCAACGGCTCCGCCTCGGCCACCGCCGGGCAGCTGTTCAGCCAGCTGGGGGCGGACGCTGCCATCCTTTCCGCCTCGCCGGACGGGGTGAACATCAACGAGAACTGCGGCTCCACCCACATGGAGGCCCTGTGCGAGGCGGTGCGCTCCACCCCCGGCGCGGTGGCAGGCGTGGCCTTTGACGGCGACGCCGACCGCTGCCTCTTCGTGGACGAAACCGGCAATGTGGTGGACGGCGACTTCATCATGGCCATCTGCGGCCTGGACATGCAGCAGCGGGGCAAGCTGCGCCGCAGCACCATCGTGGGCACCGTGCTCACCAACCTGGGCTTCGCCCGCTACTGCGAGGCCAACGGCATGCACTTCGCCGCCACCAAGGTGGGCGACCGCTACGTGCTGGAGGAGATGGAGCAGGAGGGCTACACCCTGGGCGGCGAGCAGAGCGGCCACGTCATCTTCCGTGACTACGCCACCACCGGCGACGGCCAGCTCACCGCCCTGCAGCTGCTGTGCCTGCTGAAGCGCTGCGGCGAGCCCCTCTCCAAGCTGGCAAAGGTGATGACCCGCCTGCCCCAGGTGATGGAGAACGTGAAGGTGAGCGCCGCCGGCAAGCTGGAATTCTACAACAACGACGCCATCAAGACCGCCATCCGCGAAAAGAAGGAGCTTCTGGGCGACACCGGCCGGGTGCTGGTGCGGGTGAGCGGCACCGAGCCCCTCATCCGGGTGATGGTGGAGGGCCAGGACGAGGCCCTCATCCAGTCCGTCGCCGCCGAGCTGGCCGAGCTGGTGCGCAGCGAACTGGCCTGAACATTTGTCGTTCTCTTCCATAGCAGAAGGCCCCCGGCCGCGCTCAAAAAGCACGGCCGGGGGCCTTCCCTTGTCTTTCCGTCAGAACTCACTTCGCCCGGCTCTCGAACTCCAGGCGCTTTTGCAGATACACCTTGCTGGCCACGGCGCGGGTGGCGTGGATGACCACCAGCCGGTCGTCGTCCGCCTCCGGGGCCACCGGCGTGCCCTGGGCCGCCTGCTGCAGCGCCTCCTCCAGCTGGCCGCAGAAGTAGTCGTAGGCCCGCTGCACCTCGCACACCTGGGCCTGCATGCGGATGAGCCGGGCCACCTCCTGGATGCTCAGCACCTGCTTGAGGGCGCAGATCACCAGCAGCTGGGCCACATGGGTGCGGCCGTATTTTTTGTTGGTGGGCGGGGCCATCACCTTCTGCTTGACGTAGTTGTTCACCATGGCCTTGGTGAGCAGCTTTTCCTCGCCCGGCGGGCACAGCGGGGCGAACACCTCGTTCAGATACCCGGTGACCTGGTCCATATACAGCGCGATGCCGGGCAGCTGCTCCCACCGGGGGCAGCGGAACTGCATCATCTGCGCCGCCTGCTCGCTGTTTTGAAAGCCCGCTTTCATCGTGTCGGTCTCCCCTCTTGTTGGTTTTCCATACGATGTACTCATTATACCACGATTTTGGCAATTTGAAAGAGCCGGACTTGACGAAGCCGCGGGATGTGATATGATAGGAAAGGTTTTGCTTTTGAGGGGGGTATGTACAATGCAATTGAAACATCTGCTGCGGCAGGAGTGGGAGATGGGCCTCAAACCCTACACCCGCACCTTTTTGATGTGGATGGTGTGCGCGGGCATTGCGGGCCTTGCTTGCGGCGCGGTGGGCGCCGTTTTCTTCCATCTGGTCAGCTGGGCCACCGGCATGCGTCAGGCGAATCCCTGGCTTTTGTATCTTCTGCCGGTGGGCGGCCTTGTCATCGTGTTCGTCTACAGGGCCTGCCGCATGGGCACCGAGCGGGGCACCAACGCGGTGCTGGAGAGCGCCCAGCAGGGCAAACGGGCCCCCCTGCGGCTGACGCCGCTCATCATCATGGCCACCTTCATCACCCATCTCCTGGGCGGCAGCGCGGGCCGCGAGGGCGCGGCGCTGCAGATCGGCGGCAGCATGGGCGGCTGGCTGGGCGAAACGATGCGGCTGGACCGCAACAGCCAGCGGGTGATGGTTCTGGCGGGCATGAGCGCGGTGTTCGCCGCCCTGTTCGGCACGCCGCTGACGGCGGCGGTGTTCAGCATTGAGGTCATCTGCGTGGGCGTCATCTATCACTCCGCGCTGCTGCCCTGCGCGCTGGCCAGCCTCATCTCCTACGGCACCGCCGTGCTGCTGGGCACAAAACCTGAGCGCTTTGTGGTGCACGGCGCGGCCGCTTTGAGCTTTGACAACGCATGGCGGGCCATGCTGCTGGCGGTGGGCTGCGCGGTGCTGGGCATCCTGTTCTGCGTGACCATGCACACTGCCAGCCACCTTTACCAGACCAAGCTGAAAAACCAGTACCTGCGCATCCTGGTGGGCAGCGCCCTCATCATCCTGTTCACCCTGGCGGTGGGCTCCCGGGCCTACAACGGCGCGGGCATGGACGTGGTGGAGCGCGCCATCACCGAGGGCGAGCTGGTGCATCCGGCAGCCTTCATCCTCAAGTTGCTGCTCACCGCCATCACTCTGGGATGCGGTTTCCGGGGCGGCGAGATCGTGCCCACCTTCTTTGTGGGCTCCACCTTCGGCTGCCTTGTGGGGCCGCTGCTGGGGCTGGACCCGGGCCTTGCCGCGGCGCTGGCGCTGGTGGCCACCTTCTGCGCGGTGACCAACTGCCCCATCGCCAGCATCCTGCTGGGCGTGGAGCTGTTCGGCGCCGAGCCGCTGCTGCTCTATCTGCTGGTGTGCGCCGTGAGCTATCTGCTCAGCGGCCACTACAGCCTCTATTCCAGCCAGATGACCCTGGGCCCCAAGCTCACCAATCCCCCGCCGGAAAAGCCGGTGGACAGCTTCTGCCACTGAACACACAAAAAGAGCCTTCCGCTTTTGAAAGCGGAAGGCTCTTTTTGTGATTCACAGGCCAAGCTCTTTGCCGCAGTAGGGGCAGCACCTGCCGTATACTCTGTACAGATAGCGCCGGCAATGGGGGCAGCGGTAAAAAAACGCCTTGGAAGCAACCACAGCGAAAGAGGCCCCCAGCCACAGATACAACAATATTTGCGTTTTAAAGAGCAGCCACAGGAAAAGAAACAGCAGGGCAAGCGCCACCCCCACCCGTGTGATGCGAAGGGCAGTTTTCAGCTTCATCGTGTGCTTCCTCCTCCCCTCACTGGGCAGCAGGCTCCAGCGTTTGCAGAATGTGGTCCTTCACCTGCTCCTTGGGCATGTCCAGCGCCAGAGACAGCTCCTCATAGAGCAGCTCCTCCGCCCGCTTCATGAACTGCTGGTCGGTCTTGCCCAGCTTTTTGCCCTTTGCGGCGGCCTGCTGGGCCTTGAGATAGACGGCCTTGATGATCTTAACCAGCGACTCGCACTGGTAGGTGTGGAGCAGGCCCCGGTAGTGCTCCGACAAGGCACGCTGGTCGGTGCCGCTGCAGCAGCAGGGCTCGATCTCGGGCATGCGGCGGATGAGGTCCTTCGCCTCCTCCCCGGTGATGACCGGGCGCATGAACACCTTGGTGTCCACGGGGGTGTACACGGTGCCGCTGCCGAACAGGGGGGTGAGGGTGTAGTACATGGCCTGCCCGCCGCCGCCCAGCTGCTGTTTCATGGAGACGCCCTCCACCCGGCAGATGCCGGAATTGCCATACACGATCAGACTTCCTGTTTCAAACATTTCCTGTCCTCCATCTTCCGCCGGGCGCCGCGGCGCCGCTTCCGCCTCTTTCGACCAAACCGAACTTCTTTCGCTGACCCGAGCACCTCGGGGTCTCATCGTGGATACTATGATACTATTATAGCACGTTTTCCGCCCGCGCGTAAGCCCGTCAAAGGGCGGTTTTGCGCCATTTTGGCGCAAAAAAGGGCCTCTGCCGGGCGGCAGAGGCCTCTTTTCGGTTTTGGTTCAGGTGGGCTGTTCGCCGGGATGGTTTTTCCGCCAGGCGAGGAAGCTGTCCAGAATGACGGCGGCGCTCACCGCGTCCAGCTTGCCCTTGCGCTTTTTGCCAAAGGTGCCCGCGTCCGTGAGCTGCGCCGCGGCGGTGACGGTGGTGCGGCGCTCGTCCCAAAAGACGATGGGCACCTGCACGCCCAGCTCCACCAGCTTTGCCAGCTTGCGGGTCTTTTCCGCCCGGCCGCCCTCGGTGCCGTCCATGTTTTTGGGCAGGCCGATGACGATCATCCCCACGTCGAATTCCCGGCTGGCGTAGATGATCTTCTCCGCCACCTTGGCCATGCTCTTTTCCTCGATCTGGCCCACCGGGCTGGCCAGAAATTCCGTGCGGTCGCACACGGCCAGGCCCGTGCGGGCGTCGCCGTAGTCCACTGCCATGATCTTCATAGTCGTTCGTTCCTCTCTTTTCCGCGGCGGGGCCGCTCGGCTCTATTGTATCCTACCCGCGCGCCCTTTGCAAGGGCGGCTCACCGCCCGGCGAGATAGGCTTTCAGCGCGGGCAGGGCCGCCTGCCCGTCCGCGAGGCCCAGGTCATAGACCTGCTGAAGTTTTTCCGGGTCGGTCTCGATGCGGCTGATGGGCGTTTTGACCGAGGGGCGTATCACGAAGGCCCGGCCCTCGGCCTGCCAGCGCTCCAGCTCCTCCAGCGCCCGGTTGTAGTCGGTGTGGCGGGCGGCCAGCCGCCGGGCGATGGCGGGATATTTGCGCCGCAGCAGCCGCAGCAGCGCCCCCTTCATGGGCGTTTTGCGGTAGCCCTCTTCCCTTGTGAGCACCACGATGAGCCTGTCGCAGCCCCGGGCGGCCATCCACCGGAAGGGGATGCTGTCGGAAACGCCGCCGTCCAGATACCGCCGCCCCTGCCACTCCACCGGGCGGGAGACGAAGGGCATGGAGCCGGAGGCCCGCAGCACGTCCATCTGTTCAAAGACGCTCTTCACCTGCATGTACTCCGCCTCGCCGGTGTCCACGTCGGTGACCACGGCGTAAAAGGGCACGCCGCTGTTTTGAAAGGCTTCGTCATCGAAGGGGTCCAGCTTGCGGGGCACAAGGTCGTAGGCGTAGGAAGTGCTGAACAGGTTGCCCTCTTTCAGCAGCGGCCGCAGGCCCATATAGTTCTTATCACCGTTGTAGCGCTTGTTGTAGCGCACCGCCCGGCCCGTCTGGCCGGAGAGATAGTTCACGCCGAACAGCGCCCCGGCGGAAACGCCCACCACCTCGTCGGCCCTCACGCCGGCGGCGAGGAAGGCGTCCAACACGCCGGCGGTGAACATGCCCCGCATGGCCCCGCCTTCCAGCACAAGGCCCGTTTTCATGGTCCGTTCGCCTCTTTCCCTTTTGCAGAAAAGGGCGCCCCGATCGCTCAGGACGCCCTTTCGTTTGTTCTTAGTAGAGCTTCGCGCCCGCGGGGATGTGGGGGTCCACCATCAGCAGGTGCAGGCCCTCGTGGCCGTCCTCCTGATGGACGGCGCTGATGAGCATGCCGCAGGAGTCGATGCCCATCATCTTGCGGGGAGGCAGGTTGACGATGGCAATGGCCGTCTTGCCCACCAGCTCCTCCGGCTCGTAGTAGTCATGGATGCCGCTGAGGATGACCCGGTCGGTGCCGGTGCCGTCGTCCAGCACGAACTTGAGCAGCTTCTTGCTCTTGGGCACCGCGGTGCACTCCTTGATCTTCACCGCCCGGAAGTCGGACTTGGAGAAGGTATCGAAGTCCACGAACTCGGTGAACAGCGGCTCGATCTCCACCTTGGAGAAGTCGATGGGGCCGCTCTCCGCCGCAGGCACGGCGTCGTTCACGGCGACGGCAGGGGCCGCGGCAGCCGCGGCGGGCTTCTGGGCCGCCTGGGGCTTGTCGATGGGCTTCATGGTGGGGAACAGGATGACGTCCCGGATGGAGGTGCTGCCGGTGAGCAGCATGACGCACCGGTCGATGCCCATGCCCATGCCGCCCGTGGGAGGCATGCCGTACTCCATGGCGGTGAGGAAATCCTCGTCCATCATCTCGGTCTCCTCGTCGCCGCGCTCCCGCTGCTCCACCTGCTTCTCAAAGCGCTGGCGCTGGTCGATGGGGTCGTTCAGCTCGGAGTAGGCGTTGGCCAGCTCGCTGTGGCAGATGAACAGCTCGAAGCGCTCGGTGAGGCGGGGGTCCTCCGGGCTGCGCTTGGTCAGCGGAGAGACCTCCACGGGGTACATGGTGATGAAGGTGGGCTGCACCAGCTTCTCCTCCACCTTCTGGTCGAAGCAGGCGTAGAGGGCGTTGCCCCAGGTCTTTTCGGCGGCGTCCGCCAGCTCCACGCCGATGGCCTTGGCGGCGGCCACGGCCTCGGCGTCGTCGGTGATGGCGGCAAAGTCCACGCCGGCGTACTCACGCACCGCGTCCACCATGGTCAGGCGGCGCCAGCCGGGGGTCAGGTCCACCTGTTCGCCCTGCCACTCCACCTGATAGGTGCCGAGAATTTCCTTGGCCGCGCCGGAGAGGATGCCCTCGGCGATGTCCATCATGGTGTGGAAGTCGGCGTAGGCCTGATACAGCTCCACGGTGGTGAACTCGGGGTTGTGCTTGGGGTCCATGCCCTCGTTGCGGAAGATGCGGCCGATCTCATATACCCGGTCGATGCCGCCGATGATGAGCCGCTTCAGGGGCAGCTCGGTGGCGATGCGCATGTACATGTCGATGTCCAGGGTGTTGTGATGGGTG
>ERZ506950.315-NODE-315-length-39033-cov-10.586151_pt1 | contig 39033 bp, 38 predicted proteins | sample MGYA00512897_ERZ506950 | MGnify/ENA metagenome assembly ERZ506950
TATCAACTTGAAAATAAAGAAATAAAGAATTTACCACCAAATTTGAAGAAGAACCGACAGAAGGTTGATATTTCTTCTGCCATTGCCATAATCCGATGGAAGTGGTTAATCGTCAGGGTATAGAACGGGCTGTCGGAAACTTAAATAGATACGATCATTAACAAAGTTGTCTATCAGACCGTAAGAATAGAACTCTTTGAAGAGTCCATCCGAAAAGAGAAAAATCAAGCATTTTTCTTATCCTCGTATATAAACATTACATATTCTTATTGACTAATAAAAACGAATCAAAGACTATTTTTATCTAAGAAAGATATATGAGAAGGAAACCGGGAACAATTATAAATCTTAAATAAGCAGATTAACCTTCTGGAAACGGGGAGATTTCTCTTAAATGAGAAAGCCCCGATTCCTAAGAACCAGGGCCATAAAAGTAGAAATTAAGTTGAAAAACTCACTATTCCTTCACAATCTCACCTTTCTCATTCAAAAGAACAGTGATATCTTCTGTAGATTGATCTTCCTTGGTTACAGTCACAATCACTTTATATACCTTACCGGCTTCTCTTTCCGAAACGAAAGCCTCCTTTATAGAAGCACCTTCATAATCTTTGGCCAATGCATTGATGACAGGAGTAGGAAGTTCCTTTGCGGCAACTTTTGTAAATTCGTCCTGAGGAGTTTGCAGAGTTTGTTCTACTGCTAAAGTGTCACCCGATACACCGGCAAATGCTACTGAAGTGCCTAATCCCATAATCATTGCTAATGCTACTAATACCTTTTTCATAATCGTAATTTTTTAGTGTGAATAATTAAAACTAACTCTTATGCTAAATAAAAGACAAAGGACATGCCAGAATACTAACAGGCCACAAATCAACTATAAAACAGCAAGTTACATTCAATATAATAAAAAAAAGATTGGGAAATAAATGGGGAATAGACACACACTTTGGGGAATAAATACACAATAAGCTCCGAATCTTTCGATCCGGAGCCTTACACGGTTATAAAAAAACAACGAGGAGAATCGCGTAGTTTTCCGTTTACACAATATTGAAGATAGTTACTTTAGGTGCCAGGGTTACCGATTTACTACTCAAGCAATATATTTCCATACTACCTCGGATATTTCTTCCTACCCTGTGATCACTTTTCAGAACCCGCCCATAACATTTAAAGCACATCAACTAAAGTACCGGACAAATAAAGAACTCCTTGGTTTTGCTGCTTTGTGCAAGTATATAACATGCTTGATTCTCTTTGAACGAAGTAACCGTATCATAAAACGAATCAAGATTTCCATTATTTAAATCTTTGTCTGTTTTTCTATCTGTAGAAAGTTCCCACATAAACCAACGTCTATCTTTCTCGCTGTGGAAATATGCAATAGGTTTGCCCAAATGCACAAATGCAGTCACACTTGGGTAATAGCGTGCCCAATTGCCACATCTCAATTCTGATTGACCGTTCCATTTTGTAGATAACTCAGAAACAAACCATCGATTGTCTTGTGCACTATGCGCAAACAAATAACTACGTCCATTTTCGACAAAAGGTATCAAAACCTTGTAAAAACGTGCCCAACGCCCTTCTTTAATTCTGTTCTTTCCATCCCAATTAGTGGACAACTCAGTCATAAACCAACTCTTATCCGAACTGCTATGAGCAAAAATATAATTTTTACCGTTTTCATTAAAGGGGATCATAACATCATAGTCTTTGCCGAATCCCTGGCCATTTTTTATTTCTTTCTGTCCATCCCATTTAGTAGATAACTCAGAAATAAACCACCGATTTCCTCTGTTACTATAACAGAATATGTAATTTTTTCCATTCTCAACAAACGGAACCTGAGAATTATAATACCAATGCCATTTATCATCGATAAAAACCTGACCTTCTCCCTCTGACGTCAGAGATGACAACTTAATCTTATTTCCATCAGCACTATGAGAAAAAAGAAAATTCTGACCATTCTCCTCAAATCTCACCATTGGTGAAAAGAAATAACTCCAATTTCCTCTCTTCATACCTTTCACATTAAGCAGGTTGCCCGCTTTTCCGTTACCCGCAATATTTCCTATGTTGAAACCTGCTGTATCTATCTTTTCATTCATAACCCTAAAAATATTGTTCTACTCTATCAAAGGCTTTTCGAAACCCGCCTATACGTTTTAACTATTTCTGCAAGCTTACGATACAAAAATATGGGATAAAAAGAGCGGGAACAATTATGAATTTCTGATGAGCATATTGGCCTTCCGAAAACCGGGAGATTTCTTTTAAATCGAAGAGAAAAAAACAAAATAGCATCAGTCAGATGGATACCGGAAAGGTAATATTACCAATATCATCTAACATATTTGTGGTATTTTTCATATAAATTAAAAAAAAAGCAATGAAATGTGTTTGTTTTCCGGCATAGAATAATAGTTTTGTAAAATATAGAAGTACCTATTTTAATCAAAACCTGAATATATATGAAGAAATTTAAAGTTTATAGAGATAATCAGATGTAGGCGAATTCTTTCCACAAGAAGAATTCGCCAAGTGATATTTCAATCATAAGATACCTGAATATGATTGAGCATGCTATGGATCTGAGTAGCATAAAATCCCATTGATGATACAGTTCCGTTGCACGTTTCTCGTGACAGCATTAATACACAGTCGATACCTGTTCGTATTATACCTAATTTAATCCACCATAATTTACTTATTCGAACCACAACATCCGTTTGGTTCTTTGTTTAATTTAAACATTAATTTTATGAAAAAACAAGTAGCAATTTTCATTCTGTTAGGAATTATAACAATTCCTTCATCTGTAAAAGCACAGAAATTAAAAGTTAGTTTGGATGTCGGTATCTCCAGGAGTATTTTAAGTAGCGACGTTTCCAATCTGGTCAATACACGTTACAATACCCAAACAGGGGTTGCAACCGGTGTAAATCTTGAATATAACTTCTTTAAAGACTTTATTGTGGGAACAGGTCTGGGATTCATACAAAGAAACTATGAATATAAAAAGACGGATAATATTACGGGAACGCATACACTGTATAAAAACAACTTTATGAATGTACCGCTGAATGTAGGGTTATATATTTTCAATAACCCTTATAAAGAGAATGGTGTATGGCTCAAAATTCAAGGCGGTGTTTACTATGAATACTTTACAAGAATGCACCGGAAAGGAGAATACCCGATCTTTGCACAATTACAGAAAGACGGTTCCTATATCAGAGCTCAAGTGAATGAAACGTATGATTTCAAGCGAAATGAAAATAACTTGAAAAGAAACCTGTTCGGGATAGAGGGCACAGGAGAAATCGGTTATTCTTTTAAGAAGATCGATGTTTTTGCTTCATACACCTATCAGTATGGTCTAACCGACATATACAAAGCAAAAACTTCTTCGAATCGTAAATCGAGAAGAATCTCAAACATAATATCATTGGGCGTCGCCTATAAATTCTAAAACTATAGATTATGAAAACTAAAAAATATAATTGGACATTACGTCACTTCTTTCTTTTATTTCTTGTGCTCTTTATTTCTGGAAGTTGCGTTGAAGACGTTACAGAATCAACCAAAGAACCAACACGGTATACAGCAAGTGATATAAAATCATATTCTGACCTGTTCGATGTGTTTTGGAATACAATGAACCAGAAATACAATTATTTTTACGAACAGAGTAGTTTGAACTGGGAAGCGATATATAAAGAATATACTCCAAAGTTCAAAGAATTAAAAACGTTTAACAGGGATAAACAGTATACCAAAGCTGAAATATCAGATGATTGTAACAAAGCAATAGAATACTTTACAGAAATCATTGATCCTATCATAGACCGACATTTCTATGTGAAAATATCACTTCCCGTGTCACATAGTTATTTCAAAAGCACCATTTTTTATGGTGGAATGAAGAGTAAAGACAAGATATATGCTTATCCTTTTGATCTAAAGTATGAATATATGAAGTCTAAGATACAACCTGACACAGGAGTATTCGGACATAAAAATGATATGTTAGGTGGCTTCTTATCAGACAATCCCGACATATACTATTTCGGTTTTAAGTCGTTTACAATAAGTAATGATTATATAGTTTCTTTTGGTGATGAATACTTGGTTATAGATGATAAAAGCCCGTATTATTTAACAGGAAAAGAGATAAGAGATACCATTGAAGCGAAAATAAAAGACCCTGCTGTAAAAAGTGTCCTGATTGAGAAGTCTATAGAGTATATAGATAAGTTTAACTCTTTTATGATGTCCGAGATCGCGCAAGATGCAATAAAAAAAATAGAGAACTTTAAGCAATCTGAAACTATAGATGATGGTTTTATCAAGGCATTATCCAAAGCCCAACAAAATGCCCCTAATATAAATATAGAACTATCACAGCTAAGTGGTCTGAAAGAATTTAAACAAAATCCGAATTATACCAAGTGGTTTAAACAACGCTCGACCGAGCATTTACAATTAGCGTGTGAGTATACAATTTTTCTCTCGGATATAGATAATGTTATCAACAATCAATATAAGATAGATTTCTATAAGAATTTCCTGGTACCCCTCAAAAACGGGGATATAAAAAAGATAATACTGGATCTTAGAGGAAACGGTGGCGGTATGGTTCTTGATGCAAGAACATTTACAGATCGCTTTATCACCAAAGACGTCATCTTTGGCTACCAGAGGTTCAAAGAAGACAATAATCCATTCAGTTATACCCCATGGACACCCTGCATGACAAAGCCAACAGACATTGGGATAAAAAAAGAAATACCGGTAGTTATTCTCTTAGACAAGAACAGTGCAAGTATGTCTGAAATCAGTACCCTAATGCTAAAAAGCCAGGGGAAACATGTCACTGTCGTAGGACATTATAGTGCCGGTGCAACTGCCGGATTAGGAGATTCGGATCAGTTTAACGGAGGGCTGAGAGGTAAAGTCGGTGATTACTTAGAGTTTTATATGCCTTTACTTGCAATGCAGGATGCAACTCATACTGTAATAGAAGGAATTGGGATTAAACCGGACTTCCTAATGGAACCACTAACCGAAGAAGAAATTTATGAAATGGCCCTTTCACCTTATACCCATATTGATCGCACGTTAAAACAGGCTGTAGAAATATTAACCAACAATTAACAGCCCTTTTACGATTAAGACCGGAGAGAGCCGGGAATCGACTAAAAATTAATTGCCGCATTGATGTTCCGGTCATGATGTGCCCTGTATTCAGTGTACAATCATTGACGGGATATCAAGCGGCATCCCTCCCGGCATAGCAAATTTGAGAATGTAAATCGAAGCCAGTTGATTTCATCCTTCTCTTTTTAAACTATATTTGTGACCCAATAATAAAAAAATGAATATATGCTTATATTAAGAACTATTTTAGTCTTCATACTTGCCGGCATTTGTGAAATTGGTGGCGGATATCTGGTATGGTTATCGGTTAAAGAGGGTAAGTCGGTATGGAGATCCATCTTTGATCCAAACCAAACATAAATTCAATTTATTTGTTAATTATATAATCATAATAACGAAAACAGATATGACGCAACTAATCAAGAAATTCTCGGTAATTATTATTTTATTCCTCCTGCCCTTCTCTATCTATGCCCAAACAGAAAGCCATCAGCTAAGTACACACATACTTGATATTAGTAAAGGAGAACCGGCACAAGGAGTTGACATCACCCTCTATAAATTAAATCCTTCCACCCCAAGCCAATGGAAACAGATTGCAACCGGCAAGACTGATGTAAATGGAAGAATCTCCAATTTTTTACCAAGCATAGAGGATAATACAGGTATATATATGCTTAAATTTTATACAGAGCCTTATTTCCTGAAACAAGGCTTAAAATCAATCTATCCGTTTGTCGAAGTTATATTTAGAATTGAAGGCAAAAAGCATTATCATATTCCCATTACTATGTCAGCCAACGGGTATTCTACATACAGAGGGAATTAATATATTCCTTATTACAATTTATAAAGTAAGGCAGCCTTATGAGGCTGCCTTACTCGTTATCTTTCATTTCTGTTCTTCTACATTATACATTACTCTTTGTATTCACTAATACTCTTTCTCAGCACGAAGTTGCCAGAAAGCGATGGCAGACGCAGCAGCCACATTGAGCGAATCGACCCCATGTGACATAGGGATGCGAACGACATAGTCCGCTTCGGCAATCCTCTCATGCGAGAGCCCGTTTCCCTCGGTACCCATCACAATAGCCAACTTGGGTTCGGTTGTCAGCACAGGATCATCGATGGAAATAGAATTATCCGTAAGCGCCATGGCAACCGTACGGAAGCCCCACCGAGCCAGATCACTGAGAGGACCATCCAGCCAAGTCCATGGTACAAGGAAGACCGCCCCCATAGACACTCGGATCGCACGTCGGTTTAATGGACTACAAGAGTTGCGGGTTAGTAATACCGCATCTATTCCGAGAGCGGCCGCCGAACGGAAGATGGCACCGATATTGGTAGTATCCACCACCCCGTCTATGATCACGATGCGCCTGGCTCTCCGGCATACTTCCTCCATACTTCGCAGAACCGGAAGACGCATGGCACAAAGTACACCACGTGTCAAAACGTATCCGGTCAGCGTAGCAAGCAGTTCTCTGTCACCTGTATAGACGGGTATATCACCACAGCGTTCAATGATATTCGCAGCATCCCCCGTGATATGTTTTTGCTCACACAAAATTGCTAAAGGTTCATAGCCTGCATCCAAAGCCACTTTAATGACTTTGGGACTTTCCGCTATAAACAACCCCTTTTCAGGCTCGAGGCGATTACGCAACTGAGCTTCGGTAAGGGTACTGAATATCTCTACTCCGGGATGGGACAAGGATGATATTTCGATAATAGGCATATTGTTATCCTTTATAACATTTGATTAAAGCATTCATATTTCACAGGCTTTATTCCGTTTTTAATCCCTTCTTATCCAGATAGGCTTTAAATTTATGAAGATATTCGTCCGATGGTCCGTCAAAGAAAGAGACACCGGACGCGCCATTATCAAACGCCTCATCCAATGCTTTCTCAAAATCATTTTTTATATCAGGAAACATCAATCCTGCATACACTTTCGCACGTCCGTCAACCGTCTTCACACTCTCTTGAACCGAACGTCCGATCCACTCCGGCCCTTCGTAATAAAAGCCGTTATAGATCATCGGGAAATAAGCATCCAGTGTCCAATTTCCCCAATCCTGACGTACCATCTTCTTGGCCATAGAAGGTCCCGGGAATACTGCGGCAGAAATTGCTTTTCCGTCAGCTTTCACCGCTTCAGTAATCCGGTCTACAACACGGGTAATGGCATCCAAACGAAAATTGATCCACGACTGATCTTCCATCGGATACTTCAATTCTAACGGATCACGTCCCGTCTGCGCCTTAAACTTGGCACGACAAACCTCACAATAGCAATAATCATATTCAGGATGTTCACTCGTCTGCTCTATGCCATAATTTTTCCACAAACTGACAGGCAGAACCACATCCGGAAAACGAACATAATCCAGATGTACCCCATCTACATAAGGCAAATGAGCTATTTTCACATAATCATCCGCCAGGTATTGCGCCACTCCTTCATGGTTAGGACAGAGAAAACGGTAATAATCCACATAAGCAGGTTTATCATGCGTAGATTCCCCCTTGCGGTTCACCGCAAACCAATCGGGATGCACGTTCAGCAGTTCCGCACGATTCATTGTCCATTTCCAGAAATGGGCCTCAAGACCGGCTTCTTTACACATGCGATATAGATTTTCATCATACCCTTCAAACATCACCCCACTGATTCCGCACTCCTTAAGCAAAGCAAACCACTGACGGTAATCTGCTTCACTTTTATTCTTATTTATACGTGTCCATACCCAGTTCTTCACCTGACGCGGAGCAATCTTCTCTGTCCAGAAACGTCCTTCATTATTAATAACGTAACGCTTGTTTTCACCCGGAACAGTAATAGCTATCTGGTATGTATTCCGGGTAGCGTCAACTGAGATTTGCGCACCCTGCGGGAGTCCTTTCAACTCCGCATCCGTCAGGAAAAAATCTTTTTCCGTACGTAAATAGCTTTTCTCTTTTGCATATCTCTCCTGCTGTGCATAGAACATAGCCCAAAGCAGTTTATACACAGCAGTATTATACGGTAGCGCAACAGTACGTTCGGGCGCTCCTACTGCCTCGTCAGCGAAAAACAAATATCCCCAACGATCCGGCATGTGCATATCCACCTTTCCCGTAGGTGTCCAAACCCAATTTTCTTCAGGCCCTCCGGCTTTCAACCACTGTACCCGTGAGAAGTTAATTCGCCAGCAATTGCCTGCTTTCAACGGGTTGTTAAAATTCATAGTCAATGCCTTATGAGGAATAGCCATCTCCACACTCCAATATTTATCTTTGTCTTTCGATTTATTCAACGTACCTTCACGATGAATAGCCAACTTTAATCCCGGACAATCCCATTGCACCATAAAGTTGCCTCCCGACCGATAAGGTTTGTCCAGCATCAAATCGAATATAACACCCCGGGCATTGGTCTCTATTTCAAAATAGTTGTGTCCATCCCAATCAGGATCTATAAAAACCTCAAAATCATTATCATAGTAAATAATGGTATCCCGCTGAGTAAGACGTGCCTTGATGTCGTCTTCCTGTAAAATTGCCCCGACATACAAATATTCATCATCCCACAACATCTTAGCTGTAGTTTCATATTTGGGCGTAGGGAATCCTTCGCCACTGATATCTACAAACGGAGCTGTCGATTTTGCCTTCTGCCATGAAACTTCATCCAGTTTACCATCTATTTTCAGTTTACCGTCCACACGATAACACACGTATGAACGAGGTTCCGTCAGGAAACGATCGTATTTCTGAAAAATGCTCTGTGCCCCGGACGGCAAACTAAAAAGAGAAAAAAAGAGAAACAGCTTCACTGCCAGGCAATCTAAATGTATTTGCTTCATTATTGATTAGTTTTAGTTACAGCTTCAAAGATATGAATTATTCTGAAACCCGTAAATAATACCACCCATAATTATAACTTCCATAAAGTAGATATGACTTTTTTATTTACTTTTTTGATAAATCCGACAAAACGGGCAGTGAACAAATGCCGCCATTTATTCACTGCCTATATAACCCGTGCCTTATCCACTGTCTTCCTTATTTCAGGCCAGGCATTTTAGATAAGTTCTTAGTCATTTCTGTCTGCAAATCTCCTGTCCCTGCAAGCCTACAGTACAAAAGTATGGCAGGGGAAAAGCGGAAATAAATATAAATTTCAAACCATTCTATTTACCTCTCAAATACAGAATCATTTCTCCTGAACAAAAAAATAGCCCCGGTTCTTTCGAACCGAGGCTTAACATAAATTCAGTTGTGTGCTTTCTTCAAAAATTGGGAAACTATCTATTCAGTATATTCCCTCTTTCATTCAAGAACACTGCCTGTTCATGAAAATCGCTCGATAATATAATCACTTTGTAGAGTTTACCTTCCGAACGACTATAGGCTATAAAAGCCTCTTTAATCAGTGCTCCCTCACAGGATAACTCATCAATCACTGCCTCAGGAAGATTATTAACCTCGATTGGCGTAAAATCTTCCCGTGAGTCCCTCTGTTCCACTTTCGCAGATTTTTTCTTTAGAGGTTCATCTGCTTTTACTACTGAAAATCCCAATCCCATTACTATTACCAATGCTACTAATACCTTTTTCATAATTCTTGAAAACTTAATTGTTTTAGATCTACTAACTATAACTAAACATCTGAATATTATAATGCAATACACATGCCAGACATATACCAATCCAGATCAACAACTCATTTTCAGGCAATTATATAAAAACAGCTTCCATTGGAATAGTGGAATATGAAGGAGTATTCCACATTTATTGTGGAAAAATTCCACAGAATCGCAAATTGATTACATACTTTTAAGTCACTTCTCCTCCAGCTTCTCCCTGATACGATACAGGCGAGTAATAGCCGGATTGTAGAAAGCATCCGGATAATGGGCCCTGATGCAGGACAAATCAGATTCCACACAAAGTTTCACATCGAAAATGCGCTCCGCTTTACTCAGTTCAAGTTCCTGAGGCAACTGTGCTGTCTGTGCCCATTCCATTAATTCTTTCACACTTTGTTCGTCAAATTTATATTCCATCTTACTCTTGTTTTTCCGCAAATTTACAACTTAAAGAGCATAAAACAAAACACACTCCCCTTTTCCCTGCGGTCCGATCCCTACTTATAGTGATTGACCTCTTCACAATACCTAAATCGAGTGATTGCTCCACAACACCAAACCAGCTATCTTTGCCAATACATTAATTAGTCATAATTATTACGTAAGTCACATTTAAGTGAGATAAGCCAATCCGGCCGAAGTGATTCTCCCGGATTCCATTTTGTTGAGTTGTTATTTTAATTATCATACTGTTTAATTGTTGTATGTAAATAACGTATTCAAATAGAACGAAAAACGTCCGGTCTGTGAAGATCGGACGTTTTTTTATTTCTTATCTGCTGACAACCTTTTCGGCAGCCGCATTATCCATAAACAACTCCACGTTATCGGCGTGATGCGCTATATAAGCGGCCGGCCCGGTATCCCCCGAATAGAAGATATCTTCTACAACCGGACTTTTTACCTTTCCCGTTATCAGAAAAATGATCCTGCGGGCATTCAAAATCGGAAGTCCTGTCAAAGCTATTCTCTTTTGGCCGTTATTCGGATTAAAATTTGCCTCATATATATGATCAGTTGAAAGCAGTTCCTCCTGTCCGGGAAAGATAGACGACGTATGTCCGTCATTACCCGCTCCTAACAACACTACGTCAAACACCGGAAAATCATTCTCCATCGGTACCTCTTTCATCACCAGTTTTGAATAGCGGGCGGCTTCCTTTTTCGGATTCTTCTCCCCTTGTATTCTAAATACATTTTCGTATGGAATAGGTACAACGCTCAGCAATAACGACCGCATCATGCCATAATTACTATCCGAGTTCTCAGGAGGCACACAGCGCTCATCCACCCAAAACACTTTCAGTCGTTCCCAAGGAGTGATATCCGTATATTCATTCGCCCATAAGTCAAACATCAGTGCCGGAGTGCTTCCACCACTAAATGCAATGCAGAAAGTCTTGTCCGGTTCATCTAACATCAGTTTTACCAAATGTAATATCAGTGCGCGTGCCGTCTCTATGGACGAAGGAAAAATATAGGGTTTCATAGTTCGCAATATTGATCTGTGTTTGTTAAATTCTTACATGGATTGGTCCAGTCAGCACCATGTTCATGCATCATAGCTTCACTCTCCAAAGGTCCCCAAGTTCCAGCAGGATAACCATACAACGGCGCCTCGGGATGTTCATTCCAATAACGCAGAATCGGATCGAAGAAATGCCAGGATGCTTCTACTGCATCACTCCGTGTAAAGAGAGTCTGGTCACCCAGGATACAGTCTTCTATCAGACGGGCATAAGCATCTCCGCTGGGAACACCTCCCAACTGATCATAGCTGAAATCCATCATTACCTGTTTGACCTCAAATCCGGGTCCGGGTACTTTCATGCCAAATTTCAATACAATACCTTCATTGGGCTGTAAACGCAGAATCAGCTTATTTGCTCTCGGACAATTACCACCCGCACAATGGAACATCTGGTGCGGAGTTTCACGGAAATGCACCACTATCTCGGTCACTTTTGTCGGCATCTGTTTTCCGGTCCTGATATAAAAAGGTACTCCACTCCACCGCCAATTACTAATACCCAGTTTCATTGCGATGTAAGTCTCTGTACGTGAATCCGTCGAAATATTCTTCTCTTCCCGATATCCCCTTTTATTTCCTCCGGCCGTATATTGCCCGCGAACAATATGCTCACTCAAATCCGTTTCGGTCAAAGGAGTCAGAGACTCGTATACCTTCACCACTTCATTACGGAAATTATCCGCGTTAAATACAGCAGGCGGCTCCATAGCAGTCAATGCCACCAGTTGGATCAGATGATTCTGTACCATATCCCGCAGTGCACCCGTCGTATCATAAAAACCGCCGCGTTGCTCGATTCCGAGATTCTCCACGGCAGTCACTTCCACATAATCTATATAATTACGGTTCCATAGAGGCTCGAAAATACCATTGGCAAAACGAAAAGCTAACAAATTCTGAGCTGTTTCTTTACCTAAGAAATGATCGATTCGGTAAATCTGATGTTCGTCGAATACAGAAGCATAGATCTTATTCAGTTTCTCAGCTGATTCCAGATCATACCCGAATGGCTTTTCAACGATAATTCGCGCACGGCCTTTATTCAGATGCACCGACTTCAGGTGCAACGGAATCACTCCATACAATGATGGAGGCGTAGCAAGGTAAAACAGCAAGTCATCCGGTCGGCTGTCTCCACTCAGTTCTTCAATTCGCAGGCGGAGTTGTGCGTATCCGTTTTCCACTGCCGGGTCTATTGCCAGATAGTGAAGATGTGCAACAAAAGCTTCCATCTTCTCCTTGCTTTGCTCTTCCGGCTTCACAAACTTTTCCATCTCACTATAAATGTAAGCCCGATAGTCCGCATCTTCATAAACCGTACGTCCCACCCCAAGAATTTCAAATTCTTCCGGAAGACGCTTGGCTACATACAACGAATACAATGCCGGCATCAACTTACGCTTCGTCAAGTCACCCGAAGCACCAAAGATAGTCATTACAAATTTACTCATATTTCTTTTTCTGCTTATACATTATACGTACCCGACTTTGTATCTCCTCCGTGCCCAGTCCAGTTTTCATGGAAAAAGACTCCTCGTAACTCATCTTTTCGCTCGAATGTATGAGCACCGAAATAATCGCGCTGTGCCTGCACCAGATTAGCCGGAAGATCAGCAGACACCAACGAATAGAAATAATTCAAAGCCGAAGAGAAAGCCGGAACAGGCAGTTCCTCACGCATGGCCTGTGCCACCAGATTCTTCCACCCGGACAACAGCCCTTTGATCTCTTCTTCAAAATAAGGAGCCAGCAGCAGATGTTTAGGCTTTTCTTTTGCCTCAAATGCCGCAGCAATATCATTCAGGAAAACACTGCGAATAATACAACCACCTCTCCACATCCGTGCAATCGAAGCCAGATCGAGGCTCCATCCAAACGCATCGGAAGCGCGCTGCAATACCGCAAACCCTTGAGCATACGAAACCAGTTTCGAAGCATACAATGCCGCGAAAATCTCTTTTTCCGTATCTTGTTTATTATATACAGCCATCGAATGTTTAGATTGATACTGTCGGGCGGCGGTTTCACGCAGTTCCTTCTGAGCCGACAAGCTACGTTCAAAAACGGCCGTAGCTATCAATCCTAATGGCATACCTAATTCCATGGCGTTGATCACCGACCATTTACCTGTCCCCTTCTGACCGGCAGCATCCAGAATCTTATCAATCAGATAGGCCCCTGTCTTATCTTTATGACGAAGTATATTGCCTGTGATTTCTATCAGATAACTCCGCAACTTACCTTCATTCCAACGGGTGAACACAGATGCCATCTCTTCATTAGTCATATCCAGCAGTTCTTTCATCACCCAATAAGCTTCAGCAATCAACTGCATATCACCATACTCTATCCCGTTATGGATCATCTTCACAAAGTGTCCCGATCCGGCAGGCCCCACCCACTGACAGCACGGACTGCCATCGGGAGCTTTGGCTGCAATGCTCTGCAAGATGGGCTTTACCTCCTCCCATGCTTTTTCCGAACCGCCCGGCATGATAGAAGCTCCATTCAAGGCTCCCTCTTCTCCACCCGACACACCGGCACCGACGAACAGAAAGCCTTTCGACTCTGCCAGTTTCACTCTGCGGTTTGTATCTTCATAATTTGAGTTACCACCGTCAATCAATATATCACCCGGAGAAAGATACGGGAAAAGTTGCTCCATCAGCTCATCTACGGGGCTACCGGCACGCACCATCATCATTATCTTACGAGGCAAAGCGATCGATTCTACAAAAGCCTCTATATCCGTGAAGCCCTCTATATGCTTGCCTTTAGCCCTTCCATTGATGAAACGTTCCACCACTCCTTCTTCCACACCCGGCACCGTACGATTATACACCGATACGCTCCAACCTCTGCTTTCCATGTTCAGAGCTAAATTTTCTCCCATCACAGCTAAACCAATCAGGCCTATATCTGTTTTATTCTGAGTTGCCATAATTGTAATATGTATCTAAATTAGTTGATATTTTGTTCTATTTCTTATTATTTATAACACATATCGAAAATATTTGTTCGGATAGTTTCAGAATAAAATATTACTTTTGCAACAAACTTCTAAAACCTCGTAATGAAGAAAATACACATAGGACTTTTGCCACGTATCATCATAGCTATTATACTTGGTATTGCTATCGGAAATTTCCTGCCGACGCCTTTGGTACGGCTGTTCGTGACCTTCAACTCCATCTTTGGGGAGTTTCTAAATTTCTCCATACCACTTATCATCCTCGGACTGGTCACCATTGCCATAGCCGATATTGGTAAAGGGGCCGGACGAATGCTACTCGTGACGGCACTCATTGCATATGGTGCCACTCTTTTCTCCGGATTTCTGTCCTACTTTACCGGGGCCGCCATTTTTCCTTCGCTCATTACTCCCGGAGCACCTCTCGACGAAGTGAGCGAAGCACAAGGAATCCTCCCTTATTTTTCTGTTGCCATTCCACCCTTGATGAATGTCATGACGGCACTGGTCCTTGCCTTTACCCTCGGCCTGGGGTTGGCAAGCCTGCATAGTGACGCCTTGAAAAACGTAGCACGAGACTTTCAAGAGATTATCGTACGTATGATAAGCGCAGTCATCCTCCCGTTACTGCCCATTTACATCTTTGGCATTTTCCTTAACATGACACACTCCGGACAAGTATTCTCCATCCTTATGGTATTTATCAAGATTATCGGCGTTATTTTTATACTGCATATTTTCTTGCTGGTTTTTCAATATTGCATTGCGGCATTGTTCGTCCGTAAAAACCCGTTCCGCCTGTTGGGACGGATGCTACCGGCTTATTTCACCGCTTTAGGTACTCAGTCATCAGCCGCCACCATCCCTGTTACACTCGAGCAGACCAAGAAGAACGGTGTATCAGCCGATATAGCCGGATTTGTCATCCCGCTTTGCGCCACCATTCATCTATCCGGAAGCACCCTGAAGATTGTGGCCTGCGCTTTAGCCTTAATGATGATGCAGGGCATGCCTTTCGATTTTTCCCTGTTTGCGGGTTTCATTTTCATGCTCGGCATTACGATGATTGCTGCTCCCGGTGTTCCCGGAGGTGCTATTATGGCTTCTTTAGGCATCCTCCAGTCCATGCTCGGTTTCGATGAATCGGCTCAGGCATTGATGATCGCCCTTTATATCGCTATGGACAGTTTCGGTACAGCTTGTAACGTAACCGGTGATGGAGCCATCGCTCTGATTATAGACAAGATCATGGGGAAAAGAAAAACTCCCGAAAGCCTTTAATGGCTATCGGGAGTTCACCCTGTTTGGTTATTAATTCCGCTTTATAATGTCATAGCCTGCCCACCGATTACACCGGCTACAGCACTTGCCACAGCAATAATCAACTTCAATATAATATTCCATCCCGTTTTCTTCATATTCTTCATACCTCCTTTCATTTCCAATAATTATTATATCTGCAATAAACTTTATCAAGCTGTCGGATCATCTACAATATCTCCATCTCCACTACCCGATCCACCATTAATTGCTCCCCCTATCGCACTGACTTTCTGGAATTCCACTCCCTGAAGCAAAGCACGGGTAGTGCCGATAGCTGCGGGACGAGTATATTCCGGAGTAAACAGACAACGAAGAGCCGCCACCTGATTCGGATTCACCTCTTCCTCTTGATCCACTCCATGCCCTTGTGTACAAGCTTTCATCGTGAAAGTGCCTAATCCCTCCAGACGTACCGAACGGCTATTTAACAACTCTTTACGCATGGCAGTCATCAGGTTACGAATCACATTATGAACATCACCCGGTGTCAACGATGATTTTTCAGCTATTACTTCGGCCAACTGTTGTGAAGTTACCATTTTTCCAACTTTCACCAGAGTGAGGTGCCACTGTTTCTTTCCCTCTTTAGTTTTCAACTGCGATTGTCTCGCTCTATAAAATAAAGGCATAATTTTTCTCCTTCTTTACTAATGTTACTACTACGTTTCATTCATGTTTCGTTGATCAACACTGCAAAGATGAAGATTTACAAATTATCGGCAAAGAAAAAAACGGTCCGGAAAGCAGTTTTCTCAGAAAAACTTATAACACGCTTATTATCTGTATCATAATTCTAAGCTCTTCGTTCAATTGAATTTGCAAACTCACTTTTTAATATGATGGCAGTCGGGTAAATGTTACGCATATAAACGATGCTATGTAACCATGATGCAAAAAATGTAAACCTGAAAAGTGGAAATTAGAAATTGAGCGTAATTCACACTAATACAATTATTTGTGTCATTTTTAATGACTTTAACTGTCTAACTCCTTAAATGCAATAAAAAGCAGATTTAGGAAAACGTTCGGTTACTTATCCGTTCCCTGTTTTTCAAATAGAAAAATGAGGTAAAATACTGAATTTTAGACGGATTTGGTTATATGTGCTGCTTTTCTTTGGTGAGTGTCGTTAGTTAGCCGATGATAGCGTACTGTGGGAGCGTAAGCATAATCAGTAACCACTCGTAACAATCCGGTTGCTTCAGAGTATTCCAACGTCTTGTGGTCGAGAACATTTGCCAATACCTTGATGGTCTGCTTCAAATCCTCGTACTGCTCCAGCTTGATATTCTCCTTAACGGCATATCCTTTAATCAGATACTCTTTCAGCACTTTGTTCGCCCAGATACGGAATCGGGTTGCATTTTTAGAGTTCACTCTATATCCTACAGATAGAATAACATCGAGATTATAGTATTTCACCTCTGTTGTTTGCGTTTTATCTGCCATAGCACCGTGTGGAGTGATATGTTCCAAAATGGAACATACCCTATTTTCTTCCAATTCTCCCGATAAAAATATATTTTTCAGATGCTTGGTAATGGCTGGTCGCTTCGTCCCGAACAATTCGGCTATCTGCTTTTGGTTTAGCCAGATAGTTTCCTGTTCCAACTTAACATCAAGCGAGGTGCTGCCATCGGCTGTTTGGTATATAATTATTTCTCCTTTGCTCATGCCTTCAAAATTTCCTGTAAAGCTAATGATTAATTCTGTTCACTCAAGTATGCTGCCTGATAATTGTATTGTAATATAATTGGTTGACATTCTGCTATGGTCATTTTACGCATAATCCATTTGTGAAATATTTTCGTTTTATATAATTGAATCCGAAAAGCAAGAGCCGTAATCATATCCAGCCCGTAATAATCCGGTAAAATATTGCAATAAATCTATATTATTCCATGGGTGTAATCACCTGTTGCGATACCTGTTTTTAGAATCGCACGTACATGGGAACGTATTGTCGGGATCATCACCCCGAACAGTTCCGCTATCTCAAAATCCTGCATCTGAATATTGCCCGATACAGATACCACACCGCTTTCACTGATTGTAATTATATTCTTTTTCATATTCACCTTGAGTTAAAAAAACAGGCTTTTCATTATCAGTCGTATTATAAAACATTAGTATTTGCTCGGCAATTGGATGCAACGCCACAAATGCTTCCCCTTTGGTTTTGCCTCTCTTCTGCCGAATATAAAGCCTGCCATCTGCCGAACATCCGATATGATGCGAAAAAGCCTATATACATCTACATAAGCCAATCCACTAAACAAAGAGAAGAGTTACCTACTCGTTTGTGGTAACTAACCTGCTAACGGTTTGGTAACTGAAAAAATCTCTCATAGGCATCTTGAAGATTCCCCGCATTCACTCGAAATAATTTTTTTCTAAATTCTTTTGGGAAAAGAAGAAAAAACTTAGTCATCTGATAATATGAAGATTATTCTATATTAAGAAAAAATAAGTGTAAAAAGAGATGCGCAAACAATAGATTTTACGTATATTAACAAACCATTTGCAAAAAAAGGATTAATATGTTATGCGCTCTTTGAAATATTATTCTATATATCAGCAACTTACGCAACATAGTTTTAGGGTTGTTTTCGAAACTCGCCCCCCTAAATATTCAACGATTATTTGCGAAAAATGAAGTTTACACAGTATTCTAATTATCAATTATTTAGGTAAAAATATCACTATTTACACATCAGAATTACAGAAAAAAGACCTACTTTTGCGAAAAAGACTTAAATTCGCATCTACTATTTTGGTTTACAACCTATTATGTTCATAGGCAAATACATTCAAGAATATATAACAGTCTAATAATCAGAGTATGTAGATCTATTCCAGTATAATAAGAATGAAGGCAAGTTCTATTCTCGTACCAACTGCCAACATAGTCCACTACAATAACACCTTAAGGGTCATCACACTATGATACAATACATTATCAAGTAATTAAAAGCCATAATTAAATATTCATAGATCTCTTGGTACAGTTTACAATCTGACAAAAAGTGCCTCCCCTTGCACACAGATAAAAAAACTCCCGATCGCCTTATGGGCAATCGGGAGTTAACTCTATATAATATTGTTTTATAACCTTATTATTTATCCGACTATAACTTATCTTATTTTTGGGAACATATTAGACCTATGGCAGAAAGCATAATATTTCCAATATCACTTCGATTGATGCAAGCAAAAGAAACGCTTCATAAATAGAATATAGACCAAACTCAGCGCAATAATGGTACCCGACAAATACCCATATTCATTCCCCGGAAATAGAAAATACCCGACTATAACTACTGCCTGCACCAACATATACACCAATGAAACCACCACGTGAGGAATTCTCAGCTCATTTGCCATAATCTGGTACAAATGTTTCCGATGTGGCAAACCAATATTCTCATGCAACATCAACCGATGAATTATTGTCAGCACACTATCCACCCCATAGACTGCCAACAAGACAATCCAGCTGAAATTTTCCGTACGGATTATCAGCATACCGATCAGGAAGAGGATCACGAAAGCAATGCTAACCGAACCTACATCCCCCGCAAAACACTTTGCCTGTTTCCGGAAATTGAAGAAGTTAAAGACCAACACAGCACAAAGCATGGTATAAATCAAAGCCGGCTCTACAAATGGAACATATACCCCATTTATAAATGCTAATGCCGCCAGCAGCACCAACGAGTATCCACCTGTAATGCCATTAATACCATCCATAAAATTATAGGCATTGATAATCCCTGTGCAAACAATCAAAGCAACCACAATGGTCCACCAAGGCAAGCTGAACAACCCCCATTGATAGAACATCAAAGCCATCGCCGTAAAATGAAACACCAAACGTAACCCCTGAGAAGTAGAACGAATGTCGTCTACAAAACTGATAAAAGTAATCAATGTCAGAGCCAGCATAAACCAAGGATATTCAAACTGATTCGTCAGAAAGTAAGCTAATGCGCCAAAGAAGAAAATGATTCCTCCCCCTCTCAAAGTGATCCGGGTGTGCGAACTCCGCTCGTTCGGTTTATCGATGATATTGCATTTATCAGCAATACGGAAATAAAAAAGTTCTGCCAGAAATAGCAGAACTAAGATTATTAAATAGTACATAACTTATTTAGTTTCTTCAAATGAACGAATGGTTTTAATCAACCCCTCTTTAGCTGTCACAGGCATTTTATCAATCCCGAGAGCAGCTTTGATCTTAGCATTACTTACCACATAATTCTCCGTCAGTTTACGAAGCCTTTCCGTATTCAGTGGCAAATGGAGTAAAGTTCCCAGTCCGGCACATCCTTCCATAAAGCCCTTATTCATCTTCCAGATATGGGGCTGTTTTCCCATTGCCTCACACATGATGGCAATCAACTCATTTGTTGATAAAGCTTCATCATCCCCCATGTGATAAATGCCCGTAGGTACCTCTTTAGTCAATAATCCCTCAATCACATAGCATAGGTTATCAATTGAAGTAAACGAACGACGATTTTCGAAGTCACCCAATGGCCAGGGAATTCCTTTCTTCACCACATTATACAATAGATTCAGATTTCCTTTATTCCCCGGACCATGAATCATACAAGGTCTTAATATATAAACCTGTTTTTCTGTAACCGAAGTCATCTCCCGAAAAGGAGAACACTCGCAGGAAGAGACAGCAGGAAATACACAATGTTCCTTTATATACTCTTCAGCTCTTATTTTACTTTCCCCATAAGGACCAACAGGAGCCGGAATAACATCCTCAGTAAGCATATCTCCCACTACACTATCCGCCGCAGCTTTTACTGAACTAAAAAATATGAATTTCTTCGCAGAAGACTCCAAAAAGAAATCAAATATCTTTTGAGTCAGGCCGGTATTAATATCAAAATAAGACTGAGCAGTTGATTGGTTTTTCGTATCATGAGCCTTTCCGGCAAGATGAATGATTGCATCAAAATGCGGGAGATTTTGCATCGGGAAAGATTCAGGCCCAACATCTTCCCAAGAAAGACTATTTATAATTCCATCTTTATCAAGAGAAACAATATCCAGCCCATAAAGAGCATGTTGACTTTTTAAAGCCATAACAAGACTAGAACCCACAAAACCGTGAACTCCAGTAATAAGTATGTTCATCAAAAGAAAAAATATTTAACGAGTGAAATACTACAGTTGTCGCGTTAAATACAACCATACAAACTGAATTAAAACAAACTGTCTCTTAATCCTAATCGGTTGCTTTATCAAACGATAAAACCATTCTAACCCAAGGCGCTGAAAAGGGCGAGGAGCCCGCTTTACCGCACCTGCATATACATCAAAACTACCACCTAAACTCAAATACGTAGCTGGGTATTTACTCCACAATCGAGCCATCAGTTTTTCCTGAAAGGGAAAGCCAGTAGCAACAAACACAAAGTCAGGAGCTTCTTTTATTAAAATATCTTCTAACTGTTTAAACTCTTCTTCCCTTTTAAAAAAGCCATCTCTATATCCAACAATTTGTAAATGTGGATATTCTTCTTGCAACTTCTCTACAACCTGACCAATAACTTCTGAAGTAGAACCACATAGAAAGTATTTATGTTTATCACCATATTTCTTTATTAGTTCCATCCAAAGCTCACATCCTGGTATTCTATGCACATTTTTAGCTCCTTTTTGCCTAAGAGCCTTAACTGTTCCAATACCATCAGCATATCCTATATGCTCATTTATTATTGTTTTCATTTCATCATCTGCGCGCATTAAAATCTCTGCATTTACAGAAAGAACTAATTTTTTCTCATTCAGACATTCTTTTACAAGTTCATCCATCGAGTGAAAAGGGTATACTTTCAATCCTTTTATTATGATTGGGCTCATATAATCTTTCATAGAGTATTTCTTTTATTACATAATTTTATTAACGTACTCACTATCTTATTACAGGCTTCACCATCACCATATGGATTTTTTATATTGCTCATTTCCTTATATTTAATAGGATTTTTCAATAATTCAATTGTCGCATTTACTATTTTTGTTGTATCAGTTCCAACCAAAATAACTGTACCGGCTTCAACTGCTTCTGGTCGTTCAGTAGTATCTCTCATCACTAATACAGGTTTCCCTAAAGATGGTGCTTCTTCTTGTACTCCTCCGCTATCAGTCAGAATAATCTTGCTCTTATTCATTAACCAAACAAAACTAGGATAACTCAATGGAGTTATAAGAAACACATTGTCAATTCCACTAAGTTGCTCATACACAGGATTAGTAACATGGGGATTTAAATGAACTGGATAAACAATTTGAACATCAGGACATCTCATAGAAATTTCCTTTATAGCAGTACAAATATTGATAAATCCCTGACCGAAATTTTCACGCCTATGCCCCGTAATAAGAATAATATCTTTATTCATTTGAAGCAGTGACTTTAAATCTTCAATTTCAGCATTATTATAGCCCTCTTTAGTTACTTCTGAAACACTTTGGTATAAAGCATCAATTACCGTATTTCCTGTAATATCAATATGTTCTCTCAATATGCCTTCAGAAATCAGATTATCACAACTTTTAATCGTAGGGGCAAAATGAAAGTCTGCTATACGTCCAGTAAGCTGCCTATTCATTTCTTCTGGAAATGGAGACCACTTATTCCAAGTTCGTAACCCTGCTTCAATATGTCCAACTTTACAATGAGCAAAATATGCAACAAGTGCAACAGCTGTTGAAGTCGCAGTATCTCCATGTACTAGCACCCAATCAGGATTCCATTCTTCAATAACTGTCTTCATCTTTATCAATATATCAGCCCATATTGTATTAAGATTCTGATCGGGACGCATTAAATCCAAATCATAGTCAGGTACTATTTTAAAAAAAGTCAAAACCTGATCAAGCATTTGACGATGCTGAGCAGTAACACAAATACGAGTTTCAAATAAATCACTACGCTCCTCTAATGCCTTATATAAAGGAGCCATTTTTATCGCTTCTGGGCGTGTACCAAAAGCCAATAATATTTTCTTCATTATCACTTTTATTATAATATAATCACTATACTAACACATTTCTAAACGCCTACACAACATATTATAAGAATGCTTTTTGGAGAATCGTTGAGCAGTATTAACCGCATTCTCTTTCATCTGCAGTTTAGTCAAATTACTACTCTCAATATATTTCAATATTGAATCAACTAATGAAACAGCATCTCCTGGATTAAAAAAATAGCCATTCTCTCCTTCTTTTATATAATCAGTAAGTCCACCAATACAAGACCCTATGACAGGAACACCACAGGCCATAGCTTCTAAGCCAACTAGACCTAAACTCTCTTCTAATTGAGTTGGAAAAACAAATAAATCCATTTGAACATATTTTTCAGGAAGTAATTCATGTGGTATAGCACCTACAAATTCAACATTTGCCAGTTTAAATTTCTTTATCTTATTCTTTAAAAGTTCCACTTCATCTCCACGCCCGATCATCAATGCGTCAACGTCAATTCCATTGATGTTGAGTAAGTTTATAGCCTCTAAAAATGTATTCCATCCTTTTCCACGATCAATTCTAGAAACATAGCCAATTGTCAATCGTTTCTTTTCAGTAGTAGAGGGGCGAAATAAATTCGTATCAACTCCCCCCGAAGGAAAAACATATAATTTACTTACTGAAATTATAGGCAACAACTGCTCAAAACGCTTTTGAAAATAATTTGAAGGAAGAACTATTAATTTCGATTTCTTCAATAAAGGAATAACCATTTTTTGTAAATATGAAGCTAAACTCGACTGAGTTAACAAGTCTTCGCCATGTACATTAAAAACCAACGGCAACGAACGAAAAAAGTCTACTATTCTCAAAGGGATAGCTGCATGTGTGATCAAATGTACATATACATAATCATATCGTACAAAAAGGAGTCGAAATATAATGCAAACATAAAAGACAAAATATTTCAAGCACTTTTCACAGAGTCCATTGCTACGTCCAGCTATTACAATCCGTTCAACGTTCCAAGAAGGAGCAAACTCCTTCAAACCATCCACAAAATCCTTAACAAAAGTTCCAAAAACAGGATCCTTCAACGAAGGATACATATTAGAAATAACAAGAATCTTTCTCATTTATTTTTTATCTTATAATATTGCAAAGAATTCATCACGGCGATAAAAAAATTAGCAGTACCTGAATAGATAATATGCCCTGATATACAAGATGCTGAAAACAACAAGACATTAGTAAAAAATACAACTTTAGCAAAAGGATATTCAGCATTTTTATAATAAACAAGGCTACGAATCAGAACATAGGCATAAAAACTATAAACAATAGCAACCCCTAGTATTCCATAATTAAGTAGTGTATCATAGAAATCTCTTTCAACAGTAACACCACCTCCCATACCTAATAATAAAACCTCCCATGGAGAATTGTAAAACATTTCCTTATTTAGATCCCAAAAATAATCACGACCACTATATATAACTGCATTCAAATCTCCTTCTTCTAAAATATAACTCCATCGTTGCAAAGAACCAATATAATCTAATATATAATATATCATATATATTACTATAAATACAATGATACAACTAAAGAAGATCTTAACTAACTTATGTTTCATCCCGGCTTTATGTGACTGATACAGTCTTGGAATAACCAGCAAAGATATAAATATAGATATTAAACCTGTTTTTGTACCAATCAGTACCCCAACAAGTAAAGAACAAAAACATAAAAGGACATACTTCCAGGTTACTTTTTTGCTCTTTATGAATAAAAAAAAGAGTATTAAAGGGACTAATAGCAAAACTACTCCTGATAAATCGTTTCCTGCATAAAAAAAGCCTCGATAGGTGAAAGTGCCTCCATATTGTTTATATCCGACCCCTAACGGCCCTAAAGCGATATTAATAAAAATAATAGCAAAACTGAAATATATAATTGACTTAATACGATGAAAAATATAATTAGACGGAAATATACGGAAAAGCCTTACGAAATAGATAAAATATATAATAGTAACTACAAACTTCATCAAATGAGTAAATGACTCACCTATAAAGAAATTTTGTATATCATAAAAAAAAGTATAATGAAAAAGTAAAATTGCAATATATCCACAAATAACATATGCGACTTTTACAAAAAAAATATTATTGAACAGACGACATAAAATTAATATTAATAATACATTTTTCACCAATAAAGAAACGGGTATATTAATTCCATTCTCTAAAAAATATCCATTTACACAATCAAATAATAAGAGATAAGTTGATAAAAGGAATATCATCCTATCGGCAAATGAAAACAGAATATAATCCTCCTTATTTGTCATTTACAATTTTCTTTGTTTGCCAATGCATAACCCAATAAGCCAATCCCCAAAATAAAATAGTAGTTATAGGCAAACCATAAAGTCCCATAATTCTTAAAAAGAAACTTGCAGTAGAAGTTATTAGTGCACACGATATTAAACTTGTGATTAAAAGGATATTTATTCTATTACAAGCCTTTGGAATTATACTAGCAGAATTAAATAACATAAAAAAAAGTGTACTGATTCCTAATAGTAAATACATAACAAAAGAGGTACTATACTCATCACTAGCTATAATCTTCAAAAAGAAATTACCTAAAAAGCACAATAACACACAGAACAAAACAAAAACACAAACAATAACTTTCACATTGTAATAATAAGTTTTTCGACACCATCCGAAGTCTCTTCGATAAATAGCAGCGGCATAACTTCCCCACAAAGGATTAAAAACACTCTGAAATATTGCAACTCCCAATGTATATAACTTAGTGTACATACTATAATCTGCGGCAATTTTAACTCCAAGAACTGCACTTGCTATTATAGTTCCTGCGTTCTGCAAAAAACTTGAAGATAACTGTAAGCCCATGAACTTCACACCAACTTTAAATAATTCAGCATTACATTTATAAAGATCTTTCCAATGAACCTTAAAACGAAACCATTTATGCCTTAATACAAAATACAGAGTTCCACAAAAAGAAAAAAATGTATTAACAACAAAATATGCCATTGAAATAAATACTATTGAAACATGACACAACGAAAGTATATATATAATTAAAACAGTAAAAATGGCCTGCAAAGAAGTAAATAATGCACTAAAATGTGATTCTTGAAAAGTAAAATATAAAGAATTACCAATAGTAAGAGGGATGGTAAATATAAAAATGATTTGAACCATTATTAAAATTTGGACACCTATAGCCTGTAGTTCAAGATTATTGGTCTTAAACAAAACTTCCAAAGGAATGTATGGGAATAAACATAGTAACAAAATGGTCAATACTACGGCAAGTAACAAAAAGAAGTAGAACACTGAATAAAAGTATTTTTGAGAATTAATACTTTCCCCTTTTTCTTCTACCAATAATAAACTAATCTTATTTCTTAACGCGTTAATAATACCAAAATCTCCTGTAACGACTATAGCTGCTACAGAAGTAATAGCCGCCCATACGCCAAATGCTTCTTTAGAGTAATAGCGTACTAAAATCATAACAACTATTAATCGGCAAATCGCATCTAATCCTGTGGCTCCTAGTACAGAGCACATGCCTTTTAGCAAGTTTTTATTTTGTTCTGTTCTAATAGCATTATGTATATAACGTCCCAATAACATACTGGCATTTTTAAAATATAAATATTTTTTATTGAATAATTAGTAAAAAACGGATATTAACTTTATGGCAACTCTTAATGGAAATTGGCAAATGCGACGTAATAATCTCGGAGAATCTGCAGGTTCTAAGGAGATAGTATCCAATCCATTAATATTATTCAATTCTTTCTTTGAAATGTATCTACCATATATTTCACCAGCTCTACGATAAGTTTGCAGCGTTCTAAATAAAAACGATTCAGGATATTTTTGGGAGATAAACGTACCATACGTTTCAAATTCACTAAACCCTAATAAAACGTTAGAATCTATTGCAGATACTATTTTTTCCCAATAATGATATCCCAAAAGTTCCTCATTAGACTCAATTGTAGCCACTAAATCCTTCATATATTCAACCTTCACCATCATATGTTCAGCTATAAAAGAACTTGATATCTCTTTTTTAAAGCCGATCAATCTCATTAAAGTAAAAAAATACGGTTCATGATATTCATCTTTCAGACAAAACAAAACACGTTCTTGTTCAAAAAAAGAAATATGCCTAACTGGAATGGTATCAGCATCCCATATTAGATAATATTCTCTACTATATGACGAGATTGCAAAAGCTATTTTTAAAAATTGCTGGAAATACCATCCACTTTTGCTTAGTAGAAAAGGTTTATGCAAAGACAAATATTTCATCAAGTTATCTTTAGACAAACCTTCAATTAATTCATCTTCATCTATCAAAAAAACATTATTACACTTCTTTAATAAGCGTTTAAAAAAAACAAAATAATTTCTCTTGGTAATCAAATATATTTTATATGCATCAAAAAAGGAAGATATTCTCTCAACAGTTGTTTGCACTATAAAAAGATCCTTTACTCCAACACATATTATAACATCGTATTTTTTTTTCATAAAGTAGCTTTTAAATTAAAAGAATATCCTATATATTTTCTGTCTCACTTTACACAATAAATCTACTTGTTCAGGATTAAGGATATATCCAGCATCTTTACAAGAAACAGTTACGTTTTCCAAAATAATATCATTCATTTTAGCGAATATATTAAACTCATTCAAGACCTTTTTCTTTTCTTCTAAAATCACAGAAAGCTTATTTTGATAATAATTGCCTTTAATATATAAATTAATTTTTTGTGCAGTTAAATCAACAGAAGACATATCTATTTCTTCATAAGCAGCTTCTGAAAAATAATTAGATAAGTCAGGAGCTCCCCAATAAAAAGGGAAAGCTTCACATAAATAGGCATCAGCAATCTTCTCGGTCCAATATCCTTTTTCTCGACAGTTCTCGAAAGCCAACACGTACTTATATTTTGAATAGATATCATATTTATCTATAACAAAATCAAAGCCTTCACCATAAATATCCAAAAGATCTGGTATTATTGATTTTAATTTCAATATAAAATCCAATCGCTGACGATGTCCTCGAGTCAATGTTTTATTTGAAGTAATCACCGCAACTTTATTCTTTTTATCACAAGTTACTCTTTGTTGTAAAGTATCATAATCTAAGAAATTATCTTTATCCCAAGCTTTTAAATCAAAATCAAATTTAGAGCCTACCATCCACGGCAATAATGGAAATGAAGAAATGGTATTTCCTTTATAACGAGAAAAATTTCTAAATGAAACAATATTACCAAATTGATTAATATATTTAGAGCTATATAACTTAACAGAAGCCGGCTCACAAATACATAAAAAAGTATTTTCTTTTCCACATTTAACAGGAATATCCTCTAAAATAGAATCAATGACAAATAAACAATCACAGTCTTCACTACCCGAGTTTAAGATAAACTCACAATTCCCCCATTTAGGAATTTGCTTGGGAAAATGTTTTATTAAAGGGTGGGTAGTAGCACTATATACTGCAACTTTCCAAATCTGTTCCATAACTCTAAACTATATATAAAAATTCCGTTAACTCTTTTTCTATCTTCAGAACATCTGCAAAATAACATTTCTCATATTTCCATAATTGAACATTTTTTCTCGAAATATCCGGATTAAAAAACTGCATTTTCTTTGTATGCCTTCCTCTATTTACTCCTACAAAATCACATAATTGGGCACTTGTATTATCATAATCAAAAATACCATCCTCAAATTTCACTCTTAAAATAGACGAATGATCTTCTATTAAGTCTCTTTCTTTATCTTTTAAACGATGGAAACGATATAGCTTAATAAATTTATCAACATCTTCTGGAATCCATCCTTCATGCCAATATTTCTTATTCAATAGGTATAAATCTCTGGGGTCTCTATCCACAACCACAACCTTCAAATTATCAATGAATATCATGTAATCTTCTATATTTGTAGGAGGTACCAGTCTGTCTAATACCAGATGTGTACATTCATTAGAATCATCAACAATATCAAAAATTTTATTATATAACTTTCTTGTTTCCTGTAAAAACAACGATGAATCAACAGAAAGTCTCATAGACTGCCTAATTGTTCTATCAACATATTCATAATCACCATTAAATTTTACAATTTTATTTAGATTTCTCTGTATTATGTTAGGAAGATAATATAAAAGAATTTTTTTTATATATGGTTCACGCCTTACATGCTCAGGCCAAAATCCATTCCAGTCAACCTCTGTAATTGCAGAGATATAATCTTTTAACAAAGGATATATATCACATCCCAATGTATTTTTATACGATTTACGAATATCACTACACAATTTATCAAAACGATCAAAAGATTCAGCTATATGGAAACCGCTATAATGACTTATATTATGATATAAATCATAAATACCATCAACGTCATAACTCAATGTAAACTCAAAATCTCCTGTTGATTTTACATTTTCAAATTCTTTAAAAAAATCTGTAATAAAGGAAGAGCCTGTTCCTCCATGTCCTGTACAAGTTACAATTTGCCGCATTTCATTTTTTCTCTAAGAATAATACACCCTAACAATTTGAAAACATACATATACTTTCTATGTTTAAGAAAGATTTTAAGACAATTGACGAATCTCTTTTTCGAAATTAAATCATCGGAATTTCTAACCAAATTATTAATCCAACAATAAAGATTCATTAATTTAAAATTAACTAAAGGACGATCGTGAGGAGATATTCTCATCTTTTGACGTACATAATTTATCAATTTTATTCTTTGAAAATAATCGTTAAATTGGCTTACTTGCCCATCATGATAATAATAATCCATATATGGTTTTGTAATAATAGCTAAATTCCCCAGATCAAAAGCATCTAAAAGAAAAGCAACATCACAATATTTTCCACCTTTATCTTCTGCAAATCTCATATTATCAGCAATAGATTTTGAATATATGTAAGACGGAAAGGGAGGAATCCAATTTCCTACTGCATACATCTGAAAAAGTTCTTTAGCTTCTTTCAATCGCATTATTTTCTCTTTTCCCTTATACTTAGAATAACATATTCTACCTTTTTTTATAATTCTTGCATTTGTGGCAATAAAAGCTAATGAATGATCCTTTTTTATTATGTTAAGCATTGTCCTAATCATATCAGGATGCATTACATCATCATCATGAAATATCATAAAATATTCACTACGGACTTCTGACAAAACTTTATTCCAGTGTTCTATTAAACCATATTCTCTTTCTCTTTTCCGATAAATAATATTAGATTGATTTAAATATAGAGATTCTACCATTTCTTTCGTTTCATTGTTTGTAGAGTTATCAGAAACAATGATTGGAAAATTAGAGATGGTCTGATTTAGTACAGAATTTAATGCCAGTTTTAATAAATGAGGACGATTACGAGTAATCAAAAACAATGAAAAAGTATCCATATCTTATTTCAGTATATATTGGATTGTATCTTCTGGTTTGTATAACTGATCAGTGTATGCAATCACAATAAATGGAACACTATCTATATTTATAAACTCATGTGCTATATGTGGAGGGACAAACACGGTAACAGGCTCTTGATCATTCAAATAAATTTCCTTTTTTTCATTAGTCCGAATATCTTCAAGTTTTAAAACAGCACTTCCCTCAACCAAAGTAAACCATTCAATCGCTCTATTATGATAATGTCCTCCACGAGATTCCCCTGATATGGCACTCACGATGTATATTTCACCTGTATAATTAGGTAATGAATTTTCTTTTCCATCAATTATCTTTAAAAACCATCCCCTATTATCTGAAATTTTTTTTCGAGAGATTATCTTGATTTTAGATTCTATATTTATACTACTCATGATATATATCTGTTATCTTAATTATAGGAGAATAATGTATAGCCTTGTAAAGTTTGGCATCATTCAATGAGAGTGATAATATATCATTGTCTCTTCTTAATTCTTTCCCAAACATGTGTTCATCTACATCTACACAAAAAGCATTGAAAAGTTCTTCTATGAATTCCCTTATTGTAGCCGTCTGACCACCACCAATATTGTATATTCCACTTACTACTTCACCTTCAATACATTTAAAAATAGCCTCTATCACTTCTTCTATAAACACATACTGTCGAATCTGAGAACCAGAAGAAAACCGAGGTTGCTCAACTTTATTACATTTTTTTCTCTCTCTCAGATAATTAACAACATAAGGTAATAATCTTGTTCCAACTTCATCTCTTGAGAAGAGATTAGGTAAAACAAAGTGATATTTTCTAAAAACGAAATTTGCATTATGTATATAATGTGTAAAAAGCCGTTTAGAAAGGACATAATCATTAGTTACAGGAAGACAAGAATGCAAAAGTTCATCTTCATTAAATGATTTATACATTTCATCATTACATCCAATCTCCATATAAGTTCCAAAAGATACAAAAGTCCCCAGATAATTATGCTCATTCAATAATAAACAGAGTTTTATAGGTACCAGCAAATTCATTGTATACATTGTATTTGCCGCTATTGGCACTGCTGCTTGTACACCCGCTCCCGCTGCATATATAATAACATCTGAATCTAATAACTCCGTAATACAAATGGCATCTTCTAAAAGATTTTTCCTTACAAATACATCAGGAGTAAATGCTACAGGAGAACTCTTACCGATAACCTGAATAAAATAGCCAACTTTTTTCAAAACAGTTCCAATGCTATTCGAAAGCATTCCACTTCCTCCTCCTATAATAGTTATTTTCATCGGATATACTTTTCTATCTGCTCCACACAAACTTTATACATTTCTTCTTTTTGATATCTTTTATACCAATCTACAGTCAATCTTACTGTTTGATCAATATTCATTCTTGGCTCCCAGCCCAGTTGGAATTTCACTTTAGAAATATCCAGCATTAATAAATCAGCCTCATGTAAAGCATTCGGGTCAGACAAATCCCTTAATTCACCACATCCAAAACTCTCCACGACTCTACTAGCAACATCCCATACGGTAGAAATAGATTCTGCTCTAGGACCAAAATTCCAACCTTCACAATATTGAGTCGGCTCATCCCACATTTTCTGTGCAAGAAGCATATATCCACTCAGAGGTTCAAGTACATGTTGCCAAGGGCGAATTGCTTTAGGACTTCGAATATCAACAGTCTTTCCTGATTCTAACGCTTTTATACAATCTGGAATTATGCGGTCTAATGCCCAATCACCACCACCAATTACATTTCCGGCACGTACACTAGCGATGCTTTTACCATGCTTCTTGTACTGTTTAGGATGAAAGAAAGAGCGACGCCAGGAAGCAATCGCTATTTCAGCAGCTCCTTTACTACTTGAATAAGGATCATATCCCCCCATCGGTTCATTTTCACGATATCCCCAAATTTGTTCTTTATTCTCGTAACATTTGTCCGTAGTTATCATTACTCCTACTTTAACACTATTTGTTACGCGAATGGCTTCAAGTATATGAATCGTTCCCATTACATTTGTTTCATATGTTTCAACAGGAATATTATAACTGAGACGTACCAATGGTTGGGCTGCCAAATGGAAAACTATTTCAGGTTGGTATTCTTGAAAGATACCTTTCATACTTTCGCCATCACAAATATCGGCACGAATATCCGCCTTAATTTTTTGTCCTATACCAGAAAGAACATAGTTATCTCGTTCTGTAATAGGATCCAAACTGACACCTACCACTTCAGCACCTAATTCGTATAACCAAATAGAAAGCCATGAACCTTTGAAACCAGTATGGCCGGTAACAAGAACCCGTTTTCCTCTATAGAAGTTATTAAATACATCTACACTCATATACTACCAAACTTTCCAAGGGGCTTTCCCATTATTCCACATTTCATTCAGTTCTATATTATCCCTTAACATATCCATCGGCTTCCAAAAGCCACAGTGTTTATAAGCATACATTTTACCATCGCGGGCAATCGATTCTAACGGTTGTTTTTCAAAGACGATAGAATCATCATTAGCAGGTATATAATCAAAGACTTTTGGTTCACAAACGAAAAAGCCTGCATTTATCCAGTTTCCATCACCATCCGGTTTTTCCAAGAATGATTTCACCATATTCGTCTCACTAGATATATCTAATAAGCCAAATTTTCCGTGAGGTTTATAAGCTGTAAGAGAAAGAATTGCTTTTGATTCTTTGTGCACTTTTATCGTATCAGATATATCAAGATCTGCAACACCATCACCATAAGTCAACAAAAAACATTCATTTCCTACATATTTCTGGATGCGTTTTACACGTCCTCCAGTCATTGTATTCACCCCAGTATCTATCATAGTTACTTTCCAGTTCTCTGAATGATTATCTAAAATAGTAGTGCTATTATTAGATAGATCAACTGTCATATCACAATTATGACGAAAATAGTTCGCAAAATATTCTTTTATGACATATTGTTTATAGCCACAGCAAATAATAAATTCATTAATACCATAATAACTATAAATTTTCATAATATGCCAAAGTATTGGCTTTCCCCCAATTTCCACCATTGGCTTAGGTATCAAATTAGTAGCCTCACTTAAACGAGATCCGAACCCTCCTGCTAAAATAACAGCTTTCATAGATTAGTAATATTTTTAATTAAAGAAACAGCCTCCCTCATCACCTCAAAGAACCTCTCAATATCCTCCACATCAATCTCTCCCAACGCACAAAGCCGGAATGTATTCGTTGTGGAAATCTTACCCGGGTAGATCGTAAAGCCACGTTCATAGCAGTAATCATGAACCTTATCAAAATCCCAGAGGGGATCATCAGGATACAATACAGAAACAACAAGACCCGACTGCCATTCACGTTTGATCGCATACTGAAGACCAAGCTCTTGCAAACCTTTATGGATGGCTTCAAAGACCCTCTTGTGACGGGCAAATTTAGCCTCTTCACCTACTGCAAAATATTCATCAAGAGCCTGACGGGCAGCGTAAACGGTTTGAACAGGAGGAGTAAAATGCATCTCACCAGTCTTCTCAAAGTAATCGTATTGTAAATAGAGGTTACAATAGTAGGAGCGTTTCGGATAATCTCTTGAAGCACGTATCAGGGATTCATCACCTATGATAAAGGAAAGACCCGTCATGGCCTGAAGGCCTTTCTGAGCCGAAGCCATACAAAAGTCAACATTATCCTTCCCGATATCAAAAGGAATCATACCCAGGGAGGAAGTGGTGTCGACAACAAAAACGGCACTGTGCGCATGGGCTATTTTTCCGATCTCACGGATGGGGTTCAAGATACCCGTACCCGTTTCATGGTGCGTGGTATAGACCAAAGCGATGTCCGGATTGTCGGAAAGCGTCTTTTCGATTACCGACAGGTCGGGAAGTTCGTAAACGGAAAACTTCAAATCGATATGGGGAAGACCGTAATATTCGCAGACTTCCACCGCACGGGTGCTGTAGGCACCGTTATTGACCACCAGAACTTTCTTATCCGCAGGAAGAAGAGAGTTCAGGCAGATATCGATATTAATCGTACCCGAGCCGCAAAACAGGACGGCCGTATGTTTGGAGAGGTCTCCATGCGCAACGCGGACCAGGTCGTCACGTAACTGTTTCATCATACCCGCAAACTCTTTCTCACGCGGACAGATATCGGGAACAACCTGCGCCAGCTTCACCGTATCCGTCGTGGTGGCGGGACCCGGATTCAAAAGGATCTTTCTTTCGATATTCATGAATGCGTATCTTTTAAAAATGCCATAAAATGCTCTTTATTCTCTATCGGAGTAGTCGTAGGACGACCCAGATCATCACGCGAATCGATCCGGACCTTAATTTCAAGAAGAACCGGGCCGGACAGGCCGGACAGCTTCTCAAGCGCACATGAAAGCCCTTCCTTATCGAAGGCAGTCAGTACATGCGCATAACCGCAACCTTTCGCTATCGAGGCGATATCCAGTCGGAAACCGAGCGTGGGTTGACCGCCGACAGATTCATGGGCACCGTTGTTGAAAAGGACGTGCCTGTAATTCTTGGGAGAAAGGTCGCCGATATTGCTGACAGCGCCCATATGCATGATAAAGGCACCGTCACCGTCAAGACAGTAGACACGGCGGTCAGGCTTCTCAAGGGCAATCCCCAGGGCGATGGAAGAACTGTGACCCATGGAACCCACAGTTAGAAAATCCCTTGCGTGCCCCTGCCCTTTCGATTCACGGTACTCGAAAAGCTCACGGGAGAGCTTACCCGTGGTGGAAACCACAATGTCATTGTCCCCGAGGTGATCGACAACCTGCATTAGCGCCTCCTCACGGGACAGAGGATAGTCATTCAAGGCTTCCTGACGCAGTTTATATTTTCCAAACGTATCTTTACGGATGACAATCGCATGGGGAATCGACCGGCTCTTAGCCGAGACAACCGCGTCATGGATCTGCGCCAGGGCCTCGTCTTCATCCGTATCCAGAATTACAAAAGGAATTTTCATGGCTTTCAGAAGATCAAGGGTAACCTCGCCCTGCTTCTTATGCTGGGGTTCGTCTTTCGTGCCGGGCTCACCGCGCCAGCCGACCAGCAAAAGAAGAGGAAGGCTGTACACTTTCTCGTCCGCAAGGGACAAGAGGGGATTCACCGTATTTCCCAGACCGGAGTTCTGCATATAAACCACAGGAACGTTGCCAGAAGCCATATAATAACCGCAGGCAATGCCCACCGCGGAACCTTCATTGGCGGCGATGATATGCTTACCACGCGGGGCATGATCCGTGATATAGGCGCAAATATTCTTCAAAAGGGAATCGGGAACACCCGTAAAGAAGTCAACACCGTGATGAAGGAACGTATCGTATATCTTTTCTACACTTACCATAACCGTCTGATTTATTTAGTGCCCGGAATCAATTCCAGAATTTCCTTGATAGGCATACAAAGCGGACGGACCTCCTCGGCGCGCTCGTTTTCAAGGATGGTCCTGGCCACGTTCATCATGGCCGGGTAAGCGGCACGGAGAAGGTGGTTGGCGTAAATGACTACGTTGGCACCCCATGCGTGAAGTTCGGATTCGTGCACATGGTCATAAGTCGTCGGAACAACAACAATGGGAACATGGGCGTATTCTTTGCGGAAAGTCCGGCAGAACTCACGGATATCCTCACCCGACTTATCCTTGCTGTGGATCATGATGCCGTCCGCACCAGCCTGTACATAGGCATAAGCACGTTCGAGGGCGTCACTCATGGGTTTGCCGGCAATAAGGCTTTCGATACGCGCGATGATCATAAAGTCACCGGTGACCTGGGCATTCTTCCCTGCTCTGATCTTATCGCAGAAACCCTCGATACTATCCTGAGTCTGGATAGCGTCAGTACCAAAAAGAGAATTCTTCTTCAGACCGACTTTATCTTCAATGATTACCGCAGAAATGCCGTGACGTTCCAGAGTGCGCACAGTAAAGACAAAGTGCTCGATCTTACCACCCGTGTCACCATCAAAAATAATAGGCTTGGTGGTACATTCAAGGATATTGTTCAGATCCTGTAAACGGGTGGTAAGGTCGACCGCTTCAATATCCGGTTTACCCTTACTCGTGGAGTCGGTCAGGCTGCTGGACCACATGCCGTCAAAGACCTCGCGCTTATCACCCTTCTGGACTTCAAGATTCTCAATAATCAGACCGCAAAGACCGTCGTGGGCCTCCAGGATACGGACCACAGGCTTGGCCTGGATCAGGCGGCGGAGGGACTTAAGACGTACGTCAGGGGTAGTCCCGATCGCCTTGATATCCTTGTCGAGCGAGGAGGAGTTGATGCCCCGGGTATAAGGGATCTCGATAACCTTGCCCCCCTGGGCGTTCATCACCTCAAAAACCTGTTCGCGCACCTCGCGCAACGGGCCCGCTTTCCAGTCGTCACCGTGGATGATATAGTCAGGCTTGAGTTTTTCCAGATTCGGAACATAGCTCCAGTCCTCCTGGGGAACAACCTCGCAAACCCCTTTGATATTCTCAACAACCTCCTTACGCTGATCATAGGTAAGGTAAGGGAGGCGTTTGTGTTCGGCGATGGCCTTGTCCGTCAGCAGACCGACGATGACATCACCGTATTTAGTAGCTTCATGAATAATATGGATCAGCCCCGGATGCATGATATCCGCGGTCATACCGACATAGATTTTCTTGTTCATATATGGAAAAGATTTGTTTTTAACAATAGCGGATAATGTGCTCCTCGGCATACGAAAGGTCGGCTTCATCATCGATTTCATACCATTTAAGACCCTCCATCCTCAGCACACGGACAGGGGAAACGGAACGGGACATGCGGAGCAGTTCGTATTCGTAACCCAGTTTAGGCTGGGACTCCAGGATGGTTGCATAATCGGCGCACATCCGGCGGTAGAAAGTATTGGAAAGTTTGTGGATGCCGACCAGCTCGCCTTTTGCCTCAAGGGCGTCCTTGTCTACCGAACAGGAAGTAAGGATGTGATTGCGGTCATATTCCACATAATACTGATCCTGGAACTTGGTCAGAGAGGAGACAAGCATCACATCCGGGGATTCGTCATCCAGCAGCGAGAGGATGGCCTTGCGTTCAAAAACAAGGTCCGATTCAAGCAGCAGGAAACTGTCATCGCCTATCACGTCACGCGTATTGTACAGAGTGTACATACTGTTAGTATCGGCATAACGGGGACTGAAACAGGTCTCTATCTGGGGGAAATCCGCCTGAAGGGCTTCATAAGCCTCTTTTTTATAACCCGTACCGAGGATGATACGTTCGATACCGCAGGAAAGAAGGGTTTCGATAGAGCGGATAATCATAGGTTTTCCACCAACTTCCACAAAACCTTTGGGCACAAGCTCGGTATAATGCCCGAAGCGGGTACCAAGACCGGCAGCCATGATCATTGCTGTTTTAATCATGAATTTCAGAGGGAATTAATATAAGTGAATTCAATTGTTGCTTGAAATAACAGTAAATCGCAAAAATCGACAGGACAGAAACAAATCCTGAAAAAAGGGCAGTACGCATCAGCATGACAGTCCAGGAAATGTCAGCAGAAACGAAGTTCTTGACCATAAACACACCCGTAGTGCCCAGATAGCCGAAGGAATCGGCCAAATAAATAATAAAAACAGCCGTACTAACCACCCTAAGGGAAGCAATCAGACGTTCTATCAGGTAAGTGAAAGGAATATACCCCATATACAGACCAAGACCGGAAAGAATCATCCACCAAATAGGAGAAAGAAAACCGTACACATAAAGCAATGTGGAAAAAACCATTAAGGAACCGCCTGTGACGGCGATGCAATAAATGATATTAAGAGCCAAACGGTTATTGCGGACAAACACAATCAGGAACATCAGTACAAGGACAAAGACGGCAATGGGAACCTCTGTCTGAGTAAAGATCATTGCACCCTCAATATGGAGCTCCTTCCAAATATCGGCAGCGAAAGAGTCACGAAGTTCGCGGAACACGGTCAGGGCACCGTAAAAAACAACCAGCATGCAGATTCCCCAAAAGAATTGCCTCAAAAATTTACGCCTGTCCTTACCATCCATCGGAGCACGTTTGGTACGCTGTATGATATCTTGCTCATTGGGAGGCGGGATCTGATTGAGAAGCCAGCTGCAAAGCAACATAACAGGATACACCAACAAACCGGTGGTAAAAGGCATCCAATATTCCGACACATGCAAATTATCCATCACGAATTGTCCCAAGGTTTTCACCAAACCGGAAGAGACTATCAAAGCAACACTCAGCCCGACATTCAATATTTCACTGATACGACGGCCTTCGATATAGCTAAAAATGACACCCCAGATCATACCCAGGGGAAGACCGCTCAGAAAAATAGAACACACCTTCAAAGGAACCGGAAGAAGTGCAAAACCCAACAAAGCCACTTCGGAGAAAGTAAGCAGCCCTATTATATAATAGATGCGGTGACCCGCTTTCATCGAAGGCAGAATACGAACACCGATGAACTTGGAAAGGGCGTAGCCGATAATCTCAGAAAGGACATACAGGATTTTGACATCGAATCCCCAAAGAATCTCACCTTCATAAATGGCTGCGGTAAATGGCTTACGGTAGGCATAGGCACAAGTATAAACCAGAAAAATCAAAACGCTGGCATAGAGAGCCAAAACGTAAAGCGGAGAACGGGAAAGAAGGGAACGAATCATTCGTGTAGTTCGCTGTACGGATAAGGATTAGCTTCCAAACTCTTTAAATGCTCCACCATCTCAAACTCTTCCCTTGTCAATTCCCGCTCCTTCCAACCGTCTATTATTGCGTGTGCCTCCGCTG
>ERZ506950.317-NODE-317-length-38815-cov-6.020408_pt1 | contig 38815 bp, 34 predicted proteins | sample MGYA00512897_ERZ506950 | MGnify/ENA metagenome assembly ERZ506950
AAAGGGTGCTGCCGTTTTCACCGAGGACCGTCTGATACCCGTCCGGCATCTCCCGAACAAATTCATCACAGTAGGCTGCCTTTGCTGCAGCAATTACTTGGTCATCCGTTGCATTTGGGTTGCCAAGGCGGATATTGTTCATAACTGTATCGTTGAACAAGGTTACATCCTGAAACACAAAGGACATATAGGACATTAGACTTTCTGGTTTCATACTCTTTATGTCCTTGCCGCCCACAGTGATTTTGCCATGCTGTACATCCCAAAAACGAGCAATTAGTTTGGAAATTGTGCTTTTGCCAGAACCGGACGGGCCAACGAGAGCGGTTACGCTTCCCTGGGGGATTTTGCAGGAAACATCTTTAATAACATCTTCCTGGTTGTAGGCAAAGGTTACATGGGAAAGCTCAATATCACAGTTTGGTACAGTTTTCCCTTCGCCATCCATTGCAGGAGTAGTCAGCAGAGTACGCATACGACTTGTGACTACATTCAAATTCAGCAGCGAAGACAGATTTGCCAGGATTGACAGGATCGGGCCGTAAATTCGTGTTACCATCAGCAGGAACATGAGTAGAGGAAGAAGCTCAATCTGCCCATTTGTCAAGAGAATAGCGCCGACAAAAATCGTGATACCAATGCCCGCCTGCAAAATCATGCTGGCACTGGACATGAATACTCCAACAGCCATTTCAACTTTGATAGCAATCTTTTTCATTGCAAGCAGAGCTTTATCCAACGCACTGAAATGGGAGCCGGAAAGACCACAGGATTTGATGATCTTCATGCCCTCCAGGTATTCCTGCACCTGGTCAGAAGCAGCCAACTTAGCGTCAACCTGTTTTTCGAACAATTTCTTTTGATGGTTCCGGCTGAGCCAGATAATAAGGAACGCAATCGGAACCGTGATAAATACACACAGTGCGAGCCGCCAATCGAAAAAGGCAAGCAGGATACAGGTCAGGGTTACGGTAATTCCGTTTGCGATCAGTGGAGGGATCGTGCTGCTGAGCAGAGACTCCATACTACTGCAATCTGCCATCATATTAGTGGTCAGTTCAGAAAGATCCTTTGTATTGAAGAAGTTCATAGGAAGTTTCCGAAGATGCTCTGCAATTCTCAACCGAGTAGTGTTTGACTCCTTGTAGGATGCAATATAAGTTTTCCGGTAATCGTTTTTGGCTGCCAGGAATACCAAAATAGCAGAAATGATACCTGCTCCCCAAAGCATCCAGATATGATTCCACTGGATCGTGCCGCCACTAACAAAAGGAGACAAGATTTCGCTGAATATCATTACGGTTACACAGAATGGAAGAAGCATAGCAAGGTTCGTTAATGTGCAAGCGAAGATTGCTTTTTTTAGATCTGCATAACCTTTATCAGATAAAAAGAGAGCTTTTTGTAATTTGCTCATAATTACACCGCCTTTCCGCTAATTTTCCAATCAATCGCTTCTGTATAGTGGTTCCACATTTGAGCATATCGTCCGCCAGCAGCCACAAGTTCATCGTGCTTTCCTTCTTCAGTCAAATGACCTTTTTCCATGACGATAATTTTATCCGCATTGCGGATTGTGGAGAGGCGGTGAGCGATGATAATAACCGTTTTGCCTTGCATCAGCTTTTCAAAGGCCTTTTGGATCAAATATTCATTCTCAGGATCGCTGAAGGCTGTTGCCTCATCCAACACGATAATGGGAGAATCTTTAATAATAGCCCTTGCAATCGCAATTCGTTGCCGCTCACCACCGGAAAGATGGATACCTTTTGAGCCGACTACGGTATGATATCCATCTGGCAGTTTGGAAATGAAGTCATGGCATTGTGCAGCTTTTGCAGCGGCAATAACTTGCTCTTCGCTGGCGGATGGGTTTCCCATACGGATATTGTCCAAAATACTCTGCTTGAAAAGAAAAATATCCTGAAATACAAAACTGACATGATGCATCAGATCGTCCTCGGACATATCACGAACATCCACGCCACCGATGGTAATGCTACCGGAAGATACATCCCAAAAGCGTGAAATCAAGTTTGCAATTGTACTTTTTCCGCCTCCGGATGGGCCAACGATAGCAGTGATCTGTCCTTGTTTAGCAGTAAAAGATACATTTTCCAATGCTTTTTCATTGGTATTTCCGGTATAAGAAAAACTGACATCCTTAAAAACAACGTCATCATTGACGGGTTTTTTAGGATGGCTTGGTTCCGGCATTTCCGGAATGTTCAAGATTTCATCCATGCGGGCTACATTTCCATCAATCTGCATGAAAGACTCAGAGATATACATGATCTTATTCAGTACACCGGAAATTGCCGGAACAAAGATTAGATAGAAAATAAAAGTCATGGAAAATCCGGCAAAATCGTCTGTTCTGGAACCAATCAAAATCCCGACAGGAACGAGGATTAGATAAACGTTATTAATAATTGTGGTAAATGCGGGCATACAGTTTTGCCAGCCAAGGGAAAATTTCAGAACCCATTCCGTATATCCGCTAATGGCTTCTTTCAGTTTCTTAAAAGAAGATGCGGTTTGATTAAATGCTTTTACCACTGACATTCCACGAACATACTCTACAGAGGCATTGTTCATTTCCTCCAGCGCTTTCTGATACTTGCCCATATTCTCTTTCATTTCTCCGCTGCCAAAGCCAATAAACTCTGCAACGAATGCCAGAATAATTCCGACAAGAGAAGCAAGTCCGAACCGCCAATCAACAGCCAGTAAGATAATAACCATGACAATAGGGGCAGTAACAGATGCTACAAAATCTGGAAACTGATGAGCAATGAACCCTTCTACACTCTCAATGTTCTCATCCATGATTTTACGCAGACGTCCACTACCAATCGTTAAATGATAGCCCAAAGGGATTTTGGTGATATGATCGGCAAAAAGAACTTTTAATTCATACAGAGTACCAAAGGCCGCCATATGAGAACTGAAAATAGCCATAAAATACAGCAAGATATTCGCTATAATTCCGGCCAAAGCCATCCACCCATAATTCATGACAGCCCCCATATCCAACTGATCGAGATTGGGGAATACTCCAATAATAGAGCGGATCATGAAATAGACCGCTATGTACGGGATGAACGAAGCAATAGCTGCCAGAGACGAAAGAACTGCCGCCAAGAAAACAAGCCCTTTTCTGTCAGAAGCTAATTCCATGCATCGTGCCAAACCCGTCTTTGGTTTTGCTTGTTTTGACTTTACGTTTGACATAGCATAAGTCCTCCTTAAAAATAAAATGGTGGAGTTAGCAACTTCTAACCCCACCATTAATTCTATCAATCTTTGAAACGCTCTGCTACTCCATCTCTTTGTATAGAGGGCCAAAATAGCCCAAAGATACCAAAAGGTTAGTTGCGACTATATGGTCTTTAGACGATGCCGGCTTTCTGGAAGTGCTTTTTAAACACGCCCTTCGCAATCAGTGCGCCGAGGATTCCCGCAACAAAGGTTACAATAGCGATAATAACTACCATCGTTCCATTCATAAAGCTGTGCAATTCGGTGAGATATTCTGCGCTCACACCATTAGAAGTGGACATATCGTCAACATATCCAGTCATAATGACCATGGGAAGATAAGTACCAAGAGCAAAGAACATCATATACACGGAATAGCCAATAGTATTCAGCCAGAAGCTCTTATAGTTTCCGATCCGGGCCAGCAGTTCCGAAATAATCGCTCCGAGTATAAACCCTACTGCAACCGCCCAGCCTGCTCCGATCAGAAATTCAATCAGGCCAATGACTATACCACTCAAAAGTATACTTCCTGCTTTCGGTACTTTAGCACGCATGAGCATATAAATAATGCCTCCAGGGAGTGCGGCAATTGCGCTGCCAAAAGCAAAGGTTACAACAGTGGCAGCAGAAGCAAAGATGCATATCATTACGACAGCAAAGAACAGTACTGTGAAGATACCGAGTGTTATAAAGTCCTTTGCTTTCATCTTGTCGGATGTACCGACTGTTTTTGTTGTGTCATTCATAAAAAAGCTCCTTCCTAATGATTAAAATTTATATAACTAAGATGAAGTTGTTTCATCAACCCGAATAACACGGGAGCATATCTTCATCAATAGTTCGTTGTCATGAGAAATTACCAGAATGGCTTTTCCTCTTTTGGAAAGTGTTCGCAAAATGCTTGCAACACTTTCCATATTCTTATAGTCTAATCCGCTTGTAGGCTCATCAAAGATAAGTACCTCTGTGTCTCGTAGAGCTGCGACGCCAATAGCTGTGCGCTGTTTCTGACCGCCAGATAGAGACATGGGATGCCGCTCTTTATAAGGCATTAAGTTTAATTCCTCAAGAATGTTATCTATCAGGTTTTCATCCTGTTCTTTTCTGTCAGAGAGAGCCAATTTGAGTTCCTGATAAACACTATCGGTAAAAAGTTGATAATCCGGATCTTGCATCACCAGGTATGCTTTTTGGATTCTTCGTTTTGCCGGAATTTTACTGCCGCTGTAGAACACTTCTCCATATAGTTCTTTCTGTAATCCACACAAAGTTCGGGCCAGTGTTGTTTTGCCGCATCCATTTTTACCAACCACACCGACAATTTCTCCGGAGTAAATGCGAAAGTTCAGGTGTTTTACTATCGGATTGCCTTTTTCATACCCAATTTCAAGATCCTTAACCTCCAGCGCTGGTGTATCATTTCGGGTTGGAGTCAGTTCTGGAAGATTCAACTTCGTAGGTGTATAGCTTCTAAGCCCCAGTTTTTTAATCTGTTCAGCATTGAGCATTGAAAAATCCTTTGCTGTCCTTGATTGTTTCAGCTTTCCCTGTTCCATAAGGACAATACGGTCAGCAATTCCGTTCAAAAAATAAAGGCGGTGTTCAGATATAATAATAGTTTTTCCCTGTGCTTTTATTAGCAGAAGCAATCTCCGTAGTTCTTGAATAGCATCTGGATCGAGGTTAGATGATGGCTCATCCAGGACAAAAACATCCGGGTTTAGAGCATAGACGCTTGCAAATGCTATCGTCTGTTTTTGACCACCAGACAAATCAAACAGATTACGATCCCTTAGCTTTTCAATATGTAGCTCTTTTATTGTCTGCTGATACCGAGCCAGCATTGTTTGATAAGGCATTCCCTTATTTTCCATACCAAATACAATTTCACTGTCCGTGTCCAAACTAAAAAATTGGCTTCGGGGATTTTGAAAAACGGAGCCTATTTTATCTGATAGCTCATGGGGCTGAATATCACGAGTATCAATACCGTCAATAGAAACCGTACCAGACATTTCTCCTTCATAAAAATGAGGAATAAGCGCATTTATTAATCTTGTTACGCAGGTTTTACCACACCCAGACTCACCCGTAAGGACAACACATTCCCCTTTTGGAATTTGTAAAATGAAATCTTGTAGATTTTCTCTTTCAGCACCGGAATATTGAAAGGATACATGGTCTATATTAATCATTTCTATATCCTCCCGTATATTTGATACTTACAATAGAACAATGCAACAAAGATGGCGACAAATATAAATAGCACCACCAAATCCAAGAGTTGGACTCTTAAGCGTACAAAAGATGTCCGTTGAGCCGGATTATCAATTCCTCTTGTTACAGCCGAAGCCGATAATTCTTCAGCAATAGAGGCAGAGCGCATGACGATGGGGATCGCAATTGCCTCCAAGAGAAGTAACGGACGGGTAAAAACATTTTTCCATGAGATTGCGAGTCCTCTCAATCTCATTGCATCATAAATGCTATGGACTTCTTCACTAAAAGTAGGAAAAAATCGTAATACCATAGAGAATGTAATAGTAATACTTCTCGGAATTTTTAATGAATACATAGCCGCAATTAGTTCGCTCACTTTTGTAGTGGCAATAAAAGTAGAAGCGAACAGAACAACAGGAATCATTACACGAATGAATAGCGTGAAAATTGACAGGATAGTTTCAAGCGCCTGGGGAAGAAAGGTGCAAAGTTGCTGTATGGATGCAATCACCAGGTAAAAAATAATATACTTCAAAACTATTTTCTTCTGTCCCATTAAGCATGAAAGTACGCATATAAAGAAAAAGCACACACTGCCAAGAACAAAATCTTTTAGACCAAATACCATGAAGTTAATAAGGATAAACAACAATAATTTTATCCGTGTATCTATGGCAAGCATGAATTATCACCTCCTAAAAAATGGGCTGATGCGGTTAGTTAGTGCTAACTACATCAACCCATTATACATAGTTTGTTAAATATTTTCTGCTCCATTCATCTGAAAATAGACGGGAAATAGCCCATTCTTCCTATCTATTTTTTCGATAGTCCTTTGGGAGCATTCCATATACAGACTGAAAAGCTTTGGCAAACTTGCTTGCGTTATTATATCCTAATTCTAAAGCGATATCGCCTATTTTCATTTTGCCTTCTGTCAACCATTGTGCGGCTAAATTCATCTTATATTTCTTGAGGTGTGCATATGGCGTATCTCCATAAATGTAGGAGAACACCATATGGAAAATAGAAAGGTTCAAATGGGCTTCTTTAGCTAATTGTTCCAAGGATACTTTTTCATCTAAGTGGGAAACCAGATATTCCCGTATTGCCTTTGTGGTTTCAATCTGCTTCTTGTCAAAATACTTGAAGTCACACTCATTTGTCTGAGTCAATTGATCCATGTGGTAAAGTAGTTCGATAGCTTTGATTTTGAAATATCCTATTGGTTCTGTTTCAACGGCTGTATATAACTCGGAAAAAAGATGTTGTAACTGAGGTGGTGTGTCACTGACATACCACTTTGTTTCAATACCCAAAGTTGTACCAATCTTGTCAAGATCAATCGGGATTGCCTGCATCATCCATCGAGTAGATTCAGATAATGCTTGCCGGTCAATTACCAGACTGACACCATAATATTTTTTTAATGGAAAAGAAAAAGAGATTGGCAAATGCTCCGTTCCTGCCACGCCAAAATAGCCCTCTGGTAGATAGGATACTGTATGATTAGCAAATTCACATTCATATCGTCCTGATTGGCAGTGAGTAATTTGAATAATGTCAGAGTTGAACTTCTTAGACTTCATCGCTTCATTCGTTTCAAAGTCCAAAAAGCAAAGCTGTATTCCCTCAAATAAATTATAATTTCTGACAATACCACGACCTTTGCAACCATAATCTACAACTACACAATTTTTATTACTTGATAATACTTTGGCTTGTGTACCATACCAATCTTGATTAAAGTTGTTTATTTTCATTATGAACCTCCCTAATGGTTAGTCAAAACTTACTCCATTTATAATACCATATTGGGAAAGGAACTTCAAGAAATTAGCCCGTTCTGTGTTCCAGCTTCTTAGATCATTTTCAAATGATTATTTCCAATCAAAAACTCGCAGGTTAGAGCATAACCTCTTTCCTGCGAGTTTCATTCATTCTTTTCTTCTGGTGGCACAAATTCCAGCAGATCACCAATCTCACAATTCAATACCGTACATAGTCGTGCGAGAACATCCATATCCAATCGAGTGATCTGGTTCCTGCAGTAGTTGTTGATCTGCGTCCGCTGCATCTCTGCCCGGTGGCTCAACATATTTTTACTTAGGCCGGATTCCTTCAATAGTTCATCCAGCTTGATCCGAATGGTTCCATACTCCACTTGCCAACCCTCCTGCCTGCATAAATTTGTTGACAAGTATAGTGTACCCTTGATAGAATAGAAAAATAAGATGTAGAAAGTCTTATCAGACTTTCTACACAGACAAAACAAACAAATCAAATACGGAAACAGGTGGATACAATAAGCAAAATCACATAGTTTTCTTTATTTTGCAATTTCTTGTCAAAATTTGCGGCGGGCCTCGGCAAAAGCTAAGAGAAAGCTACTTAATTCCTAAAAATCCCCTTTTATAATACCCTCATCAAAATTGGATGAGGGGGAAACTACACCTTTCCTGTCAGTTATCCCCGTAAGGGGAGAACATGGCAAAGAGGTACATAGGAACCGGCGAACATCCGCCAGGAAATAAAAAATGTCTTTTACATACCGCAGTCCTCCAGGGGATTGCGGTATTTTTCTATTCGACATCTTTTGCCACATTTCTGCCTTTATTCCCATCGTGTAGTTATTTTTGCTGGCGTTATGCGCTCGTCTTTTGGCGAGCGCATTTTCTATTTGTCGGAAAATGGCGATGGCTGCCGCTTGACAGGCAGCTTCAACCTTCCTGTAGGGGGCCTCCGTCCGTCTGGATTTTCCCAAAAATTCAGACGAAACGGAGGATCTACAGGTGAAGTATGCACCCAAAAAGGTATTTATTATAAAAGACGGAGGGTACCAGGAGCTTACATACGAAGCGTACTGTGCGCTCTGCGAAAGTGATTCATCCTATAAGGATAAGCGTTTTCTTCCTCTGCACGGGATGCTGATGGAAGTAACGGAGGATGATTTTAAGGAGTTCTACCGGAATCAGCGGCGGCAGAAGTATCTGGAGGAACGGTCAATTAACAATCAGGACATTTCCATTGATATGCTGCCAACGCAGGAGTTCCGTGACCGTGATGTTTTATTCGACTCGGATCAGGATGTGGCTGAGAAAGTTCTGAATAACATCTTTCTGGACAAGCTCAGAGAAGTCCTTCCTCTGCTGGATGCGGAAGACCAGAAGCTGCTCTGGTTGCGGCATGGCCAGGAACTTTCCGAGCAGAAACTCGGTGAGATTTATGGCGTTTCCCAGCAGGCGATCAGTAAGCGGCTCCGGAAACTCTATGACAAAATCAAAAAAATGATGGAAATTTAAAAATTTCCGGTTGTAGGCCCCCTCACTTTTCGGCATGTAAAGTGAGGGGGATTTTTCTATCCACCCTCTGGCACCTTGAAAACCGCATATGCAACATACCAGATACTTCCCCTCTGTTGTCGGCAGGAGCTGGCAAGCCACATGATTGGAATCAGGGAAACTTCTTTACACCGCAGAAGAAAGAAGGAAGATTTCCCGGTTCATGGATCAGACGATGCGGGGCAACCGCACCGAAGGCGATGACAGACAGAGGGTTATAATGGTACTTCCGTCCAGTCACAGGCCGAGCGTTGAAGCGGCTTTTTCTTGTTCTGCCGTGAGCCGTCGCAGCCAATGAGGGCGGCCCCGTGAGATCCACGGGGAGGTGAGATTCCTATGGGGCCAAAGCCATGGCCGTTTGGTGTGTTCCCATGCCAGGGGAAATCGGGGATAAATACTGGCAAGCACAAAACGATTGATATCACAAGGCGGCAGTCTGCCTAAAACCAGGCTGCCTGCCTTTTACATAGCAAAGATTGGAGGAAAACCTATGACAAAGGATGAGATCAATCAAGTATTAAATGCTATGGACGGATTCTATGTAGGGTACGCAAACGTCAGCACCCTGAAAGGAATCCGGACACAACAGTATGTTTTTAATATGACTCCGGAGAATATTTCCGGATTTCTCTATACATGGAAAGACCGTGCCGGACAGATTCTGCTGACGGATATGCTGGATCGTCTTGTGCTGACAATGGAAAGTGGAACAATTATACAATGCAAAACAAGGGAACTGGAAAAACAGGTGTATTCTTTGATGCGTGACATCCGATCAGGAAAGAATGTTCCGGCCAGATTTCCAATGGTAACCAGGGAGCTGTTCGATGCCTATATCGATATGGAAGAATCTCTGGTAGGAGAGGCCGAGGTCGAAGCATTGGCCAGAGAAGAACAGCAGGCGGCCTTAGAACTGGGGCTTTGAAGGATAGCCGGAGGTGATTCAAAATGAAAGAAATCAAACGAGGGGATCTGTACTATGCGGATCTTCGGCCAATCATAGGCAGTGAACAGGGCGGTGTCCGGCCTGTTCTGATCATACAGAATGATGTCGGAAATCATTTCAGCCCCACTGTGATTGCGGCGGCTATTACCAGCAGAAGAAAAAATCGGTGGATGCCCACCCATGTGCCGCTGAGAGGATACCGGTGCGGTTTGAGGAAGTATTCCGTGGTTCTGTTGGAGCAGATCCGCACCATTGATCGAACCCGGCTGAAAGATTATATAGGCAGCCTGAACGCCAGGACAATGGACTATGTGGATCATGCCATTGCGGTGAGTTTTGGGCTGGATGAAATCCTGAGCCAGCAGGAGGAACAGAAGGAAAAAAGCAAAGAATGAGCGGTTGTTGGTAGTGCTTCGGTTTCCGTGAAAAAAAGCCGGTTTTTGGTTGGATTTTGTGATAGCTATTCTGGAAACAACACGGTATACTGTGTATTGCGCAAAGGAAGGAGATGAGCGCAGTGAGACGATATAAGGTGGAAACCCTGGTTGAGGGAACGGTCAAATATTACTTTATCCGGGATTGTGAAACATTGGATATCGTATATTTCCCCTCAAAATATCTGAAGTACAAGATTAAATCTCACCGCTCACCAAATACCGTAAAACGTGCGGCCTTTGCGATCTGTTACTACCTGGAGTACCTGAAAGAAATTCCGATGGAAATCCCACAGGTCTATGAATTGGATCTGGAAAAGCAAAACGACCACTTCGTAAATTTCCTGTACTGGCTGAAAGCAGGAAACCATACGGAAAAGAACAATTTAAAAGTGATACACAATGGAACCTGTAATGCATACCTGGAGGATGTGTTCAGGTTCTTTCTTTATATCGAGGGAATGGATGAGCAGCTTGGAAGTCTGAAAGTGCTGTCCTACAATTACCACTTTGCAGTCAATGCGGTGGGAGTAAAAAAGAAACTCCGCTTTCAGGCATTCAAAGGATATCTTCAGCCAGAAGAACGAAATGTCCGGCCAGCAGAGCAAGATGAGATTATTACGATCCTGCAGGCGTGTACGAACTGCCGAGATCAACTTCTTATCCTTCTGCTTGCAGAAACCGGATTTCGGATCGGAGAAATTCTCGGAGTTGATTACGTCCACGACATTGACTACCAGCATCATCTGGTGGGCGTTTACTTCCGGGAAGATAATGAAAACGAAGCCAGAGCCAAGAATGCAGAATATAGGAAGGCTAAGATCAGCAATGACACCTTCGAATTCCTCATGTACTACCTGGCGGAATATCGGGAGCTATTGCAGCATCAGAATTACCTGTTCATCAATATTACAGGGAATACTGCTGGCCAGCCCCTAAAAGTAAATAGCGTCTACGATATGCTGGGCCGGATGGAGAAAAAGACAGGAATTGACCTGACACCCCATATGCTCCGGCGGTACTTCGCCAATATGCGGCGAAAGGATGGGTGGCGGCTGGAGTTGATCCAGCAGGCTCTGGGCCATAAGCATCTGGATACGACGATCCGGTATCTGAACATTATAGATGATGAGTTGATCGAGGCCAGTCAGGAATTTTATGAAAAGCACTCTGCACTATATGGTGTGAAAGAGCTGCTATAGAGGGAGGTGATTCAAGATGCCTGCCTATGCAGCACAATACTGGCGGCAGGAAGAAAAGAAATATGTTCTGCCAGATCAGATTATAGAGGCAATTGACTCCTGTGAAACGGAGGCCCATACCAAAAAACACTTGAAACAGTTTTTTATGACTGTAGGACTTCAAGATCTTTCGGAAATGGATTATCCGCTGCGTGAGGCATACCGAGAATACTTGACATTCCATCTGCACCTCAAAAATATAACCCCTCATCTGAGGGCCTATGACCGGATCAAACAGGCATATATCCGTGAGCAGATGACAACCCTATCCGGGAGGCAGAAATGCCAATGGCGATTAGAAGAAAAGGTTCTGTTTATTCCCTATCATTCTGATCAGAAGTTGGCGATGGAATTTGATACTGTCCGGCATAAGGCAAATATGGTTTGGGATTTTACGCAGCCTGCTCCGTGGCATTTGAAGGAGCAGATATTCACGACATTGAATGCAATCTTGCAGGAAAGCTGTAGAGCGCTAAAACGGTCAGAACATTTGACTGGCCTTCAGAATTTATATAGATTCTGCGTTCAGAACGACATTGCCGATATTGAAACCATAGATGCAGCACAAGAGCAGGCATTCATCCATTACCTGGACAGCGATATAGCTTCCGATACGAAAAGCCAGCAGCGCTTGATGACAGCCCTGAATATTTGCAGGAAGACGGTCTTTCTGCAGAATCCGGAAATCAATTGGAATGCAAACGTATGGTATGTGGAGCGCTTGAACCTTCCCAAACATCGGCTTAATCCGAGCAGTTCGGTTACCACAATATCTTTCAAAGAGATTTCGATGCCGGAGAATCGGGCCTATGCAAAAGAATATATGAAATATCAAGTCGGTATCACCGGTCAGGCGTTTGGAACGATATTTACTCGATATGGTCTGATACAGAGATTCCTGATCTGGTTGTCTGAGCAAGAACAGAATGTATGTGCTTGTACACAACAGCAGATTGAATCCTATCTGGATAAGATACAAGAGGATGGTATTAGCGACAAGTTTTTCAATTCACATATTGCCGGGCTAAAAAACTTCTTCTGGTTCATGGTTGCCCATGGCCATATGAAACGGATACCATTCCAGCCAGAATTCTATCAGAGGAAAGAGATTCCGCAGCACCATGACCGGAGTGTATCTCCAGCAGTGTGTGAAGAAGTGCTTGGAAAACTCCACTTGCTCCCGGAACATCTCCGGTGCATGTACCTGCATCTATGGTGCTTAGGCTTGCGAATCAGTGAGGTTTGTACCTTAAAAGGAAATGCCTACTATCGCCAGAATCAAGATACCTGGCTTCAGGTGTACCAGGTAAAAATGAAGAACTATAAGAGGATTCCAATAGCGGAAGGTCTTTACCAGATCATGCAGGTTTATATCAGGCACCGGCATATTGGGCCAGATGACTATCTCTTCACGAACCGGAATGGAGGCCCATACCGAAGCGCCACCTTCCGGCAGCAAATGAAAAAGTTTTGCCAGGATTATGAGATTGACGGGGGCGAGTACCTATTCCAGTCCCATGACTATCGGCATACAGTGGCAACCATGCTCTATGACAACGGAGTATCCATACAGGGAGTGAGGGATTACCTCGGTCACGATTATCTGGAGATGACAGAACAGTACATTGATTATATGCCGGGGAAGATTGCAAAGGCCAATACAGAATTTTTTGAAAAACCAGGCAATAGTCTGGCGGCTAATCTGAAGAAAGGAGGCAAGTATGGAAAGTAAATGCTATTATAGGGAGCTGGAATGCTATCACAAAACCGACGAAAAAATCCGGCGTAGAATTGGGATCGATGGTTATTATGATTTATCGAAACTCCCTTCACAAACCATGCAGGAACAGTTCCGGGCATTTTTACTGGACAGAGGCCGTCATGTATCTTTAAGAACGATACGCCATAATAGGAAGTTTTTCGAGCAGATTTGTGCGGCTATACAAAGAGTAAGAAAGCCGCCAAATAGCTTCCTGGATTGGGATGTGGCTAAATGGGTAATGACGTTGGAAATGTGGATGCTTGAAAATGGCGTCCCATTGTACAGGAATAAGGTTAGCGTCTATGGAACTGAAAGCCGATGCGAGGCCAGACAGATCGGTTACCTGAAAAGTATCCTGAAATTTTTACAGCCAGAAGACACAAGACCTGAACGGGAAAAAGATGTGTGGGATCTGAGCAAGCTGGGTATTCAGATTAAAGGGAATCCAATTTACAATGTCAAAACCCTGAATTTTATCGGTATTCTGCAAAGCGGAATGCGGGAAGAAGTTAAGCGGGCCATTTACCTGCATCTGAAGCAAGAAAAAATTGGAACTGTAAAACGGGAAGTTACCTCAATAAGCCAGTTCTCAAAGTATCTTCTGGATAAGCAGATTGAGATCCAATCTTGTGCTGAGATCAACAGAGAGCTTCTGGAAGAATATCTGGTTTATAAGGCAACCGATGGATACCCAGGTAGCAGTAGCAGCAATAATATCCTGGCACTGCGATCTGTGCTGGAGAGTGTTGGAAAGATTTTTGAATATGACAATCTGGAGATGCTCTTCATAAATACGGACATTCCTCCGGAGGTGCAGCCAGAGTTCAAGGCTCATTCTGACGCAGAGCTGAAAAGGTTGAATGCACAGATAACAAAATTGGATGTCCAGATTACTCGGTGCATGGTCATTCACCAGATGCTTGGAACCAGAATATCAGATACGCTTACTCTTCGCAGAGATTGCCTGATAAAAAGGAATGGGCTGGATATTATACGAATTCAGCAGGTCAAAACCCGTACCTATGAGAAACCGATCAGCGCTGACCTGGCCGCACTGATTCAGAAAGCGATTGATTATACCGAAGATAGGTATGGGGCAACAGAGTACATTTTCGTAGATGAGAAAGATACCAAGCGGCCACTTCAATATACAACAGTAAAACATAAAGTTCTCCAACTGATTCTGAAAGAAGACTTGCGGGATGATGATGGCAAGCTCTTCAAATTTAACACACATATGTTTCGGAGATCTTATGGCGTCAAGTTAACAGAACTGCATCTGGATGACTGGACAATCGCCAAGCTGCTTGGGCATAAGAATGTTAGCGCAGTAAAGCATTACCGAAAAATGAGCAACCAGCTCCTGGCCGATGAAACCAGACGGGCAAGAGCAGAACAAACAAGAATCCTATTAAAAAGCTTAGATGGATGGGGTGAAGACTATGAGCAAATACGACAAAATGGTTGAAGTCAATCGGGAACGCAGCGAAGAAAAAATAGCTGCAGCAAAACGAGCAATCCGAAAATTGCTGGATCAAGGAGAAAGAGTATCTGTTCCCCAGCTTGTGAAGATGACCGGCGCTTCCAGAGGATTTTTTTATAAGAACCCAATCGTAAGAGCAGAAATTGACCGTGTCATGGAACAGCAGGCCGGAACCATTGATCCACGCAGAGGCATCCTGGATAAAGCAATGGAAGGCCGGATCGATCTGCTCCAGGACGAGATCATCAGACTGCGGCAAGAAAATCAAGAGCTGAGAGCCGAAAATGAAAGGCTTCAGAAAGCACTCAATAAGAAAAGCCGGAGCGATTTTCGCAGGCTGTAAATCGTAAAAAATAATACATAGAGCCAGCGGCAAAACAACCGCTGGCTCTTGCAGTTGTAACCTATGAGTATACACTGCGAAACTTATTGAGACTTCTGCATTTTACGAGCAAGGCTTATAATACAGGTAGACCAAGAAGTCCAGTCACCTATTTGTGCATGATCACACGCTGCAGGAAAGGAATCCCGCCATATGGTCGCAACAAAACCGGAAAACGGGTACACAAAACACATTTGTGCTTTCCGTTAAGCCCAGTGTTTTCAAGGGCTGTCGGGGACGGGCTATATTTTATTACCCGATTTGGTGGGGCACCAATCCCAAAATCATTTTGACTTTGTTTGATGAAGTTGATTTTGATGGGAAAGAGGTCGCTTTATTCTGCACATCGGGCGGAAGCGGGATCGAGACCAGTGTACGGGAATTAGAAGCGTATCGGGAATCGGTAAACTGGCTTGGCGGACAGCGTTTTTCAGCCGGTGCAGATGCTTCTCAGGTGCGCGCATGGGTGGATAGCCTGCAGTAAGAAAAGACTTGCCGATGAACTTCAAGCGGCGATCAAAGGAATCCCAGATACTTGTTTGCATGATGCGATTTGTTCCGGCGAAATCTTAGGAAGCAAGTGGTATTTTACCTATTTGTACTGATATGCGTAAAATAAACGAAATGAAATGATCTGAAATTGACAAGCAGGGGAATTGGGTATATAGTTAGATTGCTAATTATTAGTAAACTAACTAATGAAGGAGGGATGGTAATGGACAAACTGGCCCTGCATACGTTGCTATTTCGGATCACACAGTTACAGAAGGCGCATTTGCGGCCGCGCATGCGTTCTTGTGATCTGACACAGGGACAGCCGAAAGTGCTGCATTATTTGGCAAAGCACGCTCCATGCCGGCAGATCGAAATTGCCCGCAGCTGCAATATCGAGGCGGCAACCGCATCAAAGCTGCTGGACAACATGGAAGCGAAAGGCTTGATTTGCAGAGAAGCGGTACCAAGTGACAAACGCGCGGTGGCGGTCGTGATGAGCGAACAGGGAAAACAGGCGTTCATGAAGTGGCAAAGCCGTTATCGTGAGGTGGAACAGATCGCCTGCCGCGGTTTTGATGAATCGGAAAAAGCACTGCTGTGGAATCTGTTGGAGCGGGTCTATGAAAACCTGCAAGAGGCAGCGGTAGAGGAGGATGCACATGCTTAAAAAACTGTATCCTTATATGAAGCCATATCGCTTATCTTTATGGATCGCGGTACTGTGCGTTTCTCTTGAAACTGTTTTTGAGCTCATCATTCCAATGATGATGGCGGATATGATCGATGTCGGTGTAGCGGCGCGCGATCTTGACTATATGATTTGGAAAGGCATGCAGATGTCGGTATGCGCAATCATTTCTTTGATCTTGGGACTGCTTTACGCTCGATTTGCGGCAGTTGCGGCACAGAGTTTTGGAGCCGATCTGCGTATGGCGGAGTTTGAACAGGTGCAGAACTATCGCTTTTCCAGTTTAGATCGTTTTGAGACCTCTTCTTTGGTTACACGCTTGACCAACGATGTGAATGTGCTGCAAAATGCGATTTCGCAAGGGCTGCGTCCCGGCGTGCGGGCGCCGATGGTGCTGCTTACCGGTTTGAGCGTCGCCTTTATGATGAACGGAGAGTTGGCGCTTGTATTCGTTGTTGCGATTCCGATCTTGGGCGCCGCCTTGTTTATGATCGTGCGCAAGGTCGCGCCGATGTATGAGAAGCTGCAAAAAGCGATCGATCGGGTCAATCTGATCGTACAGGAAAATCTGACGGCGATCCGTGTAGTAAAATCATATGTGCGTGAGGATTTTGAACAGCGAAAATTTGCGGAAGTCAATGAGGATCTGATGAAAGTCAGCCAGCGGACCTTCCATTTTGCACAGATGAATATGCCGGCCTTTCAGTTTGTCATGTATGGAGTCATCATCATGATCTTGTGGTTTGGCGGCAATATCATTGAAGTAGGCGGCATGCAGGTGGGAGAGCTGACCGGATTTTTGAGCTATGTGTTACAGATCCTGAATTCTTTGATGATGCTTTCCGGAGTCTTTCTGCTGCTCATTCGCTCGATTGCTTCCGCAAAGCGAATCGAAGAGGTGCTGGATGAACCGCGTGATGAAAATTCTGCGCTTTGTACCCATGCACGGATCCAAAGCGGTTCGATTGATTTTGAACATGTGTATTTTAAGTACAGTGAGGATGCATTGGAATATGTTTTAAGCGACATCAATCTGCATATCGAGAGCGGACAGACGATTGGGATCATGGGTGGTACCGGGGCGGCTAAAAGTACGTTGGTACAGCTCATTCCCCGTCTTTATGACACCAGCAAAGGCACGCTGAAGATCGACGGACGACCGATCGAAACCTATGATCTGTATGAACTGCGTGATCAGATCAGCATGGTCTTACAAAACAACACGTTATTCAGCGGCACGATCAGGGAAAACCTGTGCTGGGGCAACCCACATGCGACACAAGAAGAGCTGGAATGGGCTTGCCGCATTGCCTGTGCCGATGAATTTATCAAACAGAAGCCGAATGGCTATGATGAAGATCTGGGACAGGGCGGCGTGAATGTATCCGGCGGACAGAAGCAGCGGCTCTGTATTGCCAGAGCATTATTAAAGCATCCCAAGGTGCTGATCTTTGATGATTCTACTAGTGCCGTAGACAGTGCGACAGAAAGTACGATCCGCGAAGGACTGGCTTCTTTGAAAGATGTGACGAAGATCATCATTGCCCAACGGGTTACTTCCGTCATGAATGCCGATCAGATCATCATCATGGAAGATGGAACGATTGCCGACAGCGGCACGCATGAGGAACTGTTGGCGCGCAATGCAACGTATCAGTCCTTATATCATTCACAGCAGGAAGGAGTGTTGGAAGATGGCAAGACCGATTTCCGGCGCTAAGCCGAAAGATTTCCGCTATACCTGGAAGCGGCTCATGCACTTCCTCGCATTACAGAAATACCTGCTTTTGCTGGTCGGCGTTTTGGTGATCATTTCAGCCGGAGTGGAACTGATCGGCACTTATTTATTAAAGCCGATCATCAATGAATATATCCTTCCGGCAGATTTATCGGGCCTGCTTGCGGTACTGGGATTTATGGCGCTCATGTATGGTGGCGGAGTAGCGGCGACATACGGCTATACCCAGATCATGGTAAAAGCCGCGCAGAAAATCGTCTGTGAAATCAGAAACGCCCTGTTTGCGAAAATGCAGAAGCTGCCGCTAGTGTTCTTTGACAGCCGCACCCATGGTGATACGATGAGCCGATTTACCAATGATATTGATACTTTGGCAGAAGCGCTGAATAACAGCTTTGCGGTCGTGATCAAAAGCTTTATCCAGATTACAGGAACATTGACGCTGATCGTGCTCTTAAACTGGCAGCTGTCGATCATCGTATTGATCTGTTATCTGTTAATGTTTGCCTATATTTTATACAGCAGCCGCAGAAGCAAATACTATTATCATTTCCAGCAGAAACACTTAGGTGCGTTAAACGGCTTTGTGGAGGAAATGGTAGAAGGGGCGAAGGTCGTCAAGGTCTTTCATCATGAACGGGAAAATCTGGAGGCCTTTGCCAAGAAAAACAAAGAACTGCGCAATGCGGCAATCGGCGCTTTAACGTATTCCGGCAGTATGGTGCCGATCGTCGTCAGTATCTCTTATGTGAATTATGCGATCGTTGCCGTAGTCGGCGGTTTTATGGCGGTCAAAGGCTGGAGCGATCTGGGTTCACTTGCCAGTTATCTGGTATTTGTGAGACAGCTGGCAATGCCGATCAATCAATTCACGATGCAAAGCAATTTCTTGCTTTCGGCAATGTCCGGGGCAGAGCGCATCTTTGAAGTGCTGGATCAAAAGGATGAAATAGATGAAGGAAAGGTAACACTGGCAAAAGTGAAGATCCTTGACGATGGTACGATGATAGAATGTAACGAAACGACCGGAAACTGGGCATGGCGTCATCCGCGTGCGCACGGAGTCGAACTGGTGCCGTTAAAAGGAGATGTTCGCTTTGCGCATGTTACTTTCGGCTATCAAAGCAGTCATCCGGTATTGAAGGACATTTCCTTATTTGCCAAGCCGGGCCAAAAAATCGCCTTTGTCGGTGCTACGGGAGCAGGTAAAACGACGATCACCAACTTGATCAACCGCTTCTATGAGATTTCTTCCGGTGTGATCACTTATGATGGCATTGACATCCGTTTGATCGATAAGGCAGATCTGCGCCGCTCTTTGAGCATCGTATTACAGGACACCCATTTATTTACCGGTACGATTGCGGATAATATCCGCTATGGGAATTTAGAAGCAAGCGATGAAGAAGTGATCGCGGCAGCCAAATTAGCCAATGCCCATTCTTTTATCAAGCGTTTGCCAAAGGGGTATGATACGATGATAAACGGTGATGGCGGCAATCTTTCCAGTGGCCAAAGACAGCTGCTGGCGATCGCACGGGCAGCCATTCACAATCCACCGGTATTGATCTTAGATGAAGCGACCAGCTCGATCGATACGCATACGGAGAAATTGATCGAACAGGGCATGGACGCCTTAATGGAAAATCGAACGGTATTTGTGATCGCGCATCGTCTTTCAACTGTACGCAACGCCCAGGCGATCATGGTATTGGATCATGGAGAGATCATCGAAAGAGGCACGCATGAGGAACTGTTGGCGCAGAAAGGGGTTTATTATCAGCTTTATACCGGGCAGTTTGAATTAGAATAAAAAACAGATAAAGCATTGTGCTTGAGATGGAATGTTCTGCTGCACAAGATATCATCAAGCGATCGAATCAAGAAAACAATTAAAAAGAAGGAGGCTGTTTTATGAAAAACAAATTAGTGGCATATTTTAGTGCAAGTGGTGTAACGGCACATTTGGCGGCTCATCTGGCTGAGGCAGTCGATGCGGATCTGCATGAGATCAAACCGCTTGTGCCTTACAGCGATGCCGATCTCAACTGGAATGATGCGCACAGCCGCAGCAGCGTGGAAATGAAGGATAAGACATCACGTCCTGCCATTGCCAATCATGTGGAACACATGGAAGGCTATGATACCATCTATATCGGTTTCCCGATCTGGTGATACACCGCCCCGACGATCATCCATACCTTTTTAGAGCAGTATGATCTAAACGGTAAAACGATCATTCCTTTCGCAACATCAGGAGGCAGCGCAATGGGAGCGACCAATCAGGATCTTGCCCCATCATGTCCCGGCGCGATCTTAAAAGAAGGAAAACGCTGGAATGCAGATGCTTCTTTGACCACATTAAAAAATTGGGCAGAACAGTTATAAAGTGAGGCAGTGAAATGGAATTCAAAGATGTAATAAACAATCGCTATTCTTGTAAGAACTTTGACGGCCGCAAAGTAGAGCGTGCGGCATTACAGGAAATTTTAGAAGCTGCAAGGAAAGCGCCGACTGCGAAAAATTTACAAGAATATCATCTTTATGTCATAGAAAGTGAGGAAGGATTAGCAAAGATCGATCGCTGTACGCCGTGTCGCTATCATGCGGGTACCGTAATCATGGTAACCTATGACAGCACCAATGTCTTTGTCTATCCCGGTGACAAGCGTGATTCCGGTATAGAAGATGCGACCATCGCCGCAACGCATCTCATGCTTGCGGCAGCCGATCAGCAGGTAGACAGCTGCTGGATCAATTACTTCGATCCGCAAGAACTGGCAGAAGTCATGGAGCTGCCAAAACAGGAAGAAGTGCTGATGCTATTAGATCTGGGCTATCATGCGCAGGGAACAGGACCGCTGCCATCTCACAGTGAGCGCAAATCGCTGAGGGAAACGGTTACTTATTTGTAGATAAGATGCAGGGATCAAACCACCTGTTTACGATCTTATGAAAGGATCATAAGCAGGTGGTTTTCTATGCGCAAAGCATGCAATTAAGGGAAAGGAAATCGCAGGAAGAAAAAGGTTTCCTTTATTTGTAAGATCAGACTGTTTTTGCGTTTGACATGCTATTTTAAGCTTACGCTACATAGGAAACAAAAATGATGCCACACTATTTAAGAATTTCCTATCGGAAATTTAATAACTGTTAAGATTTCACATTCCCTTTCTGTGATAAAGTAAAGACAGGTGATGATCATGAAAGGTTTATTTTCAATAATCAGTTTTGCTTTAATCAATATCATGGGACTTGTACAGTTCAATATTCCCACTTTGCAGGAAAAACAGGCGGATCATTTGATGATCGTTGCGCACCCGGATGATGAGATTTTGTGGGGCGGTGATGAACTGCGGCGGGAGAACTATGTCGTGGTATGTTTGACAAATGGCGATAACGATGTGCGGCGCAAGGAGTTTTTTTCGGTGATGAAACAAAGCGGGGACAAAGGCATTATCCTCAGTTTTCCCGATAAGGTAGCGGGCAAGCGCAGCGAGTGGAAAAAAGAATATACGCAGATTGAAAAAGAAGTCGAACAGCTGATGAAATCACGTGAATGGAAAAAGATCGTAACGCATAATCCGGATGGAGAATACGGACATAATCATCATAAGATGACAAGCCGCATCGTAACGGATATCGCAGAAGAAATAGGATACCGCAATCTCTATTATTTCAATCATTACACCAAAAAAGATGATCTGAAGAAAAGTGATGAACAGCCGTATATCAGCGAAGCGGGCATTAAGTGGAAAGGAGAAATGATGAAGCTTTATCAATCACAAAGCGCAGTCAATGAGAAACTGAAACATATGTATGGCTATGAAAAGCTGATCCCGCAAAAAGAGTGGAAATAATGTTCCTTAAACTTGCCTGCCGATGATGATTGTATGAACAAAAGAATCGATGCTTCCCGATAAAGGGAGGCATTTTTTATACAATAAAAACCGGCAGATGCCGGTTTTTCATAACATTAAACATTTTATCACTATCATAATTAAGGAAGGGGCAAAGCAGAATAGGAGAGGGAGGAATTTTATTAAATGTTCATGTCATGTAAGAATCACCGCTTTGCCCCTGTCCTTAAAGCGGCAGATTGCTCTCTTTTACGATATAGAGCGGTCGCTGCTTATTTTCCATATAATCTTTTGTTACATATTTGCCAACGATGCCGATGAAGATCAGCTGGATCCCACTTAGCAGCAATAAGATCGTGACCAATCCGATCGCAAAGCTTGGGGCAAATAGCAGAAAGCCTAGGGAGATGACAGATGCCAGACATAAGGTGATCCCCAATACCATCGCCATATGTACCGGTGCCTCAGAGAAAGATAAGATACCTTCCATCGCATAGGAGAATAATGATTTCAGGCTCCATTTACTGTTTCCGGCTGCCCGTTCTTCATCTTCAAAGGGAATCCATTTGGTCTTAAAGCCGACAAAGCTGAACAATCCTTTAGAATAGCGGTTGTATTCCTTCATTGATAAGATCGCATTGATCATACAGCGTTTCATCATCCGGAAATCGCCTTCGCCCTCTTTCATCTCGACATCGCTTAAACTGTTGATGACCTGATAAAAGTTGTGAGATACGAATTTGCGCAGTCTGCTGTCATGCGTGCGGGAAATTCTGAGCCCACCGGCACAGTCATAGCCTTCTTCGCTGATCGCCGCATACATATCTTTCAAAAGATAAGGCGGATGTTGTAAATCAGCGTCCATGATGACCGCATAATCGCCATGACAGGCTTTTAATCCCGCATACATGGCCGCTTCTTTTCCGAAATTGCGGGAGAAAGAAACATAAATGCAGTGTTCGTCAATGGCTGACAGCTGTTTGAGCAGCTTCAGCGTATCATCGCTTGATCCGTCATTGACCATGACGATTTCATAGTCCACCGGCATCTGATCCACCTGCTTACAGAGAGCTTCATGAAATAATAAGATGCTTTCTTCTTCATTGTAACATGGTACGATAATGCTTAATAAACTCATACGATCATCTCCTTATGTTCCTTGAATACAAATATTTTGGCGGCGATATAATTAAACAGCAGCACAGCTCCCGATACAAACAGCTTAGAAAGCATGATGGCGATCGGCATCCGTGATAACAGAAATAATAAAACATTTTCCATCAGCAGGGAAAGCACTCTGCTGGTAAAAAAGGAAACGGCCTGCCGCGTGAGATTGCCTTTGCTTTGAAAAACGATGCCGCGGTTGGTAACGAAAGCAAATAAAACGGCAAATATCCATGCGATGCTGTTTGATGCGATCAGTTCAATGCCTAAGATCACATGGCATAAATAAAACACGATAAAGTTAATGGCGGTCGTGCAGATGCCAAACCAGATATACAGCAGGGTTTCACGAATTTGTGCTTTTCTCATAACGAATGCGCCTCCATTTCGCAAATAACAATACGCCTAAGGCGGTAAGGGACAGGATCTGTGCGGGAACTTTCAGTGGCGGCTGAAAATGAATCTTCACACGGTGCGTGCCTTTGTCGATCTGACATCCCACAAAACTGAGATTGACCGTTTCGACCGGTACCTTCTTGCCATCGATCCAGATCGTATAACCGTCCTGTAACGGCAAAGAAGTGATCAGCCAGCCGTCCTTCTGCATCGTGATCTTCGCTTCATAAACAGCGTTTGTTTCATCATAAGTTTCATCAGTTACTGCCGTTTTGTTCTGCCACATCGTCTGAAAAAGAGCAGTCGGCAGTCGATAGGTTTGGATGTCGCTGAGCTGATAGTTGCCCGAGGAGAAAGTGATCTCTAACTGATCGCTTTGATGGGTGTAAAAGGTAAATTGAGTATGATGATTGGGATAAGTGGCGCCGCTGCCGCTGAGACGGTTACGGATGCCGTTGATCGTTACATCCAGATCGTTATAGTTAGAATGGATCGGTTTGATCTGCATCGTCATGATCAGGATCTCATCTTGCAAAGGGTCCTGCAATGACAAACGCATCGTCTCTTTTTGACGGCTGTTAATATGCAATGTGTTTTGCTTGGCGCTGATCCATTTCCCCTGCCGGCTGATTTCCTGCAAGTTCCATGTTTCCTTTGTCGGCTGTATCTGTGTGGTTTCTATCATGTCTTTGTTAACAGAAACGACCGGTGTCAGTAAGAGCTGCGCGATCTTGTCAATATCCGACAGTGATGCAAACTGTGTTTGGGAAATGACCTGATCGCTGCCATAAGCAAAGGGCAGCACGTTTTTATTTTCATATAAGGTCAAAGCGCCTTTTTCGGCAATCGGCACATAACCGTAAGGCGGCTTGTTCTCGCTGATCAGATAGCGGGAAGAGCTGAAAGCCAAAAAGAAGGGATTGCCGTTTTCCAAGGTCGATACACGATTGCGTAAGGAAAGGTTGTTGCGCATGACATCATAATAGAAATGATTGTAGGACTGGGCATGGATCGAACTGTAAATAGAAGTTTTGCCAAGCGGTGCCATGCTGAGATTCATCGACTGTGCATTTTCATGGTAGTCGGCGATCTTTGTAAAAGGTGTATGCGCTAGATCCAGCGATGCGATCCATGCTTTTTTCGCTGCCAGTTCTTTGATCCGCGCATAGGAGATCCGCGGTTCTCCCTGATTCGCCTGTACCAAGATGATTGCCATGATCAGCAGATAAGCATAATAGCCCTTTTGTTTGCGATTACCATTAGCCCAAAGAATCACAAAGGCGATCACAAAATCCCAAAATGCCCACAGCATGTTTTTTTGATAAACGATCAGCGCACCGATCAAAAGCAAACAGAGCGTTTGCTTGGCAGAAAGCGATTCATGACGATCCAGCCATTTACATGTTAATAAGATCAAAAACGGAAGCAGAGGGATGAGCGCTTTCGGGCGGGCATATAAGCCAAGATTCATAAGGTAAAGACAGATCGGTAAAAACAATATGCCCAGCATCACGATCGCCGCAATTCCCTCTCTGCTTTTATATTTTCCTGCCCATAGGAACAGACAGAATCCCATTAGCAGGCCGACCCCCATACAGTAAGGGGAATAAAGCAGCGCTTCCATCTTTATGTCCGGAGTCAAGAGCGCAGGCAGCGAAAACGCCGCAGATGTCTTTGCTCCGGATGTGAACAACGCATAGGCGCACGGTATCCAGAAGAAAGCCGATACCAGTACTGCCCCGCTATGCAATAGGATCAAACTTTTCCATAGCTTTTTGGCAGACAGTTGATGCGGATCCCAGCTCATCATCAGATAGGCGAAGCAGGCAAGCGCCCCACCGACTGTAAAATAAAAGCTGGTCAAGATCATCATCGTGATCGCAAACAGATATAGATCGTATTTCTGCTTTTGTAATAAGCGATCCGCACCATAAAAGCCTAGGATGACAAACGGCATGTAAAGCACGAAGATGACCTGTTTGGCGCTGTGATAAAACATCGGCGCCGCCAGTAAAAGACAGAGTGCTCCGAAAAACGCGGTTGCCGCTGCGACATGGCGTTTCAGAAAATGATGCAGTAAGATGGCGCTGCTTCCCAGTGCGCTTAAATGAATGATCGGCAAGATGAGCGACATCGAAAGGAAAGGAAATAAGTAAGACAGCATCACATCATAGCGATATAAGCCATAGTAAGCAAATGAAAAAACATTTTGTCCGCTGCCAAGATCGCTCATGAAATCCGGAAATAAACGATGTGTTCGGTAAAAGAAAGAACGGAAATCATCGGCAATGGCGATGTGCTGCGTATACCAGTCAGTCGAGGATCCAAATCCCTCCAACCAGATCAAACAGCCAAGTGCGCATAAAAAGGGAATGGCAAATAAAATGAGATCTTTCCACGAGCGTTTCCATGCGATTTCCAAAGCATGCGGAAGTCGGCGCATAGCATCATCTCCTTTTCACACCGTTAGTTTCTCATCTATTTATTAAATTATGCCCTATGAAAATCTTAATAATTCTTAAACGCTGATAAAAAGTGAAAAAACTTGTTGTATAATGAGGACAAAGAATAGGAGAAGAGGATGGTCATATGCAAAATAAAATATTAGTCGTAGATGATAATCAGGAGATTCGTGAAGTGATCCGCGTATTATTAGGCAGTGAGGGTTATGAGATCATGGAAGCATCTAACGGAAGTGATGCCATTGCTTTGGCAAAACAAGCTGATCTGATCATTTTAGATATCATGATGCCGCAGACAGATGGCTTTCAGGCGTGTATCAGGATCCGTGAATTTTCCAATGCACCGATCTTATTTTTAAGTGCCAAGGGGCTGGATCAGGACAAAGCATTAGGCTTTTCCAGCGGCGGCGATGATTATTTGACAAAGCCGTTTTCTTACAATGAGCTGCTTGCCCGCGTCAAAGCGCTGCTTAGAAGATATCAGGTCTATAAGGGAAAACGAGAAGAGGTCGAAGAACCGGTTTTACAAAGACAGGATCTGAAATTAGATACGAACACCCATGTCGTTTATCAAAACGGGAAACTGGTCAATTTGACCGATCTGGAATACCAGATCTTGTACTTGCTGATGAAATACCCGCACAAGATCTATTCGATCCAGAATCTGTATGAGAGCATTTGGAAAGAACCGTATTTCTATACGGCCAATAATACCGTAATGGTACATATCCGGAATTTACGAAAGAAGCTGGAGGTGGACAGTGATGCGCCAAGCTACATCAAAACCGTTTGGGGAAAAGGATATCGCTTTGAATAAACCGCATAAGATGAAGAAAAGCGCCTTTTTCATCAGAGTTTACTTAGTGCTGCTGATCAGTGTGATCACCTTCTTTACGCTTTATGCGTATCGCAATGACGTATTGGATTACTGGGTGGAAAAGAACCGGATCGATCCTTCGCCTACTTTGCAGGAGGTGGAAAACATAAAGAAAGCCTTTTTGCAATATGATCCCAGTCAAGGGGATAAACAGGCAGCGGAAACGATCATCAGAGAAGAACTCGGATCTGACTATGACTTCATGGTATTGATCGAAGGCACTTGGACCGATACACAATCCGGGGTGGAAGCGGAAGAGTACTACAATATGTATGTGCAGTCTTATATTTCACCTATGAGCAGTTATAGAGCAGAGTATGCTTATAGCTTTTCACTGACCTTTGGTAATGACAAGGCAGGCGAGATCACGCTGTATCCGCTGTTTGGTGAATTCTATGCGATGGCAAGGACGGTCTGTCTGCTTTTGGCGCTGCTTGTCGGCCTTGTCATTGCCATAGGACTTTATCTGGCACACCGCCATCATTTGGGCAGCCGGATCACGCAGCGGCTTATGAAAAGTCCCGCGTTGAAATGGCTGCATCATCTCTCTGTCAAACTGCTGGCAGTCAATTTATTTGCGGTGCTGTTGGCAGCTTCCACCTTTTTCTTTTTATATGAGAACCGTTACAGTTTTTTTGAGTTTGTCAATGAAATCGGCTATCAAAGGCAGGATGTCGATGCCGTTGCCAAACAGGTACAGACGATGATCGAAGAAAAGCAATACCGTTTTCATGTCGATGAATCATCAGAAAGCGCCAATGCGCAGGCGTTAAGCAAAGATATTGCGGCGCTGATACCGGAAGATCTCAATGTTTATCTATATGATGAAAACACGTTTTATTATGCCGGATCGTACCAAAACACAGAAACGCGCTTTGTTCGCGGAAGCATGTATAATGTCAATATCGTTGCCAATCCCTGCATCAGGATTTATCCGGCACATCTGGCAGATGGGATCGGAGAATTATGGATCATTTATTATCCGTTAGTGGAACTGGTATTGCCATATGTCATCGTGGTTGCAATGATTGCCATTTCTTTATATCTCATCATCAGTTTATCTTTTACGCAGAAAAAAGTAACGGAGATCCGTTATATTTATGACGATATCGAAGTATTGTCAAATGGGGATTGGGATCATGAGGTATTTCAGGAATCAAGCGATGAGATCGGGCAGCTGGGCGATCATCTGAACCATATGCGCATATCCTTTTCTGAGAACATGGAGAAAGAAGCAGAAGCGAAAAGGGCCAATCAGGAACTCATCAATGCGATGTCGCATGATCTGCGTACGCCGCTTACTTCGCTTATGGGGTATTTGGAGATCCTGCAGCATGAAAAATATGAGCCAGAGCAGTTATCGGAATATTTGCATAAGTGCATGGAGAAATGCGGGCAGTTGAAAGATCGGGCGGATTCTTTGTTTAATTACTTTATGGTGTTTTCCGAAGAACCGCTGGAATTACAGGAAATCAGTATCTTTCAGTTTATGGAAATCGTGGATAACATGAAAGAGGAATTGGAATTAAACGGTTTTCACATTGCGATGGATGAATTATCGCAGGATGCACTGGTCGAGATCGACCGCAGACAGATGGAGCGTGTGTTTGACAATGTACGCACCAATCTGATGAAATATGCAAGAAAAGAGGGCGTAGAGATCAAACTGTTTTTAGATAAGCGTTTTACGATCATGATCAAAAACAGCTGTAAAAGACAAAGTGAAGCAGAGAGCAACTGCATCGGCTTAAAAAGCATTTATAAGATCATGGAGCGGCACCGCGGTAAAATGGAGGCGAAAAAGGAAGGAGAGGAATTTATCCTGTTTCTGCATTTTCCGATCTCGCATATCGCTTAAAGAGATGGATATCAAAAGAAATGTCAGCAGTCGTGCGGCGTTTCTTTTTTTTGCATAGGACATTTGCGGGGAATGGAATTGTATAAAAAAAGATGATTTTGTAAACGATTACACTTTCTTTTTTTGAAACGTGCTTTTTCAGTTTGATTATATTATAATTACGATATGAGATAGAAAAGGAGAAACCATTATGAATCGTGCTATTTATATTACCGGTCATAAAAATCCCGATACTGATTCGATCTGTGCGGCGATCGCTTATGCGCATCTGAAGCAAAGCTGCGGGATCGATGCGATCGCATGTCGCCTGGGCGAACTGAACACAGAAACGGAATTTGTCCTGAATAAGTTTAAGGCGCCGCTGCCTAAGCTCATTCACAGTGCCCGCTGTAAGCTAAGCGACATCGACATGGATCAGGCAGAACTGGTCAGTCCCGATACGACGATCAAAGAGGCGTGGGATCTGATCATTCGCATCAAGAATAAATCACTGTTTGTCGTGGACGAGCAGCAGCGTTTGATCGGTGTCGTTTCGATGTCGAGCTTATCGAATGTGCTGATGAGTGATTTTAAGAACATCCGTGAATTTATGATGAAGACCCCACTATCTAATATACAGAAAACATTGAATGCGACCTATATCGTAAAAAGCGATCTGTATAAAAGCAGCGGTTATGTGCATATTTTGGTGTCAGGCGATCTGGCGGATTGTGAAGATGTCTTTGAAAATTCGATCGTGCTGCTGGGCAATCAGCCGGATATTCAAAAGAAAGCGATCTTGCAGGGGGCAAGCTGTATGATCGTGATCGGCAATCCGCAGGTAAGCGAGGAAATCATTGATTTGGCAAAAGAACGGGACTGTTCGATCCTCTCTACGCCATATGACGCATTGCAGGCAGCGCGCTTGATTTATCAGACACCTTCGATCGACAATGTGATGGGTTTAGATGTCATGGTATTCCATGATCGGGAATTTGTCGATGATGTATCGGATAAGATGAGCAAGACGCGTTTCAGAAGTTATCCGGTGTTGGATGAGCATAAACGGGTCATCGGCGCCGTATCGCGTTTTCATCTGTTCAATTATGAAAAAAAGAAGCTGATCTTATTGGATCATAATGAGCGTTCACAGAGCATCAATGATCTGGAAATGGCAGAAGTGCTGGAAATCATCGACCATCACCGCATCGGCGATATTGAAACGAGCAATCCGATCAATTTTCGCAACCAGCAGATCGGCAGCACCTGTTCCATTATTGCGACGATGTATAAAGAGCAGGGCATTGAGCCGACACCGACGATCGCGGGATTATTATGTTGTGCGATCATATCGGATACGATGAATTTTAATTCTCCGACATCAACGGCACTGGATCGCTCGATTGCCGATGATCTGGCACAGCTTGCGGGCATTGATACGGATGCGCTCGCCAAAGAAATGTATGAATCGGTGGCGACGCTGCGTTTTAAGTCTTTCGGGGAAATTCTTTATAATGATTTTAAGGAATTTTCCATAGAAGGCACCAGACTGGGGATCGGACAAATCAATCTGTTGGATATTCGTGAACTGGAGATCATCAAGAAAGAGTTTGTCAATTACATGGAAAAGGTCAATAATGCGAATCAATATGATCTGCTGATGATGGTCTTTACCAATGCGGAAGGCAAGGGCAGCAATCTGGTGTTTGTGGGAAGCAAGGGCTGGATCATCGATCAGGCATTCAAAGATGCGCAGAAGGAAAAAATGTATTTTGTGGAGAATGTCGTATCGCGTAAAAAACAGCTGATTCCGGCAATCTCAAAAGTATTGAAGGAAGTATCGCTTTGATAAAGAGGTGATGGGATGCGTGATGAAAATGAAATGCTGGGACTGATCATTGAAACAGCACGTTTGGATGAACGCATCAAGGCGGTATGGATGAATGGATCTCGTGCCAATCCTCATGCAAAGCGGGATTTGTTTCAAGATTACGACATTGTTTATCTGGTGGAAGAAACGAAGCCGTTTTATGAAGATGCTTCTTGGATCGATCGTTTCGGCGAGCGGCTTTATGCACAGCGTCCCGATGAAGTGGATCGATGCAATGGTCTGCCGGTGGATTTTGATCGATGCTATGGCTGGCTAATCCAGCTTGCGGATGGCAATCGCTTAGATCTGCATGTGGTAACAAAACACGATCATACGTTTTTAGAGGACGGTATGTATGTGGTGCTGCTTGATAAAGAGCATCGTTTTGATGAGCGGCATCTGCCAAGTGATGCTTTCTATTATGTGAAAAAGCCGACACAGAAGCAGTTTTGGGCATGTTGCAATGAGTTTTGGTGGTGCCTGAATAATGCAGCGAAGGGATTGTGGCGAAAGGAAGTCCCTTATGTGCATGATGCGCTGTATCAGGGCAGTCATCCACAGCTTATCAGGCTGTTGTGCTGGCAGGTCGGCTTTGCACATGATTTTCAGGTTTCCTGCGGGAAAAGCGGCAAGTATCTTGAGGACTATCTGGAAAGGGATGTCTGGAATCGCTTTTTGCATACCTATGCCGGTTTTGAGATAGCAGATCTTTGGCAAGCGGTTTTCTGTATGTGCGATCTGTTTATGGAAACCGCGCAGGAGCTGGCAAAGCGCTATGGCTATCACTATGATCAAAAAGAAGCCGATGCCGCCTATGCGCATTTACGCCATGTGCATGGACTGCCGGCAGATGCCAAGGCGATTTATGAGGGATGAAATAGTAGAAAAAGGGCAAAGCTGCTCTTTTTTAATCGCTATATGGTGTGAAAAAGACAGATCAATAAGTCTATTTTTCCTGTTGTAAGCGCTTGACAATATATATATATATATATACTGGTATTGAATAAATAAGCGGGAAAGGAAAAGGGAAATGAATACAATGAGAGAAAGCAAGGCTTTTTATAAGAAAATGATCATGATTTTATTAGTGGGCATCATGGGGATCGGTGTTGTCGGCTGTGGAAATAGCGATACAAAAGAAGAAGCACCGAAAGAAGATAATGTTGAAAAAGAAAAGCAGAATGAGCAAGATAGTATCAAAATCGGCCTAGCTGAGCAAGCGAAATACCTTCCAAATCAAACAATGAATAGTGAAGCAACAAAAGCACTTACAGCGGGTACACTTATTGATGCAGAGGATCTTACGGAAATGCCGGATGAACTTGTTTTAGAGGAGGCAGAACTGGCGATTGGATATCGTTATAATACACTTTATAATACAGAGGGATCTAATCCTGTTCCAACTGAAATGATTGATGGAATGCCATGGGAATTAAATGAAGAAGGGCATACAATCACAACGACAGATGGAGCTAGAATGGAAGTGATATTTTTGGGCATATCCATTGTTCCAATCGCTGATTATCAAAAGGATAAGAGTACAGAGAAATGGAATAAAATGATTGATTCTGATGGGTTGCTAGTACCTGCGGGCGAAGTGCTTTCAGAAGAAAAAATCAAAGAATTAGATGCAAAGTAACAGGATCGTAATCAAGCATTTTTGAAAATGAACAGGAAAGATGAAAAAAACTTCGGAATGACCCGAAGTTTTTTTAAGCATCACTATCTTCAAATTGTGATTGATAGAGTTTGGCATAGAAACCGTTTTGCGCAAGCAGTTCTTCATGTGTTCCTTTTTCTACGATATCGCCGTGATCCATGACTAAGATCATATCAGCGTCACGGATCGTCGATAAACGATGTGCAATGACAAAGGATGTTCTGCCTTTCATCAGATTATCCATTGCTTTTTGAATACTGATTTCCGTTCGAGTATCGACAGAGGAAGTGGCTTCATCAAGGATCAAGATCTGTGGATCTGCCAAGATGGCGCGGGCAATGGTAAGCAGCTGCTTTTGACCTTGTGAAATATTAGAGGCTTCTTCATTTAAGATGCTGTCATAGCCATCCGGCAGGGTATGGATGAAGTGATCGACCTGTGCTGCCTTTGCGGCCGCATAGATTTCTTCATCGGTAGCGTCCTGCTTGCCATAGCGAATATTGTCTTTTAATGAAGCATGATAGAGCCAAGTATCCTGCAATACCATGCCGAACAAGCCTCTTAGATCATTGCGCTTAAACTGCTTGATATCTAACTGATCGATCAAGATCGCCCCTTGGGTAACATCATAATAACGCATCAACAGCTTGATCATCGTTGTTTTACCGGCGCCGGTCGGCCCGACGATCGCCACTTTTTGTCCCGGTTTTACCACAGCGGTAAAATCGTTGATGATCGTCTTGTCCGAGGTGTAGCCGAAATTGACATGGGCAAACCAAACTTCGCCTTTCAGATCTTCGGTGCTCAACGCATCTACCGGATCTGGTGTTTCTTCCTGCTCTTCCAAGAAAGCAAAGACACGTTCCGCAGCCGCCATCGTCATCTGCATCGTATTGGAAATCTGTGAGATCGACTGAATCGGCTGGTTGAAGGAGCGTACATACTGAATAAAAGCCTGAATATCACCGATCGTGATCGTTCCTTGCGCCGCATAGAAACCGCCTAAGATGGTAATTAAGACGTAACCGATATTGGAAATAAAACTCATGATCGGCATCATCAGACCGGAAAGGAATTGAGATCGCCAAGCACTGTTGTAAAGCGAATCGTTTAATTCATTAAACTGTGCAACCGAGCGCGCTTCGCCGTTATAGGCCTTTACGATCGTATGCGCACCATACATTTCTTCGATATGTCCGTTTACATGTCCTAAATAATCCTGCTGCTGGCGGAAGTATTTTTGTGAATACTTGATGACGACCATGATAAACAGCATGGAGATCGGCAAGATCAGCAGCGCCACAAGGCTCATCTGCCAACTGATGGAAAACATCATGACCAGATAGCCGATCAGCTGGGTCAAACTGGTAATGACCTGTGTCGATATCTGATTTAAGTTCTGCTGAAGCACATCGACATCGTTGGTAACTAAGGACAGCACTTCACCGTATGGACGTGTGTCATAGTAGGATAATGGCAGCTTATGCACCTTTTCTTCGATTTCTTTCCGCAGCTTATAGGCGATCTTATTGGAAATACCGGTCATTAAGAAGCCCTGTACGAGGTTACATGCCGCTGATACGATATAAAGTCCCAGCAGGAACAATAAGATCCTGGCGATCTTGTCAAAGTCAAAGCCTTTGCCGTTTTGTGCGATCAGATTCATCAGTCCTTCAAATAGAACCGTTGTCGCTTCACCCAGGATCTTCGGCCCGACGATCATGAAAATGGTTGCCAGCGCCGCAATGACCATGACGATTACCATCGTAATTTTATAACTGCCCAGATAGTGCAGCAATTTCTTTAATGTACCTTTGAAGTCTTTGGCTTTTTCACCGCTCATAGCAGGACCATGTCCCATCGGCCCTCTGCGTCTTGGATTCGTTGTTTTTTCGCTCATATTACAATTCCTCCTTTGACAGCTGTGAAGATGCGATTTCATAATAAGTCGGACAAGTTTTCAATAATTCTTCATGTGTGCCCTTGCCGACGACTTTGCCCTCATCTAACACTAAGATCTGATCGGCGTGCATGATAGTGGAAACACGCTGGGCAACGATTAGCAGCGTCGCATCGCTTAAATTCTCATGCAGCGCATTTCTTAACTTTGCATCGGTCTTAAAGTCCAGCGCTGAAAACGAATCATCAAAGATATAGATCGGTGCTTTGGTTGCGAGTGCGCGGGCGATCGACAGACGCTGTTTCTGTCCGCCGGATACATTGGCGCCTCCTTGGGCGATCAGATCTTGATAGCCGTTCTCTTTGCTTTCAATGAATTCCTCAGCCTGTGCGATCTGCGCAAACTGCTTGATTTCCGATAGATCGGCGTTCGGGTTGCCATAGGCGATGTTTTCGGCGATCGTACCGGACATCAGAATGCCTTTTTGCGCTACATAGCCGATCTGTTCGTGCAGGTCATGCTGCTTCACTTCCCGGACATCGACGCCGTTTACGAGAATGGCGCCTTCGCTTACATCATAAAAGCGCGGGATCAGATTGATCAGCGTTGATTTGCCGCTTCCCGTCGAACCGATGAAAGCAACCGTTTCACCCGGCTTGGCGGTAAAGGAAACATGCGAGATCACATATTCATCGGCATTGTCATAGCGAAATGAAACATCTTTGAATTCCACAACGCCGCGCATATTTTCCTGAAATGGTTTTGGTTCAAGCGGATCTTCAATACTTGGCTTTGTCTGCAATACTTCGTTGATACGCTGGGCGCAGGCAGAAGCACGCGGTACCATGATGAAGATCATGGAAATCATCAAGAACGCCATGATGATCTGCATCGCGTATTGAATAAAGGCCATGAGGTCGCCGACCATCATATTCGCATCGGCAATCTGGTGTCCGCCAACCCACACGATGAGCAGCGTCAGGGTATTCATGATCAGCATCATTGCCGGCATCATTACGGTAATGACCCGATTGACAAATAATGAGTTGGCAGTCAAATCGCGGTTTGCCTGATCAAAGCGATTCTTTTCAAATTCCTGTGAACCGAATGCTCTTACGACGAGCAGACCGCTTAGATTCTCTCTGGCGACCAGATTGATCCGGTCGATCAGCTTCTGCGTGATGCGAAAGCGCGGCATTGCCACTTTCATGATCACACCGATCAAGGCAAATAACAGCACCAGCGCTACGGCAAGCGTCCATGTCATGGAAGTGTTCTTTCCCATGATCATGATTAGACCGCCAATCCCCATGATCGGCGCATAGGCGAGCATACGGATACCTAAAATGATCACCATTTGCACCTGGGTAATATCGTTGGTGGTGCGTGTGATCAATGAGGAAGAAGAAAAGCGGTCAAATTCTTTGGCGGAAAAGCTTTCCACTTTTTCAAAGAGATCCTTGCGCAGTCCTCGAGCAAAGCCGGCTCCGATACGGGATGCCAGAAAGCCGACGGAAACCGCCGCGATCACGCCGAGCAAAGAGATGCCCAGCATTTTCAGACCGGTCGATAAAATATACTGCATCTGTATCTCATCTAGGTCCATGCCCAGTTCCTGATAAAACAAAGAGGTCATCACCGAAGCGGTCTGGGTGCTTAAGCTTGCTTCTAAATCACTGCTTTGGGTTTGCGGCACACGCTGTTCTTGTGGAATTGCGGCAAGCATCGGCAGCATCTTGTAGATTTCTTCCATGTCGATGTTTTCCATGTTTGCTTCACTTTGCGTTGTATTCGCTTCCGTTCCCATACTGTTCAAAAACGTCAGCATGCGTGTCGTCGCGCTGCCGAAAGCACTGTCCAGATCTTCTCTTTGCTCATTGCTTACATCGCGCAGTTCTACGGTTTGCGTCGTATTTTGCACTTCGTCTGATAAGCTGTCGCGCCGTTCGCTTATCTCACTTGTATAAGCGTCCTCTACCAGTGCAATTTCTTTTTCATTCATAAACAGCTGCATGAGCTGCATACCGTTTTTCGATAGGATGTCAGGTGAAGCATGATCGATGCCGCTGTTTTGGATGCCCACATTGACGATGTCTGACATATAGTTAGGCAGACCGAGATCACACATCGCCTGGACAAACAGCAGCGCCACCGCTGCGACGATCATAACGGTAAACGGTTTTAGATAACGAAATAGTTTACTCATTTTTATCCTTTCCTTTCAACATTGTTTCATTCATCACTTCCTGCATAATGTCAGGAATACGGTTTAAGATGCGGGTGAAATGGCTACGGTCGGTTTCACCGAGCTTTTCAATAAATAGGTTCGTGCGCCGATCCATCACTTCCTTTTGCCGATGCAGCACGTTTTCACCGGGTTCAGTCAAATAAACATAGACATTGCGACGATCCCGCTTTGAGTTGATACGCTCGATATAGCCCTTTTCCTCTAAATCGCGCAGGGCTCTGGAAATGGCCGGTTTGGATACTTCCGCTGACTGGCATAGATCGCTGATCCGTGTCAAACGGCGCGTTTGTTGGTCAAGTGTGACCAAAACGGCCTGCTCCTTGATCTGCATTAAGAGATAGAAAGCAAACTGTGGCAAACAGTCATTTTGATTGCTGTGAAAATCCTGCATGAACCGCTTGATGCGATGCATGGCAGTAAGCAGTTCTTCCGTTTCATTGCTTTTCATAAAACCGCCTCCCTTCAAAATAATTAACAATGTTAATGATTATTATAGTCAACTGTTTATAAAAGTCAATCAAATGATCTTCAAAAGATGATGTGAAAACATGTGAAGCAAATGGATTGGCAAAATGCCCTATTCATTTTGGGTAAATTCTATTATAATAATGGACAGATAAAATAAGAACATGCAAATATTGATAAAAAAGACCGGTGTTTTGGGATAAAGGCGAAAAGAGGATTGGGCAATGGAACGAAGGCAGGAAGTAAGAAACGGCTTAAAAGACGGCATAGCGATCGGCATGGGGTATTTTTCGGTATCCTTTGCCTTTGGCATGCAGGCGGTTTCCGTTGGCATTTCACCGTGGATTGCGGCATTGATGTCGCTTACCAATATGACCAGCGCCGGGCAATTCGCTTCTTTACCGCTGATCGTGCAAAACGGTTCGCTGATCGAATTGGCCTTGACCCAGCTTGTCATCAATTTGCGTTATGCGCTGATGTCGCTTTCTTTATCACAGAAATTAGATCATGAGGTAACGATAAAAGATCGGTTGATCATCGCATTTGCCAATACTGATGAAATCTTTGCGAGCGCCAGTGCCAGGCCCGGTAAAAATACGAAATACTATCAGTTTGCTTTGATGGTTCTGCCGATCATCATGTGGACGCTTGGCACGCTGTGCGGCGGCTTTATCAATACCCTGCTTCCTGAAAGTCTGCGCAGCGCACTGGGCATTGCGATATACGGTATGTTTTTGGCAATCTTTATCCCACCTGCCAAAAAGCGGCAGGAGGTGCGCATGGTCGTGCTGTTTGCGGTCCTCTTAAGCTGTCTTTTTCACTGGATGCCGGGACTTGATCAAATCTCCAGCGGCTTTGTCATCATTATCTGCACGTTATTAGCAGCCGGTATGGGGGCTTGCTTATTCCCGATCAAGGAGGAATGCTGATATGAATCCATTGCTCGCTATTTTGGTCATGGCGCTGACTACTTATTTGATCCGGATGTTGCCGCTGGTACTCTTTCGCAGAGAAATTACACATCCATGGGTGCGCTCCTTTTTACATTATGTGCCTTATGCAGTTCTTGGTACAATGACGATTCCCGCTGTTTTTTACAGTACGTCCAGTGTGGTGAGCGCAGCGTGCGGCTTGGGATGCGGCGCCTATCTCGCTTACAGAGAAAAAGACATGGTCATTGTGGCAGTTGCGGCAGTGATCGCAGTGTATCTTTGTGAACTGCTGTTATGATCAAATCCTTTTTTAGAATCAATTATTTTGTATAGAGAAAAAACGAAGTCGTATGCTTATTTCAGCTGACTTCGTTTTTCGATGATATGAAACAGATCGCGAAGCAATGCCTTGGTTTCGGTACCGGACTGGCGATAGATGCGAATGATGCGCGCTTCTTCTTGGTTCATGATGAGCGGTGCATCCTGCTCCTTGTTTTGTTTGACCCGGTACAGCTCATTAAGATCTAAATCTAAATAGGAGGCGATCGCTCCCAGTGTTTCCGGATCGGGGATGCGATGATTCTTGATATAGCCGTTCAAAGTGGTGGCGCTGATATGCAGTGCGGCAGCCACCTGTTTCTGTGTCATATTCTTTAATTCAATAGCAGATAAGATCGTATCTCCCAGCGTTCTTCTCATGATCATCACCCTATAATTTATAAACTTATTATAAGTGATGAAGATGGCGAAAGATGTAGATATTCGAGATTAAGAAAGTGAATTTGAAAACTACACGAACTGCGTATTTTCAAATGTGGCTGGGAAGGGAAAAACACTTTGCCACACGGTGCATAAAATAGAGTGGGTGATAGAGTGAAAAAAGAAAGGTGGCTATGGATCGCTTTGATCTTATTGGTACTGATGGTCGGCTGTTTGATGGTATATATGAGCGATCGATGGGAAGTGGATCAACTCGGCATGGAAACAAAGGAAATGATCTTGTAGGCGATGTGTTTCAGGATGCGTCGCTTTTTTATTTGAACAGGAAGAAGTATGATAAAATAAATAAAAAAGAAAGCTAACTATATAAAAATAAAGTAAATTGTATGAAAAAGTCTGAAAATAAAAATTTATTGAAGTTAGTTAGCTG
>ERZ506950.331-NODE-331-length-37163-cov-8.058882_pt1 | contig 37163 bp, 28 predicted proteins | sample MGYA00512897_ERZ506950 | MGnify/ENA metagenome assembly ERZ506950
CGCGAGCTGGGTTCAGAACGTCGTGAGACAGTTCGGTCTCTATCTATCGTGGGCGCAGGAGATTTGAGGGGCTCTGACACTAGTACGAGAGGACCGTGTTGGACGTACCACTGGTTTACCGGTTGTCCCGCCAGGGGCACCGCCGGGTATCTAAGTACGGATCGGATAAGTGCTGAAAGCATCTAAGTACGAAGCCGGCCTCAAGATTAGATCTCCCTCAAGGGTGGTTATAGACGATGACCTTGATAGGCCACAGGTGTAAGGGCGGCGACGTCCGAGCCGAGTGGTACTAATAGCCCGGGACTTTCCTCACGTGAAGGTTGATATATTTTAAGACGATAAGGCGAAGCTGGTCTCTTCGGATTGATGTCCGGTCAAAATCTTGATAATGAAATTAAGGTGGCTATAGCACGAGGGATCCACCTCTTCCCATTCCGAACAGAGAAGTTAAGCCTCGTCACGCCGATGGTACTGCGTAACAGTGGAAGAGTAGGTAGCCGCCGTCTTAGGTGAAAGGAGTCAGTCGAAAGATTGGCTCCTTTTTTTGTTATATAACACCAGCCGTTGTAGAGATGTGGCACGCTACGTCTTTACAAAGAGGGAACGTGGATAGATTAGTCGTTTATTTCTTTAGCTAGAGATTCCCGTAGTTTCCGTACTGCCGTGGCGATGTGGGCTTCTAATGTCTTTACTGATATTTCTAGGATATTTGCCGCATCCTTATATTTCATCTTATCTTCACGGATCAGTTTAAAAGCCATCTTGCATTTATCCGGGAGCGTATTGATCGCCTCATTTAAATGATCGATGCATTCTTTAGAAATAAGTTCTTCCTCGGGCGTAGTATCGGTATGTGCGAATAAATCGATCGTATTCTCATCGATCTGGACTTTCTCCATATGTTGTGTCCGGTATAGGCTGATGGCTTTGTGGCGGGCTATGCCATAGATATAAGAATCGAAGTTAGAGATCTCCGGTAATGACTTTCTATTATTCCAAAGACTTAGAAATGTATCAGAGACAATTTCCTCAGCTTCTACAGAGGAAGGCACATAAAGGGATGTAAACCGCATTAGCCTCTGAAAATAGGCTAAATAAAGCGATTTAAAAGCAGTTTGAGAATCGGATAGTGCGATTTCACAGACCCATTGCATTATTTCTTTGGAGTGTTTTTCCAAGTAACTAGAATCTTGTTAACTTATTTCCCTTCTAAATATATAGTCGCAAATGTATATAAAAACCCTTAGTGGATCTCTCTCTTAAAAGAGAAATACTTGATGTTAATTTCAACCTAATTTCATATCTGGTTGTTTTTGAATCTAATCCGCAGGTTGTAACATCATTGTAATATGTATGTAACGGATGCGAAATAATTGTTTCAGAACTTTGCGCAAGAATTATAACAATCAGTATGGAAACATTTTATTTGTTCTTGGTCATATTTTTGTTTGTATTGGCCATCGTAGATTTATCGGTCGGTGTTAGTAATGATGCCGTGAATTTCTTGAATTCAGCTATCGGCGCAAGAGCCGCATCCTTTAAAGTTATTATCGCTATCGCTGCCGTGGGAGTCTTTGTTGGTGCGGCGTTATCCAATGGTATGATGGATATTGCCCGGCATGGTATTTATCAACCCCAGCATTTTTATTTCTCGGAGATCATGTGTATCCTTGCGGCCGTTATGCTTACGGATGTGGTGCTACTGGATATTTTTAACTCGTTGGGAATGCCGACCTCAACAACGGTTTCCATGGTGTTTGAGTTGGTGGGTGGAACGGTAGCGATTGCCTTGGTAAAGATCGCTAGTTCTTCAGGCGCTTTGCAATTGGGGGATCTGCTGAATACAGAGAAGGCTTTTACCGTGATTCTGGGTATCTTTCTTTCTGTGGCGATCGCTTTTTTCTTTGGTGTGATCGTGCAGTATCTGTCCCGGATCTTGTTCTCATTTAATTATAAGAAAAGTTCTAAATATTTTATTGGTCTGTTCGGAGGTTTAGCGGCCACTTCCATCATTTACTTTATGCTGATAAAGGGACTGAAGACAAGTTCTTTTATGACGGGTGAGTTCAAGGATATGGTGTATGCCAATACGGGGATGATCGTTTTGGGATGTATGGTATTTTTTACGATCTTGATGCAGGTATTGCATTGGTTGAAGGTGAATGTATTCAAGGTGGTCATTTTGATGGGTACGTTTGCCTTGGCGTTGGCTTTTGCCGGGAATGACTTGGTGAACTTTATCGGAGTCCCCTTGGCTGGCTATTCCTCTTATATGGACTTGATGGCGCAGGGAGGGACCACTACCACGGATACATTTTTGATGACCTCCTTGTTGGGACCGGCCCAGACACCTTGGTATTTCTTGGTGGGTTCCGGGGTCGTGATGGTAATCGCCTTGGCTACCTCCAAAAAGGCTCAGAACGTGGTGAAGACTTCCTTGGATCTGTCTCGTCAATCGGATGGAGAGGAGTCTTTCGGTACATCGCCTGTCGCACGGGTATTGGTACGGAATTGCAGTAATATATCCGCTACGATATTAAGTATCGTGCCCACTCCAGTTAAGAACTGGATTGATAGCCGTTTCAACCAAAGCGAGATGATCATGGATGACAAGGCTAGCTTCGACTTGGTACGTGCCTCGGTGAACGTGGTTTTGTCCGGATTGCTGATCGCTTTGGGAACCTCCTTGAAATTGCCTTTATCTACGACGTATGTGGCTTTCATGGTCGCTATGGGTACTTCGTTGGCAGACCGTGCTTGGGGGCGTGAGAGCGCCGTATATCGCATCACAGGCGTATTGTCCGTGATAGGTGGTTGGTTCATTACGGCAGGGGCTGCTTTTACGATCTGTTTCATCGTCGCTCTTTTGATTTATTGGGGAGGTATTCCAGCTTTGGTCGCTATGATTGGTTTGGCGATCTATTCGTTGGTTCGTAGCCACTTCGCTTATAAGGCTAAATTGCGGAAAGAGGCATTGAAGGAGGAGGTGAATTCTACGGTGTCTAAACTTCGTAAGGCTACGGATACCCGTGAGGCTTTGGCCCTGTTCCGCGAGCATAGCCGTGAGGAATTACAATCCGATCTGGATTTTACGGCGGAAGTATTCGGTAAGGCGGTAAATGGATTCATGAATGAGAACCTCCGTGAGTTGCGCAAGGTCTTGACTGCCGTGGAGGAGAAGAAGATTCACTTGAAGCAAGTGAAACGTGTCGGTACGCTTGGCGTTACCCAATTGGATCACGATATCGCCGTGGAGAAGGGGCTTTATTATTATCAAGGAAATGACTTCGCCAGCGAGATCATATTCAGTATCCGTCGCTTGGCCGAGCCGCTGAAAGATCATATCGATAATAATTTCAGCCCGTTGAGTCCGGTACAGAAAGATGATTTTGGTAAGGTATCTGAACAAATCATCTCCTTCTTGAGAAATTGCGCTACTATGATCCGTAAAAACGATTATATTGGTTTTGAGGAGCTGATCGCTGAGTCGATTACCTTGATGAACCAACTTACCGCCTTGAAGAAAGGGGAGTTGAAGCGTATCCAAGGGCAGTCCGGCAGCACGAAGGTGAGCATGGTTTATTTGAACATGGTACAAGAGGCCCAAAACGTGGTTTCTTTTACGGCGAACCTTTTGAAGGTGAGTAGGAAGTTCCAGAAGGAATAATCAGTCTCTATTATATTAGGATGGTGGGAGACGGGGCATGCCCCGTCTCTACTGGTTTATAGGGTTAGCATCTTCTTTTCTTTGACTAAATCACTCTCGTCCATCCGCAGGGATGGGACTGTACACATCTTGATAAAATCTCCTTTATCGATCAGTCCGCTATTCCGGCTCATGAATTCATCGATCTCCGTGCTTTCTGATTCCTTGATAAGAAGGATTCGGCGGGCGATCGGGTTACGATTATAATCCTGCCCGATGTATAATCCTCGTAATTGGCGGGGATTCTTGAAAAATGGTATTTGCAGGTATATCGTTACCATCGTGAATTGGGGCGCTTGGTTCTCGTTCAGCATGCAATGGAAATTCTGAGGATCGGGCATGATCCCGAATCCCCATTGAGCCTCTCCATAAGCGCTGATCCGCCCTACACGGACTTGATGATCCGAGGGGGAGAGTAGGAAGGGTTCCATCTTGAGGCAGTCCGAGGAGGAAGAAAGGCTGTAACTGGTATAGATTCCTTTGAAAGCCTCTATTTTAGAGGCGGAGAGCCGTGTCTCCTCCATCAATTGCTTGGCGAAAGGATTATCTTTTAGGCTATCCGGTTCGGCGAGCTCCATCTGGTCTAGGCGAAGGATCATCTCCTCTATATGGGAAAGCAAACGTTTTTTCGACACGTTATTCACTAGGGCGAGCGCCGAGTCCAGTGCTTCTTCCGGCGGGTAACTCTTGATGCCCTCGAAATAATTCGGCAATACGGTCGTATATAGGGAGGACAATATGCTGGGAGCCATATCGATCCAGTCGGCTATCTCTTTCATCTTAACCCCATTGCTTCGTAGATATTCGATCTTTCGGTAGAATTCTTGAAGATTGTTCATGTGTTTATATTCTTGATTTACCTTACAAAATAAGAGGACATATGTTGCGTTTCCGTTTCATGAATGTTACATAAATATTTCTTTATAATTTATTGATTCCTAGTTGGGTATTAATAATATACATTCATGGGTTCAGTAATATGTCTGTAACATGGCGGCTGTACTTTTGCCTTCGAAAATAAAACGACAGAAGATTATGGACACTGCGATACAGAGCAATAAAACATCCCGGAAACGGATTTCCGATCTCCTTTTCATCCTATGGGCCGGAGGGGCCGCCTTGCTTTCTTATTCCTTGGTATATATGTTGCGTAAGCCGTATACGGCTGCCGCTTTCGAGGATCTGGAGGTATTCAATATGGACTATAAGGTGGCGGTCACGATCGTGCAGATCTTGGGATACGTGGTGTCGAAGTTCATGGGAATTAAGTTGATATCGGAGTTGCGGCGGGAAGAGCGTTTGCGGTTCATCTTGATGTCCGTGGTGATGGCGGAACTTTCGTTGGTATTCTTCGGGTTGCTCTCGGCTCCTTATAATATAGCGGCGATGTTCTTGAACGGGCTTTCGCTGGGGTGCATGTGGGGGATTATTTTCAGCTTTATAGAAGGACGTAGGATGACGGATGTCCTCGCTAGTTTGTTGGGCGTAAGTATGGTGATCAGTTCCGGTACAGCGAAGTCTGTCGGCTTGTACGTGATGGATATATGGCAGGTCAGCGAGTTCTGGATGCCCGCCTTGATCGGGGCGGTGGCATTGCCTTTGCTAGCCTTGTTGGGATATGCGCTGAACCGACTTCCACAGCCTACGGAGGAGGATATCGCCTTGAAGTCGGAGCGGGAGACCTTGAACGGGCGGCAGCGTTGGGAGCTTTTCAAGAACTTCATGCCTTTCTTGACGATGCTTTTCGTGGCGAATATAGCGATCGTGGTGTTACGGGATATCAAGGAGGACTTCTTGGTGAATATCATTGATATGTCCGGTTACTCGCCTTGGTTGTTCACGCAAATAGATAGCGTGGTGACCTTGACTATCTTGGCGATCTTTGGTTTGATGGTGCTCGTGAAAGATAATTTTAAGGCGCTTTCAGTCCTGTACGGTTTGATTATTACGGGCATGATGGTCATGGCGTTCGTGTCGTTCGGGCAGGAGCGGATGGGATTGAGTCCGGTGACATGGCTTTTCTTGCAGAGCCTCTGCCTGTATATGGCTTACTTAACCTTCCAGACGATTTTCTTCGATCGCTTCATCGCTTGTTTCAAGATACGGGGAAACGTCGGTTTCTTTATTGTCTTAACAGATTTTCTGGGGTACACGGGTACGATACTGGTATTGGTGCTAAAGGAATTCGTGGGTACGAGATTGGACTGGGCGGTATTTTATAACCAACTTGCCGGATATGTAGGGATCTTTTGCTGCGCCACTTTTGTCGCTTCCTTCGTATATTTGCGGCAACGCTATCGCAAGGAGACCGCTTTATGTGGCTGCGAGGAAATAGCAACTCTTGAACCTACCGAAAACAATGTCCTTACGATCGCTTAAACAAGAAAATTATTAAATACGATACATACAGAATATGAAGAAGATTTCAGGTGTCATTATGGATTGGGCCGGTACGGCCGTGGATTATGGATGCTTCGCTCCGTTGAACGCTTTCCTCAAGGTATTCTCGGAAGAGAAAGGGATTGATATCACTTACCGGCAGGCCCGTGAGCCGATGGGTCTCTTGAAGATCGATCATATCAAGGCGATCTTGAGTATGCCGGAGGTGAACGAGAAGTTCCGTGCCTTGTATAAGAGGGACTGGAACAAGAGGGACGTGGATGAGATGTACACTAGTTTCGAGAAACATTTGTTCGCTTCCTTGAAGGATTTCACCACTCCGATACCGGGAGTCTTGGAGACGATGGCGATGCTTCGCGAGCAAGGTATAAAGATCGGCTCTACGACCGGGTACACGGCGAAGATGATGGAGATTGTCCGTCCCGGAGCCGAGGCCAAAGGATATAGGGTAGATAATCTGGTGACACCGAACGAGGTCCCGGCCGGTCGCCCCGCTCCGTATATGATCTATAAGAATATGATCGATTTGGCGATTCCTTCCGTAGATCAAGTGGTGAAGGTAGGAGATACGATCGCTGATATTAAGGAGGGCGTGAACGCCAAGGTATGGAGCGTCGGTATCGTGACCGGTAGCAACGAGATGGGCGTGAGCGAGGAGGAATATAACAGCCGTCCGGCGGAAGAATGGGAATCTCTGAAGAAAGAGGTGCGTGAGCGTATGTTGGCGGCGGGGGCTCATTTCGTCTTGGATACGATCGCCGAGCTGCCTGCTTGCATTGAGAAGATTAACAACAGGGATCAAGCCTGATAACCGAATAAAATAAAACAATCATATGAGAAACTATTTATTATTGACACCGGGTCCGTTGAGTACGTCGCAGACGGTACGTGAGGCCATGCTTCAGGATTGGTGTACGTGGGATAAGGATTATAACGAGGGTATCGTTACCCCGATCCGTAAAGGCTTGCTGGCGATAGCGGGACTGGACGGGGATGCGTACACCAGTGTCCTGCTGCAAGGTAGCGGAACGTATTGTGTGGAGGCTACGATCGGGGCCACCGTGCGTCCGGAGGATAAATTGTTGATCCTCGCTAATGGCGCTTATGGCAAACGTATGGCGCAGATCGCCGATTATTATCATATCAATTACGTACTGGTCTCTTTGCATGAGACGGAACTGGTAACCGGCGAGGTAGCCCGACGTGCCTTGGAGGAGCATCCCGGTATCACGCATCTCTCAATGGTACATAGCGAGACCACGACCGGTTTGTTGAATCCGATTGAGGAGGTAGCCGAGGTGATCAAGGGCCGGGGGATTACCTTTATCGTGGATGCGATGAGCAGCTTTGGCGGTGTCCCTATCGACGTGAAAGGTTTAGGTATCGACTTCTTGGTCAGTAGTGCGAACAAATGTATTCAAGGAGTTCCCGGCTTCGGCTTTATCCTCGCCCAAAAAGATAAATTGATGGCGACGAAGGGGAATGCCCGCTCGCTTTCCTTAGATATCTATGCCCAGTGGGAAGCGATGGAGAAAGGGGGAGGCAAATGGCGTTTCACGTCTCCGACGCACGTGGTTCACGCTTTCTACCAAGCGATGAAGGAATTGAACGAGGAAGGCGGTATCACGGCTCGTTATAAGAGATATCAAGAGAATCACCGAGTATTGGTGGAAGGTATGCGTGGATTGGGCTTTAAGACGTTACTGTCCGATAACGCGCAAGGACCTATTATCACTTCGTTCTTATATCCCTCTGCGGATTTCGATTTCGCCTCGTTCTACGTGCGGCTAAAGGAGAAAGGCTTCGTGATCTATCCGGGTAAGATCTCGGATGCGGATACATTCCGTATCGGTAATATCGGAGATATCTTCCCGAAAGATATGGAAGCCTTGATACAAGCGATTAAAGAGATCCGGTAATCGATGCCCGTAACGTAACGAGTCCTTCGGGGCCCATATTGAACAGCAAATCAGCAATACTCAGATTGGGGAGGAATCCGAATTTCTCCCGGAATACTTGATAATAAGGTTCCGGGCGGAAGGCGGGATCTTCCCCTTCGTGTTTCGGGCGGATCGTTTCCCGGAAATCGTTGGCTACCTCCGGTTCATAATGGTCGGTGTAGACGACTGCGGGTTGCATATCCAACAGGTCACAGACTAGACGGCGCAGTTCCTCGTTGAAGTCGAGGAGGAACTCGTATTTCTTTTCGTAGAAAGGAGCGAAGTCATCGGCATAATACTCGAAAAACGGACTCATATTGTAGGCCGATACCAAAGCGTTCCAGTGTAGGTGCCGCCAGTTTCCGTGGTCGGAGATACGGATGTCCTTGGTCTGGCATTTCAAGGTATCCGGCTTGACGATGGGGATGGATAGGGAGAGTGGGCCGTTCGCGGCGGCGATGGAACAACGGTTACGATAGGTTTGCTTCACGTAATTCTCGGCGGTCTCGATACGGACCTCCGGGTATTGGAGCATCTTACAATATTGTTGTATGGGGCCTAGATAGGCGGTCGCTATATATACAGGTCGCATGATTAATGAACGGGTTTAAAGATTCGTTGTTTGTCGGGGCTGTACCAGCAGAGCCAAGCGTTGCCGACGATATGGTCGGCCGGTATGAAACCGAGATGGCGGGAATCTACCGCCTCGTTGGTATTATCGGACAGTACCCAATAGTAGTCTTGTTGGAAAAAGAAGAAATTAGTCTCCCGCCCGTCCAGATATAACTTTCCGTCACGGAAGGAAGCTTTACCATCCGTCTCCCGCATGATGATCTCCTTGCAGGCGGTGAGCGAGGCGGCGTCCAGCGGGTAAGCCCGGTCTTTCCGGGGGACGATCAACATGTATTCTTGCATTTGTTCCCCGATAAAATGACAGTTTATGGCGTCGGGCAATTCCTCCCTCAATTGATATTCCTCGAAAGCCGTGAGGCTGAGCATACAGCCGAAACTTTCCTGCCTGAAATCCCTAAGTGGGATGTCCAACTTCTCTAACGTCTCCAAGAACGTCTCCTTGGCGCTCAGTGTTATGAAATAGGAACAGAGGGAGCGAGGAGAGCGGGGGATTTTCTGCCCGTTTATCGTATATCCGTCCATGCTGACCCGGATCGTATCGCCCGGCATACCGATGCATCGGCTGATGAATAAGGGAGCATCCGCTGAATCTCGAGAGAGCGGGCTGGTAAAAAGCACGACCTTGCCCCGGACGGGCTTATTCTTCCCCGGTATTTTATTGACTAGGATATAATCCCCTTTATGCAAAGCCTCTTCCATAGAGTCCGTGGAGATGCGATAGGACTCTATGCAGAAAAGGCGTATGAGCATGACGATCCCCGCGGCTAGCGCGAAAGCTGCCAGCCATTTCATGAGAACTATCAGGAATCGTTGGATTGTCATAATACGAAGTTTTCACCTCTTAATCCGGATGCACCCAACGGAACAGGCGGTTCCAACGGATACCACCGTCGAACAGACTGCGATCCTTGTCCAAGGATAGCCAAACCAAGATCGGCTTGCCGACAATGTGATCCTCGGGTACGAAACCCCATGAGCGGCTATCCGCGCTATTATGGCGGTTATCGCCCATCATCCAGTAATAATCGTATTTAAACGTATAGGAAGTCTCGGGCTTGCCGTTGATGTAGACCTTGCCGTCCTTCACTTCCAAGGTGTTGTTCTCGTAATTCTTGATACAACGGCTGTACAACGCCAGATTACGTTCGTCCAACGGGATGGTAGCCCCTTTCTTCGGGATCCAAAGCGGCCCGAAGTTATCACGGGTCCAGCCAGTATTGTATCCGACCGGATAGGTAGGGCCGCCCAACGTCTCCGGCTCGATGATAACCTTCTTCACGGTAGGTAACTTTTCCGCTATCGCCAAGGCCTTTTTCGTGAGTGGCAGGCGATATACCGGGTTGTACTGTCCGTTCGCGTTAGGCGTAAAGCCTAGGTATGACAATAGGTTTTGGTAATAACCGCCGCTGGAGGCCAGCATACGGTCATCCTTGCTTACGTCCATCAAACGGAATTGCTCCTCTGTGATCGGGGAACCGTCTGTTTCGATGAAGTAGTTGAACTGCATATCTTTCGGGTTCTCGGCGGGTTTACCGTCTATGTACACTTGGTTGTCTATGAGTTGGAGCGTATCACCCGGCATACCGATACAACGCTTCACGTAATTCTCCCGTTTGTCGACCGGGCGGTACATTACCTCGCCGAACGTGGCCTTATCCAATAAGATACGTTCCCGTCCGTACTCCTCGACCAAGGAGTAGTAATCCGGGTTTTGCACTTTCACGGCGATCGTGTCGCCTGCGGGGAAGTTGAACACTACGATATCATTACGTTTCACGTGGCCCAAACCTTTCACCCGTTTGTAGCCCCATTCCGGCCAATCCAGATACGATTTGCAGTTTAAGATAGGCAACGTATTTTGTACCAACGGGAAGGAGATCGGAGTGTTCGGAACGCGAGGGCCGTAACTTAATTTGCTGACGAACAGGTAATCTCCTACCAGCAAGGATTTCTCTAGGGAAGAACTCGGTATCTGATAGTTCTGGAAGACGAACAAATTGATGAAATAAACGGCTACCAGTGCGAATACGATATCGTCCACCCATTCCAATACGTTGCGTACCGCCGGGTTCTTAGACCGTTTCCAAGCTCCCCAAGGGATGTAGTGCGTCAAGAATATATCGACTAGGACGATTAATCCCAGCAGTAACCATAAGTTTTGCATCCAGATAGCGAACAACGTGTATAATACGGCCGCTATACTAAACTTGATCCATTGTTTTTTCGTGAACTTCTTCATCTTTTAGCTAATACGTTTAGAATTTGAATAAGTCATTCATGCCTAGGAAACCTTTCTTTCCGGCGGTAAACTCTGCCGCTATTACGGCGCCTAGCGCAAATCCGGCACGGCTCTTGGCATCATGCTTGATACTGATCGTATCTACGTCCGACTCATACGTGATCTCGTGGATACCCGGAACCTCACCCTCACGGATGGCGTGGATCGGCAGGTCGGTCGCGTTCTCGGCGTTCTCTAAGGTCCAGCGGTCTTTACGATCGATGTTTTCCAAGATACCTTCGGCCAACGTGATAGCCGTTCCACTGGGTGCGTCCAGCTTGTGGATATGGTGGACTTCCGTCATTTTAACGTCGTAGGAGGGGAAGTTGTTCATGATTTTCGCCAGATACTTGTTCATGGCGAAGAAGATATTTACGCCGATGCTGAAGTTGGAGGCGTAGAAGAAGGTTTTGCCCTCTTTCTCGCATTTCTCCTTGATCTCGTCGATACGGTCCAGCCATCCGGTAGTACCCGATACGACCGGCACGCCTACCTCGAAACATTTCATATAGTTATTGAAAGCGGTAGCCGGGGTAGTAAACTCAATTGCCGCGTCGGCGCTCTTGAACGCTTCTGAATATATATCCTCAGCGTTATTGATATCTATGATGGAAACAATTTGATGTCCTCTTTGGATGGCGATCTGCTCGATCGTTTTGCCCATTTTCCCGTAACCTATAAGTGCAATTTTCATACTTTAATTCAATTAATGTCGCAAATATACAGAAAATGAATTACATTTGAATCCAAAATCTTAACTCTGAAAGAATATGGAACGTTTATTACACTATGTTTGGAAATACAAACTCTACGCGAGTACTTCATTGACTACCACCGAGGGGCTTCCTATCACTGTTATCGATCCCGGAATACAAAACACCGACGCCGGTCCCGACTTCTTCAACGCCAAGATAAAGATTGACGGCACGGTATGGGCCGGAAGCGTGGAGATCCACGAAAAAGCTTCCGATTGGTTGCTGCATCATCATGATTCAGATAAGGCATATGACTCCGTTATCTTGCATGTAACGGGTGTGAATGACGCATCTATCTGCCGGATGAACGGTGAGCCTATTCCTCAATTGATATTACCCGTTCCGGAACCTGTCCGGAAAAATATCGATTGGTTATTGGTAAGAGAGGTGCCCGTCCCCTGCCTCGAGCGGATTCAAGATGTGGACTCCGTACATCTGGCCTCATGGATGGATGCTTTGCTCGGTGAGCGGCTGGAACGAAAGACAGAGGATATATACCGTCTGCTGGATCAGTATCAAGAGGATTGGAACGAGGTGTTCTATATCCTATTAACCCGTAGTTTCGGCTTTGGCGTGAATAGCGACGCTTTCGAGTGGTTGGCGAAAAGCCTCCCCCTGCGATATATCCAAAAGCAAAGGGCTAGCGAGTCGCAAGTAGAGGCGATGCTTTTCGGACAAGCGGGTATGCTCTCGGAAGAGGGCTCCTGCCATTACTACCGTCTGCTGAGGCGGGAATATGAGTTTCTCCGCCATAAGTTCGGCCTCAAGCCTTTGGATGACTCCTTGTTCAAAAGCCTTCGCATCCGTCCGACCAACTTCCCGCATGTGAAGTTGGCGCAACTGGCCGCTATCTGGCATCGGTACGATACGTTATTCTCGATGATCCTGTCCGCTTCTTCTCCTAAAGAGATCAAGGATTATTTCCGTATCCAACCCTCGGATTATTGGAAGAATCATTATCATTTCCAATACGCCTCGGTGGAAAAAGATAAAATGATCGGGGAGAATGCCTTGAATATCCTGTTAATAAATACGGTAGTCCCTCTGCTATTCGCTTACGGCGGTCGAAATAAACTTCCTGAGTATTGCCTGCGTGCGACCCGCCTCTTGGAGAGTATCCCGCCGGAACGCAATCATATCGTAACCGCTTTCGCTCGATCCGGTATCGAAGTCCATAACGCTGGTGATACGCAATCACTCATCCAGTTAAAACGAGAATATTGCGAGAAGCGAAAGTGTTTGTATTGCCGGATTGGGTTTAGGCTGCTGAAACGGAGTGTTAATCCTCCTCCTTGATGGGGGCATGTATGTATTTGCCGTCTTTGTGGTTGTTGGTAATATAATGTACTATATATAAGTCATCCTGCCGGGAGAAAAATATATACCAAGTGGTATGCTTACTGCTTTTTCTTTTAAAAAAGGTATATTGTAAATTCTGCCCGTATCTGCTGAAATAGACTTGAGCGTAGGGGGTAAGATGATAATGTGGCGCATAGGGGATCGTTTTTACGAAGTCAATGATATCATCTACGATGTTTTCTCCATGTTCTATGTATGAGACGTAATCTTTCTCAAGTAAGGTTTGGGCTAAATCATCTAGAAAATCGTAAACTTCAGGGAGTAAGGCTACTTTATAGGTTTGTTTCATGGCTATGTTTTTGATTGAATAATTCTCTTAATCGTATTTTCGCTTCTTTCCGGAATGTCTCCGGGTCGAGTGCTCTTTCCCAATCCTTGTCAAATTGAGTTTGTCCGATAACCCCTAGCTGTTTCAATATAGGATTGATCATATCCCCATATTTCTTTAAGTCGATACGGACGTAGCTGTTGTTCCCTGCCGCGTCTTTCTCCAATTCGATACCTGATACTTCTGACATAGTTGCTCTATTTATTTGGTTATACTTCCATCTATCGCGAAGATACTGTTTTTAATTAGGTATCTGCCTTATTTCGGGTGTTTTATTTTACAATAAGTTTGGTGTGAATTACCGTTTTGTAAGAGATTGATAACCAGACTCGAAAAAACACGTACATGTTTTTTGGAAAAGTCGTACGTGTTTTCCGAAAAACATGTACGTGTTTTCGGGAAAACAAGCTGATGTTTTTTTCCGGATGAGCTGCGATGATATTCTTTAGGAGAGAAAAATGACAATAAGGTGAAGATAATTTATGATAACTCAATTAATTTAGGTGGCCTGTATAGATTAATTAGCGTATATATCCTTATCGTTCACGGGATTTTTCCCTATTTTTGTCCCTCAATTGAAATGAGAGTATTGAATGGAAGATAAATATGTGAGAAATAGTTTACGGTTCTTTATAGGGGTACTTCTGCTGGTCGTGCTGTATTCGTGCGCGAATATAGCCTCGCCGAACGGAGGGCCTTATGATGAGGCCCCGCCTAAGTTCGTAAGCAGTACGCCGTTGCCCGGCCAGATAAACTATAAGGGAAAGAAGGTGGAGATTATTTTTGATGAGTTGATCCAGATCGATAAGCCTACCGAGAACGTGATCATCACTCCACCCCAAATGGAGCAACCCGTTATCCGGGCGAACGGCCGGAAGGCGGTCATCGAGCTGATGGATACGTTGAAGGAGAATACGACCTATACGATAGACTTTACCAATTCGATCTCCGATAATAATGAGAAGAATGTATTGGAGAATTATTCCTTCGCGTTCTCTACCGGCGAATCCATTGATAGTATGGAGGTGTCCGGAGTCTTGCTGAACGCCGAGAATCTGGAGCCTATGCCGGGTATTACGATCGGCGTGCATACGAATCTGGAGGATTCCGCCTTTACGACGATCCCATTTGTCCGTACTTCCCGTACGAACGACAAGGGAGAGTTTACGATTCGTAATATGGCCCCGGGGACCTATCGGATCTATGCCTTGGAGGATGTGATGCGCTCCTACAAGTACAGCCAGCCCGGGCAGCAGATCGCTTTTTATGATTCCTTGATCGTCCCCGCGTTCGAGTTGACGACCCGTCAAGATACGATTTGGAAAGATAGCTTGACGATCGATACGGTGATGACAGTCGGTTATACCCATTTTATGCCGGACAATATCGAGTTACGCCTGTTTAAGGAGAAAGTAGAGCGTCAATATATGTTGAAGCCGGAGCGTACGGATGAGAAAATACTAACCTTGCGTTTCAATACCTCCTTGGATACTATTCCGGTACCGGTTCCTTTGAATTTCACCCCGGCGGATAGCAATTGGTATTTCTTGCAGACAGCGGAGGAAGGAAAAGCCGTGCATTACTGGTTGACCGATTCTTTGATCTGGAAGCAAGATACGCTGCAAGTGGAGGTGAATTACCTGAAAAGCGATTCCATGAATATACTTCGTCCGCAGACAGATACGGTACAATTTACCGTGCGTCGCCGTCCTGTGGAGAAGAAGAAAAAGAAAAAAGACGATGAGCCGGAACCCATCGAGTTTCTAGGAATGAACGTAAACGCTTCCGGTTCGATCAACCTGTATGATACGGTCGCTGTTACGTTTAGCGAACCGGTAGCGGGGTTAACGAAAGATCATTTTTATCTGGATCAGAAAGTGGATACGCTTTGGGAAGCCGTTGACTTCGATTTCTTCCCGGATACGACGAATTCCTTGAATTTCTTCATCAAGCGCCCGTGGAAATATGGCGAGGAATTCCGTTTGGAAGTAGATTCCGCCACGATATTCAGTGCCTATGGTAAATGGAACGATGTGTATAGCGGGGAATTCAAGATCAAGAAGGAAGATGAGTACGGGCATTTATATATCAATATCGAGGGAGCGGATACCACCGCTTTCGTGGAATTATTGAATAGCAGCGACCAGCCGATCCGTAAGGTGAAGGTAAAAGATGGCGGCGTGCTTTTCATGGACTTGAAACCGGATAAATATTATGCCCGTTTAGTATTAGACGTGAATGATAACGGTGTCTGGGATACCGGTAATTACGCCGATAAACGGCAGCCGGAACTTGTCTTCTATTGCCCGAAGATATTCAATATCATGCAGAACTGGCAAGTGGAGGAGACTTGGAATATCAAGGCTACACCGATGAAACGGCAGAAACCGATCGATATCACGAAGAATAAACCGAAAGAGCTAACGAAAAAGAAAAGAGATTACAAAAATGAGGGAACACAGTCTTCGTCCAATAGGAACAGCGGTGTGGGCGGCTTGCGCTTCTAAACTGTATATATGCGTTTTCTTTTTGTGTGTAGCGAGTCTTACGTCTTTGCGGGCACAAACGTTGCCGTTATCCCATGGGGAACGGGTGGATTACGATCTTTATTTCAAATGGGGGCTGATCATGTCGAAGGCCGGATTGGCTACCCTTTCCGTGAAAGAATCGGAATACCAAGGAGCGCCGTCATGGCATTATAACCTGTTGTTCCGCTCTGCCGGCGTGATCGAGAAAGTCTTCAGGATGCGTGATACGATGGATTGCCATTACTCAAAGGAGCCTCGGCTCTTGTTCAGCTCGAAGCGCACGAACGAGGGAGACTACTATCTGGTGGATAATCTCCAGTTTGAGTATCAAGGAAGCGGTAGGATCGATATCCACTCGCATCGCCATACATTAAAGGAGACGAAGATCGACACGATGCTAATGGCGAAAGGGCGTGTATTCGATATGCTGGGAGCTACGATGTATCTCCGTTCGCTGGATTGGCGGACGATGAGTTATGGTGCGGAGTTCCCTTTCATGATCGCTATCGGCCGGGAGCTCGTGAACGCTCGTTTCCGCTATACGGGACAACAGATCGTCGAGCATAAGGAGGCGAAATTCCGTACCCGTCATTTCTATATCGATATCTACGATGAGGCATTTACCCAAGCCAAGGAAGCGGCGGAGGTTTGGATCGGTGATGATGAGAACCATATCCCGGTAAAGATCCGGGCGAAACTGAAGATCGGGGCGGCGGAGGTCTATTATAAAGACTCCTATAACCTGCGTGCCCCGCTTACTTGCCGTATCGTGGTGCAGAAGAAATGAGAGGTTTCTTATTCGATCTTTTTAGATATTTTCTTTTCTTTGGTGATCCAGGTATCCAGATATTGATCTACTCTGTTTTTTGGCACATCCAAAGAAGAGGAACTAGGGGAGCTGCTTTCTGATTTATTCGCTGACGTTTTATAGCCAATGGCTAATCCATCGCCGAATTTGTAGCTATCCTTCTCTGAGGTAAATCCTTCTTTCTTCGTATAGACGACATTTAGGTTGGCGGTAAACGGAACCTTTACTTTGGACAAATCCTTCTTCCATTTTGTCTCCTTGATCGTTTCTGTCACTTCCTTCCCTTCCGCATCTGTATACGAGACTGTGATGTCGGTCATAAGTAACATGTCGGGCTCACAAGAAAACTCATAAGTCACACTGGCTGAAACCTCTTCTGGTTTTGGGGTTGGATCAGGAGTGGGATCGTTGTCATCGTCACCACACGCATTGAAACTGATAAAAGACAAACAGGCAAGTAATCCAAAGGCAATTTTTCTTAATTGATAAGTCATAATATATAAATATTTAATTAATAAGATAAACTTTCAGTCGGAATAGTTTTATCCCGCATCCAACTCCATAAGGAGTTGGATCGAGAATTCTTTATATTATAGGGATAGCATCAGTAAGCTCATTTCTTATAAACTTTCTCTTTGTTGCTGGAACAAATGTAGAGGTTGTTCTTTGGATAAAAGGCCTAAAAAATATGGATGTTGTGACAATTCGTCAATTATATTGTGACATTTAGATCCTAGTTGTTGAAATAGAATAAGTTGTGTTTGTGATTCGGACTTCATGACTTATTAATCTTTTCATCGGGGCTCACGTTATTGTGGATTTTTTCACCTTGCCTTTGATGACAACTTAAAAGATAATATGTACCTTGGTCACTCGTTAACTGATAAAAGAGTGATATGAAAAACACAAGCGATGAGAAACTCCGGGAGTATTTGAAAGAGAATAGTTTAGTCAAGAGCCAGTTTAGGTTTGGTATATTCAAGGGAGGAAAGTATGAGGCATTGATCGATGACTTGTTCGATTGGTTGGCAACCTATCCAAAGGAACATGGATATACACGATTGTATGAGAAGTTTTGCAGGAATATACAGACCGTGAAGTTGAGTGATGACATGCTGGATACATTGGATGCGCAAATATTCTTGGTCTTAAATTTTGAGAGCTTGTTTAAGCTGGTTTTATTGTCAATCGGTCTTATTACTGAGAGCGAGCTGTCGGAAGACAAACTGGTCTTGAGCGATTGTCGGGATCGGTTGCTGGCTCAGTTGCAAAAATACCAGATCATTCCCGAGGTGATGAGTGAGTTTGAGGATAATTTTAATATAGTGAAGGGGATAAGGAATAACGGTGCGCATAAGTATATGCACGATGAGCAATTGAAAATCTTGAAGCTCGTGTCGAATATTTGTTCCACCCTATCCGGTTATCTGATCGTCATCTATTTCAAGAAGGTTATCGAAACAGGGCTGCTATTGGAGAGGCAAGAGACGGTGCCTGCGTTATCATCGGGTGACTCTTACGATCAAAGTAAGGAGCTGGTTGAGCAAGGAAAGGCTTCCGAGGCGATCAGCAGGGCGACAGCTTTGGCGACTGGAGGTGATCGGGAAGCGCAGGAATATCTGGCTAAAGTCTACGCCAATCCTCCGAAGGACTCGGGGATCAAGAAGGACATACAAGAGGCTGTCAAATGGAATACAAAATTGGCGAATGCTGGTGATGTTAAGGCGATGCACCGGCTGGGGGATTTATATAGGGTCTTGAAGCAATATGCCATGGTGGTAAAATGCTATAAGGCTGCCGCTCAAAAAGGGAATGTGAGTTCGTTCGTCTGTTTGGGCAATTTGTACTTAACGGGCGTGACGGGGCTAGGAGATCATTCGATACGTCAAGACTTGACAAAGGCGAAGGGCTATTTCGAGCAGGCTGCGGCGGCCGGGAATCAAGATGCCGCTAACAAGCTGAAAGATATCGAACGAAGATTGAGGAACGCAAGCGATACTTCTCCGATACCGACCGTTGCGGATGATATCGCCAAAACTGCTAAGACCGATTATGAGAAGGCCTTGGTTTGTTTGTCGCAGAAAAAGCTGGAGGATGCCCTGTGCTTGATGAAAGATGCGGCTTTGGATGAGGACGAGCAGGCTGTATTGGCTTTGCGATGGTTGGTAAAGGCTTATGGCGGGAAATATGGAATGGAAAAGAATCCGGGCGAGGCCTTGAAATATTTGAGGATGCTGGCAGGAAAAAACGATCCGGAAGGACTTTTCCAATTGGGATTACACTATCGTATGGAAAAGAAATATTCAACATATATATCGTGGCTTAGGAAATCGGCGGCGTTGGAATATATGAGTGCCTTTCTGAATTTGGGGTATATATATGACAATGGAATACAAGAGGGCGACGTGACTCATGTGAAGGTGAATAAAGCTGAGGCTTTTAAATGGTATTATAAGGCGGCTGAACTAGGGAAGCCTTCGGCGCAGTATCGTGTGGCGTTGATGTATGAGAAGGGCGAAGGCACCTCCCTTGACCTTGCTTTGGCGGTGGAATGGTGCCGGAAATCAGCTGAACAAGGTTATCAGTTGGCTGTCGATCTGTTAAATGAGTGGAAAGGCAAAGGTCTTCTGGAGATGCCCGAGGATTCCTTATCCTAATGGCTCGAAAGGCAATTCCGTATCTTTCCGGTAGCCCGTACCATTAAAAGTAGCGATTAATTCTCCGCTCTCATTCGTGATCCGGACTTCGCAATTCGCCAATCTCTTATGGCTGAAAGCCTCTTTTGCCTCCGCGTATAAATATCCTTTGCTCTCGGCTTTGAAGAAATTGATAGTGGAGGTAATGGACAAAGTCAGGCGTGCGTGGCTATTGGTTGCCGCCGCGAACGCCAGATCCGCCAAGGTAAAGATCGCTCCCCCTTGACATACGCCACCTCCGTTCAGGTGCTCCGGTTTAATAAGCATACGTGTCTTTGCGTAACCATTACCGGTCTCCAATAATTCTATGCCCGCAAGTAAGGCGAATTTGTCGCCTTGAAGAAACTCTTGAATCGTCATTTTAATAATCTGCCAATTTAATAATGTGCCAATGGACCGGCCTCTTCATTGGCACATTGGCACATTGATTAATTATTTATCTTCCATTCCGCGCCATCCTTGGTATCCTTTATCTCGAATCCCATAGCGGTTAATTCGTTACGGATTTTATCGGAAGTCGCCCAGTCTTTGTTTGCCTTCGCTTGTTGGCGGATGGATAATAATAAGTCTACGGCCTTGCTGAAAGTCTCGTAATTACTGCCGCTGGCGGAAGCCTCGTCTTTCATGCCAAGGATATCGAACAAGAATAAATGGAATACCTCTTGTAACTCTTTCAAGTCTTCTTCGGACAGAGTAGCCTTACCGTCTTTTACGGAATTGATCGCACGGGTAGCATCGAATAGATGAGAAATCACGATCGGTGAGTTCAAATCGTCATTCATGGCCTCAAAACATTTCTCACGAAGACCTCTCGTGTCTACGGTAGAGGTAGCGGACGGCTGCAACTTCATCAAATGTCCGTATGCCTCCATCAAGCGTGACAAGCCCTTCTCGGCAGCTTGCAAAGCCTCATTGCTGAAATCAACCGTGCTGCGGTAATGCGCTTGCAGGATGAAGAAACGGATGGTCATGGCGGAATACGCTTGTTGCAAGGAGGCGTGATCGCCCGTGAAAAATTGATCCAGCGTGATGAAATTGCCCAGCGACTTACCCATCTTCTGCCCGTTGATGGTGATCATATTGTTGTGCATCCAATAATGAACCATATCATCTCCTTGGGAAGCCACGGCTTGCGCGATCTCGCATTCATGGTGCGGGAAGATCAAGTCCATGCCACCCCCGTGGATGTCGAAATGCTCCCCGAGGTATTTCTTGCCCATAGCGGTACATTCGCAGTGCCAACCGGGGAAGCCGTCGCTCCACGGAGACGGCCAACGCATGATATGCTCCGGCTGGGCGCATTTCCACAGGGCGAAGTCGATGGCGTTATGCTTCTCGTCCTGCCCGTCCAACGCGCGGGTCGTATTCAACATATCCTCGATATTGCGACCCGAGAGGATGCCGTATTTATGATCTTTATTATATTTCTCTACGTCGAAATAGACGGAGCCTTGGCTTTCGTAAGCGTAGCCGTTATCCAGAATCTTCTTGACTAACTCGATTTGTTCGATAATATGTCCGGAAGCGTGCGGCTCGATGCTGGGAGGAAGTACGTTCAGCGCATCCATCGCTTGATGATAACGATTGAGGTAATATTGAACCACTTCCATCGGCTCCAACTGTTCTAGCCGTGCCTTCTTGGCGATCTTATCCTCCCCATCATCGGCGTCGTGCTCCAGATGCCCTACATCCGTTATATTACGTACATAACGCACTTTATATCCTAGGTGGGTAAGGTAACGGAATAGCAAGTCGAACGTGATCGCCGGACGTGCGTGTCCCAAGTGGGCGTCACCATAAACCGTGGGGCCACATACGTACATACCTACATGCGGCTCGTGCAGGGGTATGAATTGCTCCTTCTTTCTCGTAAGCGTGTTGTAAATATTCAATGGATGTTCCATATTCTATTATATATTTAGGAATCGCGAACTTACATAAAATCCTTGGTATTATCAAGCTGATCGTGAATAGTCTGTAGTTTTCATAGGCATTCATTGACTCTTGATGACTTCCGACGGATTCTCATTGGCTGCCTTACATACCTGTTCACGTATCGTACCTAGAACCATGCTGGTAATGGTGATGAATATTCCCACCAACCACCAGATCTGGATTTGGATGCGATAGGCGTAGCCTTGCAACCAGTAGTTCATGACGAGATAGCTGATCGGGAAAGCGATGATTCCGGCGATGACAATTAATCGCATGTATTCCTTGAAGAACAAGAAAATGATCTCGGAGGCTTTCGAGCCTACTACTTTCCGGATAGCGATCTCTTTACGCCGCCGTTTCGTGGAGGCTGTAGCGACGGCGTAGATGCCGAACAAGGAGATTAGCAAACAAGCGAAAGCGAGGAACGAGAAGATCTTCAACCCGACGATCTCGGATTGGTTCAGTTGATCGTAAAGCGTTCCGATCGGGGTGATCCGGGTATCCGCTAATGTCGGGTCTATCTTGGGCAGTAGCTCCGTGATATGGTGGGCGATGTTTCCTTCCTCGCCCGGTATGACCCGGATATACAGATTATTCACCAGTCCACCCGAAGGAATGAATAGCATCGGATGAATACTTTCCCGGAAAGATAGCGCATGGAAATCGTTGACGACACCGACGATCTCGTATTCTTTGATCACGCTGAAATCTGACCACCACGGCATACGGATGATGCTGCCGACTGGGTCTTGTAAGCCCATGGCACGAACCGCCGACTCGTTGAGCACGACACTAAATTCGTTGCCTTCTGTCCACCACCGGCCCATTAACATCTTTAGGTCGAAGGTCTCACCAAATCGGTGATCGGTTCCATAGAGGTGGAAGTCCACCTTTGTGTCCAGTGGTTTTCCCTCCCATTCCACATTCGTGAAGATCGCCATGGGATCGACATGATGTTGAGGCTTAAAGTTCGTGTCGGTGAAACTTTTGACCTGCGGCAGGGCACTTAACTCTTGCATCAACGTGGATTCTATTTTCCCGGATACGTCTACGAAGCCGGATAGTTGGATAAGGCCTTTTGGATCGAAACCTAAATCTTTTTGATTTACGAATCGCATTTGCTCCATGACAACCAGCGATGCTACGATAAACAAAATGCTGATGATTAATTGCAAGGTCACGGCCATGCGGCGTAACAAAAGGGGTTTGACTGTCTCTTTGGGAACGAGCGAGGTGGTTGCCGTATGGCTGAACTGTCCGAAGAATACTAATCCTGCACATTGGAGGATGAGGAATGTACCTATACCTACCCCTGCGAAAAGAAACAGGAACCGGCCCATCTCCAAATCAATCTCCAGCCATCGGGCGAAAAGCGGCTTGACTTGGACTATGAAGATCAAGGCTACCAACAAGGATGCAAGTACGGAACAGCCTAGTTCGACAGACATTTGTTCGATCAATTGCTTTCTCGTAGCGCCGTTGACCGTCCGTAAACGCCATTCCCGCACACGTTGCCGAAAGAGATCCATATAGGAATTCAAAAAATTGAAGAGGGCGGCAAACAATAATAGGGCACCAGATACGACAAACAAGCCGATGAAATTTAAGGTAAAGGGTGTATCCTCATTCAGATGGTGACGGATCTCACGGATGGGGAGTGTTCGCAACTCGATCTCCTTGTTCACCCCGATACGTTTAGGTAGCTCTTTTAGTTGATTGGCAAAGGCTTTTGGGTCTGCGCTTGGATGGAGTTTCACGTATAAGTCCATTACGAAGAAGCTCCATTGCGCCTCCGGAGGTAACTGGGAGAAATGCTGTATCATGTTATGGTTGATGATTGCGTCGAACGGTAGATTAGTATGGGTTGGTGGGTCTTTCACCACAGCCGTGACGATGTAGGGAGGTAAGGAGGCTCTCATCAAGGTGTGTATCGGTTGCCCGATCGCCTTTTCCGCGTCGCCAAATAGACGGACCGCCGTACGTTCGCTCAAGATCATGTTGTTTACGATTTGTAGCGGATGATTCATTTCTCCACAAACGAAAGATTGCGGGAATACCTCTAGGAACGTGCTGTCTGTATAAAGCATATTCATTTGGATATAAGGAGTCGCTTGGGTTCGGCAGTTTTCGGTTGAAAGCATAAGCGTGGTGGAGGCTTCGATAGCTGGGACTTGCTCTCGTAAGCTATTCTCGATACCTTTCGAGGCTCCTTTGTTCACTTTCCCGGATTGTTTCTCTACGCTATAGACACGGTAGATGGATTCGGAATCCTTGTAGAAAGAATCGTAAGTGGTCTCATGATCCATCAAATAGAGTATGGGCACGAAACAGACGAGGGCGAAAGCCAGCCCTAGGATACTGATGGAGGCGCTGACTTTATACTTCCAGATGTTTTTGAAGGCAATGACACAGTAATGTATTAACATGGCAATTCCGTTTTTTGATGATATCGCTGATGACTCAATTTCGCTGAATCCGACTCAAATATTATGCCATAAATGTAACGTATTAGAAAATAGAATCATAGAAAAATCTGTATTTCTTCATGTAGTGCGATAGCGTACATTTTTTGTGCGATAATGCACGTACAAGCTGTCTTTATTCCCTTTATCTTTGTCCGTATGGAAGAAAAGGGGAAAATATTGATCATCGACGATAATAAGGATGTGTTGTTCGCATTGAACTTACTGTTGGAGCCGTACATGCAAAAGGTCAAGGTAACGACACAACCGGCACGTATCGAGTATTTCATGCGGACGTTCCAACCGGACGTGGTCTTGCTGGATATGAATTTCCATCGGGATGCCGTGAGCGGGCAGGAGGGTTTTGAGTATTTGGGACAAATCTTGGAGATCGATCCGCAGGCGGTCGTGATCTTCATGACGGCCTATTCGGATATAGAGAAAGCGGTCAAGGCCATTAAGGTTGGCGCTACCGATTTCATCTCCAAGCCGTAGGAAACGGAGAAGTTGCTGGCTACCCTCTCGTCGGGCATTCGATTGAGCCATTCCCGTAAGGAGGTAGGACGTTTGCGAGAGCAAATGAAAGCCATGAAGGAGGACGACACATTGCCGGAATTGATCGGTGAGTCGCCGGCTATGCTGAAGGTAAAAGACACGATCTACAAACTTGTGGAGACCGACGCGAATATATTGATTACCGGTGAGAGCGGTACCGGAAAAGATCTGGTTGCCCGTTTGTTGAGGCATTACTCGCCCCGGCGTGACGATGCTTTCGTGACGATCGACTTGGGAAGTATCCCGGAACAATTATTTGAGAGTGAGTTGTTCGGCTATGAGAAAGGTGCCTTCACGGATGCCCGAAGATCCAAGCCGGGACGTATGGAGATGGCTTCCGGCGGTACGCTCTTTCTGGACGAGATCGGTAACCTGTCCTTGCCGATGCAATCTAAATTGCTGACAGCTATAGAGAAACGTCATATCACCCGTTTGGGAGCGGTGGAACCGATCTCGATCGATGTTCATTTGATCTGCGCCACCAACGCCAATCTGCGTCAGCTGGTGGGCGAGGGGAGTTTCCGGCAAGACTTGCTTTATCGGATCAATACCATAGAGATAGCCATACCACCGCTGCGTGAGCGGGGAGAGGATATCTTGATGCTGGCCGATCATTTCCAGAGGCTGTATAGCCGGAAATACAAGAAAACGATCAAAGGGTTGAGCCGGGAGGCGGGGAGTAAGCTGATGAAATACCCTTGGCCCGGTAATGTCCGGGAGTTGCAGCATGTTTTGGAGCGAGCCGTGATCTTGAACGAGGGTACGGTGCTGAGACCGGATGATTTCCCTCTCTATACAGCCTCTTACGAGCGGAAGAAGGAGCTGGACCCTGATTTGAATCTGGAACAAGCCGAGCGGAAAATCATTGAGCGAGCCTTGCGGCAAAGCAACGGTAATATGAGCTATGCCGCCGAGCTATTGGGTATCACCCGTTTTTCCTTGTATCGTAAAATAGAGAAGTTCGGCTTATGAGATCGTATGCGTTCACGGTCATCTCGCACATCCTAGGCATCGTCTTGTCTACGGGACTCCTGTTCTATTGCGTGCATGAGGAGATTATCTTTTGTCCTACTTTTTGCGGGATCGCGATCTTGTATTTCTCGATTCATCTTTATTTCATACAGATGCGGCAGGTGAAGTATTGGCGTTATGTGGTGGATTGCTTGCGGCAGCAAGACTTGATCCAGATCGTTCGTTCACCTTACGAGGATAAGGTGATGCGGGAGTTGGCGGACGATTTGTCCGCGGCCCTGCGATCCTTGCGTGGCCGATTGATGGACGAGGAGGTGAGGCGGCAGTATTTTGAGAGTCTGTTGAATAAGGTGGACACTGCCGTACTCGTTACTGACAGGGAAGGGGCTATTGAATGGAAGAACCGGGCCGCCGACGCGTTGCTGGATACGAGGTGTCGGTTACCCAATGAGTTCTTGGAGGCTATCAAGGCGGGGAAGACGGTGGTGCGTTACGGAAAACCATCCGTTCCGCAAGATTGGGCGATCGATGCCACTCGTATCGACTTGCGAGGTTGCGAGCGTTGGATCGTCAGCTTGAAGAACATCCATTCTACCTTGGAGCGGAATGAGATGGAGGCTTGGCAGAAATTGATCCGTGTCTTGACGCACGAGATCATGAACTCCATCACACCCGTTATCTCGTTGTCCGAGACTTTGAGCAAGCGTTGCAAAGCAGATCCGGATGATGTCCGGAATCGTTCGTATATCCAGCATGGGGTGAATGTCATCCATCGCCGGAGTAAAGGGTTGCTGGATTTCGTTGAGAATTACCGGAGATTGACCCGGATCGCCTCTCCGGTAAAGACCCGTATCTTAGTGAAAGATTTCTTTTCGGATTTAAGGCGTTTGTGCCCGGAGCCTTCTATCCGTTTCCGCTTGCCGGACGAGCCTCTGGAATGGTTCGCGGATCGGGCGCAGATGGAGCAGGTCTTCTTGAACTTACTGAAGAATGCTTGTGAGGCTTGTGCGGAAAAGCCAAACCCCGAGATTATCGTGGCGGCTCAGCGGGAGGGAAACGAACTTGTCTTTACCGTGCGAGACAACGGTATCGGTGTCTTACCCGAGGTTATCGACCGGGTTTTTGTACCTTTCTTTACCACCAAGCCCTCCGGCTCGGGTATCGGTTTAAGCATCTGTAAGCAAATAATCACCTTGCATGGCGGCCATATCTCGGTAGAATCCGAGAATGGAAAGGGTAGCTGTTTCTTTTTGTACTTTAATTGATTATCAGCCTATTGCAGTTTTTCTAAATTTCTTATACGGAAAACTTTAGTTTCTTCAAGGAAAAACTTTCGTTTCTATATAGGGAAACAAAAGTTTCTTACTGAGGAAACTTTTGTTTTATTAGGAGAAAACTCAGGCTGCTATTATAGGAGATTCGTGATAGGATTCATGAGACGGAAAGTTATTGTCTGTTTTTAGTGCGCTTACCTTGTAAAATACATACCTTCGCGGATATATTTAATTGATTTTCTATGAAATGGTATCTATGGGGGGCAGTTGTCCTGCTTTATTCCCTGTTTGGAAGTGCTTGTTCTACGGAACGGAGGTATGATTTGTCGGCTTATGGTTTATCCCCGGTCGAGAATGTGGATAATGCGCCCGCTATGGCGAGGGCATTGGAGCAGATACGGGAGAAATGCGAGGAAAACCAGACAATTGTGGTGACCTTGCCTAAGGGCCGCTATGAGTTTTATCCCGATAGCGCGGCGGAGCGTGTCTATTTCATCTCGAATCATGATCAAATGAATCCGAAGAAAGTAGGTTTGCCTTTCGAGGGGATGAAGAATATGGTGTTCGACGGGCAAGGCTCGGAGTTAATCTTCCACGGCAGGATGTTGCCGGTCTCTTTGCTGGATTCGAGGAATTGTGTCTTGAAGAATTTCAGTATAGACTTCAAGCATCCTCAGATTTCACAGGTAAAAGTGGTGGAGAACGATACGCTGAAAGGCGGGATCACCTTCGAGGTGGCTCCATGGGTACGCTATGAGATACGGGATAGCGTGTTTGTAGCGAAGGGAGAAGGCTGGGAGTTGACTCCCGGTTCCGGTATCGCCTTCGAGGGAGATACACGTCATTTGGTGTATAATACAAGCGATATCCCGGTAGGCGTGCGGGGCTTGATCGAGGTTTCTCCAAGGCTGATAAAGTCTCCCCGTTGGAAAGACAGCCGTTTGGTGCCCGGTACGGTGATCGCCATGCGTTCTTGGGAACGTCCGGCTCCCGGTGTCTTCCTGTATCATGACGTGAATACGACTCTGGAGAATATCAAGGTTCATTATGCCGAGGGAATGGGCCTCTTGGCGCAAGTGAGCGAGAATATCACGCTGGATGGTTTCTCCGTTTGCTTGAAAGGGGCGGACGATCCGCGGTATTTCACGACACAGGCGGACGCTACCCATTTCTCGGCCTGCAAGGGAGCGATCATCTCCAAGAATGGCTTGTACGAAGGGATGATGGACGACGCTATCAATGTGCATGGAACTTACCTGAAAGTGGTGAGACGAGTGAATGACTCTACCTTGGTAGGCCGGTATATGCACCCGCAATCGTATGGTTTCGAATGGGGAAGGGTAGGGGATTCCGTGCAGTTCATCCATTCGAGCACCATGGAATTGATAGGGGCGAGAAACCGGATTACCGCTATCAAGGCAGTTGATCAACCGGATTACCGAGGGGCGAAGGAGTTCGAGATCCGGTTTGAGAATACGGTGAATCCTTCGATCCATGAGGGGAGCGGCTTCGGCATAGAGAATCTGGAGTGGACGCCGACGGTCCTATTCTCGGATAACGTGATCCGGAATAACCGTGCCCGTGGTTCCTTGTTCAGCACGCCTCGGCAAACGGTCGTAGAGAATAATGTTTTCGATCATACCTCGGGGACGGCGATCCTGCTGTGCGGTGATTGCAACGGCTGGTTCGAGACCGGCGCTTGCCGGAACGTGTTGATCCGTAAGAATAAGTTCATCAACTCCTTGACGAATATGTTCCAATTTACGAACGCTATTATCTCTATTTATCCCGAAATCCCGGATTTAGCGTCGCAAAGGAAATATTTCCATAGTGATATCGTGATCGACGCGAACGAGTTTATTACGTTCGATAGGCCATTGGTATACGCCAAGTCCGTGGACGGGTTGGTCTTCACGAATAATATTGTCAAACAAAATAAGGAATACCCAGCCTTCCATTGGAATAACCATCGTTTCTATTTCCAGCGGGTGATCCATTCGAAAATAGAGAACAACTATTTTGATGAAGGGTTTATCCGGGAGAGGGATGTCTTAGAGGAAAATAACGGATATGATATATAGGAAATTAATCGTCTTGGCAAGCCTTTTGATAGGCTTCGTAAACATTGCGTTCGCCGGCGTTGGTGATCTCGATACGTTAAACGTACGTTCTCAAGCCCCTGTCAAGGAGAGAATGCCTGTCGTCGCCTATAAGTTTAACCCGAAAAGCTTGATTCTTCCGGCCTCATTGATAACGGTGGGAGCCGTAGGCACGGCGATCGACGGGATGAATGACTTTCACCTGTTTTCCCGGAAAGATTCCGTGAAGCAAATCCATATCGACAATTACTTGGAGTGGGGAATGCTGGGTTGGGTATTTGTCTGCGACCTTATGGGAACAGAGAAGCATAACTGGGTGGACCAACTTTGCTTGGTCGCTTTAGCGGAAGGGATGAACGGATTGATGGTGCATGGGCTGAAGAACTGGGTAAACGAGCCTCGCCCGGACGGGGCGCCTTATTCGTTTCCTTCCGGACATACCTCGAATGCTTTCTTAGGGGCGCATATGGCTTATAAGGAATTTAAGGATAGCTCACCTATACTCGCTTACTCGGGTTATGCGATAGCGGCGTTCGTGGCGGGTTCCCGCTTATACAATAACAGGCATTGGGTGGCGGATGTAGTAGCCGGCGCAGGTTTCGGGATCTTGTCGGTAGAGTTATCGTATCTGATCTATTTCCCGATTCGTAACGCTATCGCCCGGCGGATCAATCGAAATGTGAAGAACTGCCCGATCGTGGCCGCTCCGGTATTCAGTTCGAATATGGCGGGATTCTATCTGACTTATCAATTTTAATGCGTCTTATGAATAAAGCGCATACCGGCTTATAGAGACTGGTTAATGCGCAAAAGCTCCTCTATATGCGTGCGGTCGTTGCTGAGGCGTGGGATCTTGTGCTGCCCGCCTAATTTGCCTTTCTGCTTGAGCCATTCATAGAAAGCACCGTCGTGGGCGATAACGATTTCCAGCGGTTGAAGGGAGATCTCTTTATACCGCTTCGCCTCATAGTCCGAGTTCAGCTTTTGTAAGTTCTGATCTAATAAAGTGGCGAATTCATCGAGAGATTCCGGTTTCTTGTCAAACTCGATAAACCATTGGTGCCGTCCTTTTGCCTTATCCAGCATAAAGAGTGGGGCGGCGGTATATTCTTTTACTTTCGCCCCGGTTCGTAGGCAAGTCATGGCGATCGCCTTATCGGCGTTATCCACCATTAGCTCCTCGCCGAAGGCGTTGATAAAGTGCTTGGTACGTCCGGAGATAACGAATTTATGAGGGAATAACGAGGTGAAACGTACCGTATCCCCGATCTGATAGCGCCATAATCCTCCCGAGGTCGTGATTACCATCGCGTAGTTTTTCCCGGTCTCTACCGATTCCAGCGGTAACACGGTCGGATGGGCGCTACCCACCTCGTTCATCGGGATGAACTCATAGAAAATACCGTAATCCGGCATCATAAGCAAACTGGGGTCTGTCGGATCGTCTTGCAGCCCGAAGAAGCCCTCGGATGCGTTATAGGTCTCCATATAATGCATCTTATTCGATGGAATCAAGGTTTTATATTGCTCCCGGTAAGGCTCGAAACTGATTCCCCCATGGAAGAAGACCTCCAGATTAGGCCATACGTCCGTAAGATATTCCCTACCCGTTTTTTTCAATACGGCCTTGATCAATACCAACATCCAAGAAGGAACACCGGATAGGCTGTTTACATCCTTATTCCAAGTGTTCTCCACGATCGCCTTGATCTTGCTTTCCCATTCATCCATTAGGATAATGGGTTTCTTGGGGACGCGTATTAAATTGACGAGCGGATTGAGATTTTGAAGTAATACGGCGGATAAGTCGCCTTGATGAGCCTCGGAGTTTAGCGGGGAAGGGCTATGGCTACCGCCCAATATCAAGCCTTTCTTGGAGAAGAAACGGCTTTCCGGGTTGTTCCGCAGATAAATGGCTACGCAATCAAAGCCGCCTTTATAGTGGCAACCCTTTAATATCTCGGGGGTGACGGGCAGGAATTTACTTTTGTCGTTCGTGGTCCCGCTACTCTTAGCGTACCACCGCACCACCGAAGGCCAGAGAATATTCCTTTCTCCGTTTATCATTCGGGTGACATACGGCTTTATCTCGTCATAAGTCTGTAAGGGAAGACGTTGGCAGAAGTCAGAATAAGAGCGAATGCTTTTATAATCATATTTGAGTCCCCATTCCGTCTTGCGTGCCGTCGAAAGCAGAGCATGCAGCTGTTTGCGCTGGATATGGTCTATATCCTGCCCAAATCGTCCGATCTCCGTTTGTCGATGGCGGAAAAGGAGCGAAATCGTCTGTGTTAAAATATCCATGCTCTTTTTATTTGTTCGAGTGCAAATGTAGGCATTCTCTTTTTATTTATATCTTTGCTAGGTACTAAATTAACGTTACGATGAAAATAGGGATTCTCTCATCGGGTGGCGATTGCCCCGGTATCAACGCTACGATCCGTGGTGTTGGCAAGACCGCTATCATGCATTACGGCATGGAAGTGATAGGTATTCATAGCGGTTTTATAGGTCTTTTGAATAAAGACGTCCAAGTTTTCGATGAACGGAGCTTATCCGGCATATTAAATTTAGGGGGAACCATTTTAGGAACGTCCAGAGAGAAGCCTTTCCGTAAGCTCTTGGCCTCGGGAGATTCGGAAAAGCCGGAGATCATTAAGAAAAATTATGAGGAGCTGGGGCTGGACTGCTTGGTTTGTATCGGAGGAAACGGTACGCAGAAGACGGCCAATCTGTTATCTCAGATCGGATTGAACGTGATAGGCGTTCCCAAGACAATCGATAATGACATATGGGGTACGGATATTACGTTCGGTTTTAATACCGCCGTGAATATCGCCACGGAATCTATAGACCGTCTTCATTCTACGGCTAGTTCACATAAGCGGGTGATGGTCGTGGAGGTGATGGGCCATCATGCCGGATGGATCGCCTTGTATGCCGGGATGGCTGGAGGTGCCGACGTGATCTTACTTCCGGAATTGGGATACGATATCGATAAGGTGAACGAGGCGATCTTGGATCGGGCTCGCAGGGGCAAACCTTATTCCATCGTTGTAGTAGCCGAGGGTATCGAGACTCCGGATAAAAAGCGTCCTTCTGATTATATTACCCGGGCTATCGAGGCGGGAACGGGTATCGAGACCCGGGATACCGTATTGGGATACACCCAACGGGGTGGAAACCCCTCTCCGTTCGACCGTAACCTTGCGACTCGTTTGGGAGGCCATGCCACGGAACTGATCGCTAATGGTGAATTCGGACGTATGGTTTGTATGAAAGGAGATAGGGTAGAATCCATTCCCTTGTTAGAAGTAGCGGGAAAACTAAAATTAGTGACACCGGATCATGATTTGATCGTACAAGGAAAACGGATGGGGGTAACATTCGGGAAATAAAATAAAAAAGGTTGTGTGTCAGAGAACGCACAACCTTTTTTACTTTATACTAGTAGGCGGCCGTTTATTTTTTAATACCTTGAACGGTTTGGCTTCCCTTTTCGGTAGTCAAGCGGAAGATATACATTCCAGTGGCAAAATCACCCGTGCTGAGACTGCTTCCCGGTTGCGGGACGCTACGTATCAACTTTCCATCGGCCCTGTAGATCTCAAGCGATTTCAGTTGTTGATAATTCTGGATCTGTACTTCATTCGAGAAGATACGTGGTTGAATATCTACTTCTTCGCCTGTTGGCTTCAGTTCGTTACCTACGCTCGTTTCCGGAATTACCGTAACCGGGGCGCTCTCATCGGTACCATAAAGTGCCGTTACTTGGAGCAGAGGGGTACTTGTTGTCAGATTTTTCACCGTATAATTCCGTTGAGAAACAGGTAATGTCGTCAGTTCCCGAGTATCTTGATATACCTTATAACCGGTCAGCTCCGGAAAAGCCGTGATCAACTCTGCTTCTTGCGCATCAGAGGCGATAGCCAGTTTCCGGAATGATAATCGGCCCGTTCTCATGGGTTGCGGTTTCTCCGAGAAAGTGCTCGTGGAGAATACGGAACTTGAGGGGAGCTCACCTTCTTCCGCGCTTATTACGATCGATAACACAACATTGGCATCTAGCTCATCATCTGAGAATGTTTCCCATTTTTTTCCGTCCAAAGAGTATAAATTCCCTTTTCCATCGACTGCGGGGCCTTCATCGGAGCATGCCGGGTATGTGTTATTGGCATAGCTTATCACATGAATGGCTACCAGTAAATCCTGCTTTGCGTCGATTACGAATGGTGTTTTAAGTGTGACCGAATTTATTTTACCTGATTTCAGTTGAGTGAAACTCTCTTCATACTCCCGGTTTCCCTGTTTGATATAGACTCCATAAGTGACCCCTTCCTGCGGATAGAAATTAACCTTCCGGATCGTTTTTTTATGCACCGGTTGTAGATCTTTCGTATCCCATTTCTGAGCGAAATAGAATGGATCTCCTCCGAGACCGAACTGTTGATAACGATCTTGTGATCCCCAACCAGCTATTTTTTCGAGGACTGGGGCATTCCATGTCAGTTGAATCTCACCCGTGGAGATCTGTTTGTATTTCAAATCAGTCGGACCTTCATACTCGTTTCCGATCGTTTTCCCATCCTGCGTCATTCCCTGCAACGAGGTGACGCCCGTTCCGAGTGGATCTAGCCAGACATCCATCCGGGCTGTATCATTATCACTGTATTTATTCCAGTGATAATACAATTTACCGTATAAATTCAATTCTTCGGGCAGTTCGCAACTGGAGCTTCCACCGCTCAGCGTACCTATAATCAAGCCTTTGCTATTAAATAAAGGCGAGCCGGAAGAACCTCCCTCGGTCACCCCGTGTCCGTTTAACGTGGCATCGAAAGTCGCGTTCCAATGAGCGTTCGTGGCCCCGGTTTTCCCAACATCACTATTACGCCATGTAATCGATTCTGTCGGATAATTTCCATAGGTGGAGATTTTCATATAATCGCCGGAAGGATGATGGATGCCTACGCCCGAGAGTGAAAGCATATTTGAACGATCCCATCCGTTAAAGAATACATTATAATCGTCGGGGATCTCGTCGTTAAGCAACAGCAACAGTCCGTCGGAACCGTTTTCGACAGGGGTAGAGGCTTTCCGTGTACATCCTACCATGGTTTTTATCGGATAAATGGGTGACTCATTATCGCAGCCCACATGTTCTTGGTGGAAATAAAACAACCAGACCGCTAATTCCTCGGGAGTAACCGTCTGTTCGCCCAGTATATCTTGCGAACAATGGAAGGCGGATAATACATAAGGCTTTTTGTCACGGGCCGTATTATTTACCAGAGAAGCCGTACAAATATAGCTTCCTCCTTCTCCCTCTTTATTACGGATGTATTGAATCATTTGTATCACCCCCTTCTTTTGCTCCTGCCAATCGGCTCCCTCCTCGCAATTGATATTCACTTCGCAAGCTTCTGAAAAGCCAGCTCCCGGCGCTTCCTGTACTTCAGGCATGATCGCTTCAAGATGATTATACCCGTAACCGACCTCCCGGATGCGTAGTCGAGGTGTCTCGCCGGATGGTGCCGGTACATATTCGAGGATCACCTCATCGCCTGCTACGGCTTGGGTTGCGAACGGTCCGTTTTCAGGATGCGTACGATGCGTATAGGCACCCAATACTTGGGTTTTCGCTGCGTTATACAGGTATAACCGGGCACCTTTGGGTATATAAAAATCGGAGTAATACAGGATCAAGGCGATCGCTCCTTTCGCTTGAAGGTGAAGTTGCCATATTTGGCTACCGTCGGGTAGTGAAATCCAATCGCCGCTATCGGCGATGTCGAAGCTGGTTGGGATCGACTTGGCTACACGCAACGGAGCGCCTTGGCTGACCCTCCACGCATCGACCGCCTTGAGGTCTTCCACACTGAAATTCACTGGAACTTGTTCTGCTAGCTTTTCACTTCGAAGTGAACCTGCGAATTGAAAGCTGGGGGGGAGTCCTCCTTCGCTGATCTGCGCCAACGAACTTGAAATCGAGAAATAGCCGATATATAATATGCTGGTTATTAATATTCGGAGAAATTTACTGTACTGTTTTTTCATACATACAACTTTATATGAGCTTATTCTTATATAACTAAGAACTTGGGTATATCAAACGATATACCCAAGTTCTGCTATTTATCATACAGTTTCTTCCTCTGGGAGGTCAGAAAACTCTTTTTCATCGGTTAGTTCACCCGTCTTCTTTTTCTTTGTGGCAGAGATACGTTGCTGGAGTTCTTTGTCTGTCCGCAATCTTTTGACCGCCATTTTAGAAGCCGCTTGCTGGGATTCTTTTTTGGAGTAACCGATACCTATGCCAATTTGCTCGCCGAGCAATTTAATCGCGCTTTGGAATACAGGATTTCCATCATGATCCGTAAAAGACTCTATTAGATCGAACGAGATCGATATTTTGTTCTTTTGGCTCCATTCAATCAAGTTTGACTTGAAATTTATCTCTTTCCGGACGAGTGTATCTACATCGATATACTTTTCTATCATCACGTCACGGATAAACTTATAACAAACGTCATAACCTTGATCCAGATAAATAGCGCCGATCAAAGCCTCGAGCGCATTACCATACATATGATTGTTATGAGAGTTTATCTTGGTTGAATAGACTACCATTTGATCGAGGCCGAGTTGTACGGCAACCTTATTCATCGTTTCCCGTTGTACGATCTTGGAGCGTGTGTTTGTCAAAAAGCCTTCCCGCTTATTCGGGTAGCGCTTATAGACAATATCGGCGACCGCCGCATCCAAAATGCCATCTCCTAAAAATTCAAGACGCTCATTGTTAAGCCATTTACCATCACCCGTCTCTACTGATGATGATTTATGCAACAAGGCCTGCTCGTAAATCTGGAGATTATCCGGATAAAAACCTAGAATCTTTGATAAAGACAAATAAGGCTCCCTACCTTTATTATGCAGGAGCCTTATTCTTTTATGTAGCTGTTTGTATAGCTTTCTAAACACGTTATTTCACGAATTTTTTAACAATGGCGCAAGCGTTGTGTCCACCGAAACCAAACGTATTCGATAAAGCGGCTTTCACTTCTCTCTTTTGAGCCTTATTGAATGTGAAATTCAGTTTATAATCTATTTCAGGATCATCGTCGCCTTCCGCATGGTTAATGGTCGGCGGGATAATACCATCGTTTATAGCCATAATACACAGGATCGCCTCTACCGCTCCGGCAGCACCAAGCAAGTGACCGGTCATTGACTTTGTAGAACTGATATTCAGTTGATAAGCATGTTCTCCGAACACATCTTTGATCGCCTTAACCTCTGAGATATCGCCTACGGGAGTCGATGTTCCATGAACATTGATGTAATCAATATCTTCCGGAGTCATTCCCGCATCTTCCAATGCGTTGCGCATAACCAGCTTCGCTCCTAAACCATCCGGATGAGAAGCGGTCAAGTGATAAGCATCGGCAGACATTCCGGTTCCTGCGATCTCGCAATATATTTTAGCGCCACGAGCCAATGCGTGCTCCATTTCTTCCAATACCAAGCAAGCTCCACCTTCACCCATCACGAATCCGTCACGGCTAGCGCTGAACGGGCGAGATGCGGTCTCGGGAGAATCATTACGTGTCGATAACGCGTTCATGGAGTTGAATCCACCTACACCCGATTCAGAAACAGCAGCTTCCGCTCCACCGGTGATGATGACGTTAGCCTTGCCTAAACGGATATAATTGAATGCGTCACTGATAGCGTTTGTAGAAGATGCACAAGCTGAGACGGTCGCAAAGTTCGGGCCGTGGAATCCATAAAGCATGGAAATATGTCCGGCCGCGATATCCGAGATCATTTTCGGGATGAAGAACGGGTTAAACTTCGGACCGATCGTATCCTTGATCTTCGCATAACTCAATACTTCCTCGTCAAATGTCTTGATACCACCGATACCTGAAGCGAAAATAACGCCGATACGGTTCTTATCTTCTTTATCCAAGTCCATTGCCGCGTCCTCGATCGCTTGTTTCGCCGCATCGATCGCGAATAAGCTATAACGATCACACTTGCGGGCTTCCTTACGATCCATAACTTTCAACGGATCGAAGCCTTTAACTTCGCATGCAAATTGTGTCTTGAATTTGGATGCATCAAACTGAGTAATAGGTCCAGCGCCACTTTTTCCGTTGATAATACCTTCCCATGTTTCGGGGAGGGTATTACCAAGAGGAGTAATAGCTCCAAGACCTGTTACTACAACTCTTTTTAATTCCATACCTTTAGTTAAAAGGATTGATTACTTCGCGTTAGCCTCGATGTAAGCGATAGCGTCACCTACAGTTGTAATCTTTTCTGCTTGATCGTCAGGAATTGAGATACCGAATTCTTTTTCGAATTCCATAATCAATTCTACAGTGTCAAGAGAGTCTGCTCCTAAATCGTTAGTAAAGCTTGCTTCGTTT
>ERZ506950.334-NODE-334-length-36944-cov-5.570495_pt1 | contig 36944 bp, 25 predicted proteins | sample MGYA00512897_ERZ506950 | MGnify/ENA metagenome assembly ERZ506950
TCTTCGGCGTGTCGCTGGGGCTTTCGGCGGCGTTCCTGTTTGCCCGGGGATGGGCCGTCGTGGCAGTGTATGCGGGGCTGACATTCTGCTACTCGGCGCTGGCGGCGGTGCTGCCCGCCCTCTCCACCGATCTGTTCGGCCTGCCGCACGCAGGGGTGAACTACGGTTTTCTGGCACTGGGGCAGAGCGTGGGCAGTCTGGCCTTTCCGTTTGCAGCAAATCTCTGGGGGTTGGAAGCCGGGCGGCACTGGCTTGCCGTGGGCGGCGCAGCGGCGGGCTTTGCGGCCATGTGGGTACTGAAGCCTACCGGGCAGACACCGCGCAGGCAGGACACAGGAGCGTGAAATTTGCCCTCTTGACATAGTTGACAAAAACTTGACGAATGAAATGACAAAAGCATCCGAATTGACAGTTAGCGGAAGGCAACTGCAAATAGTTTTGATGTTTTTTACCGGAAATGTATTGCAAAATCCGTCAGCTTTCTCTATAATAAAATCATGCGTGGTAGTACCGGTTAAGGCGCTGAAAGAGAGCGGCGCGCCCGGTCAGATGCAAGCAGCAAAGGGCAGCGGCTGTGCCGGCAGGGCGCGGCGGCGGCTTTGTGCTGCAAAGCAACATTTGTCAAAAGGAGAGTATGATTATGGAAAAGAACTTGCAGTATTATTTGGATCAACTTAAAGCCCTTAATTTCAAGGATATGTATGAAAACGACTTTTTCCTCACCTGGGACAAGACCGATGACGAACTGAAAGCCGTCTGGATTCTCGCCGACGCACTCCGCTATATGCGTCAGCACAATATTTCTACCCGTGTATTCGAAAGCGGTCTGGGCATCTCTATTTTCCGCGATAACTCGACCCGTACCCGCTTCTCCTTCGCTTCGGCCTGCAACTTCCTTGGCCTGCAGGTACAGGACCTCGATGAAAAGAAGAGCCAGATTGCCCATGGCGAAACGGTCCGTGAAACGGCTAATATGATTTCTTTCATGGCTGATGTCATCGGCATCCGCGACGATATGTACATCCATCAGGGCCACGAGTACCAGAAGACGTTCATGGACGCTCTGGAAGAAGGCTATCGCGACGGCATTCTCGAGCAGCGCCCGACGCTCGTGAACCTGCAGTGCGACGTCGACCACCCGACGCAGTGCATGGCCGACATGCTGCACGTCATCCACTACTTCGGCGGCGTCGAGAACCTGAAGGGCAAGAAGGTCGCCATGACGTGGGCCTATTCCCCGTCCTACGGCAAGCCGCTGTCTGTCCCGCAGGGCGTCATCGGCCTGTTCACCCGCTTCGGCATGGATGTCACGCTGGCCCATCCGGAGGGCTACGACGTCTTCCCCGAGGTCGAGGAGATCGCCCGTAAGAACTGCGAGAAGTACGGCTCCAAGTTCCACAAGACGAACGACATGAAGGAAGCCTTCCGGGACGCCGACATCGTCTATCCGAAGTCCTGGGCTCCGTTCCAGGCTATGGAAAGACGCTCCGAGCTCTATGTCAAGGGCGACCAGAAGGGCATCGACGAGCTGGAGAAGGAGCTGCTGGCGCAGAACGCCGAGCACAAGGACTGGACCTGCAGCGAGGAGATGATGAAGCTCACGAAGGACGGCAAGGCGCTGTATCTGCACTGCCTGCCCGCCGACATCTCCGGCCTGAGCTGCCCGGAGGGCGAGGTCGACAACTCCGTGTTTGACCGCTATCTTGTGCCGCTGTACAAGCAGGCCTCCTTCAAGCCGTATATCATCGCCGCCATGATCTTCCTGGCGCAGGTCAAGGACCCCGTCAAGGCTCTCATGGAGCTCGACGCTGCCGACAACAAGCGCAAGATGTTCTGAGCCGCACGGCAGGAGGATAATTACCATGGGAAAACGCATCGTCATCGCGCTGGGCGGCAATGCGCTGGGCAGCACGCCCTATGAGCAGCTCGCCCTCGTTACGGAAACGGCAAAGCCGATCGTGGATCTCATCGAGCAGGGCAACGAGGTCGTCATTGCGCACGGCAACGGCCCGCAGGTCGGCATGATCAATCTGGGCATGGCCACGGCCGCCGAGGCCGGCGCCATCAAGTCCGATATGCCCTTCCCCGAGTGCGGCGCCATGAGCCAGGGCTACATCGGCTATCACCTGCAGAACGCCATCGGCAACGAGCTTGCCGCGCGCGGCCTGCAGAAGGACGTCGCCACCGTCGTCACGCAGGTGCTGGTGGATGAGAACGATCCCGCCTTCCAGAAGCCCACGAAGCCCGTCGGCGCGTTCTATGACAAGGCCACGGCCGAGCGCATCGCCGCCGAAAAGGGCTACACCATGGTCGAGGACGCGGGCCGCGGCTACCGCCAGGTCGTTCCCTCACCGAAGCCCGTGGACGTCATCGAAAAGAACACCGTCCGCGCCCTGATCAACGGCGGCTGCGTCGTGATCACGGTCGGCGGCGGCGGCATCCCCGTTGTGCGCCGGGACGGCAAGCTCTACGGCACGCCCGCCGTTATCGATAAGGACTTTGCTTCCGCCAAGCTCGCAGAGCTCGTGCAGGCCGACGCCCTCGTCATCCTGACGGCGGTGGACCGCGTCTGCATCAACTGGGGCAAGCCGGACCAGAAGAGCCTTGCGGAAATGACCGTTGCGGAAGCGGAGCGCTACTGCGAGGAGGGCCATTTTGCCCCCGGCTCCATGCTGCCGAAGGTCAGGGCTGCCGTTTCGTTCGCCAAGACCGGCGGGCAGGCCATCATCGCCTCGCTTGCGCAGGCCGGAGCCGCCGTCCGCGGCGAGGCCGGTACGGTCGTCCATCTCTGATATCGTCTGTTCCCTTCCCGGGGAGCAAAGGGCCTGCTGCATGAACCCCGCAGCAGGCCCTTCCTTGTAATATGGAATTGCAAATAATGGAGGAGCCCGGCTGTTCTCGGCCCTGCGGCGAACCGGTTTTTCTTTCTTGCCTTTTTCGGCAAAATACGATATCATTAGCTTAGTAAACATTGCACAGGCGTTTCCAAAATACCGAAACAAGGAGCTGGCAACATGCTGGAACAGTCGATCCTGCAGAATTATCTTGATATCCTGCGCGAGGAGCTCGTCCCGGCGACCGGCTGTACGGAGCCGATCGCCATTGCCTACTGCGCCGCGACCCTTCGGGAGCTGCTGGGCGCACTGCCCGAGCGGGTGGACGCCGCCGTCAGCGGCAACATTCTGAAAAACGTCAAAAGCGTCGTCGTCCCAAACACCGGCGGGCGCAAGGGCATCGGCCCCGCCATTGCCGTCGGCCTCGTTGCGGGCGACGCGGCGCGTGACCTGCAGGTCATCTCCGCCGTGACGGAGAAGCAGCTTGCGGAGCTGGACGCTTACCTGCAGCGGGTGGAGATCGCCGTCTCCTGCAGCCATTCTCCCTGCCAGCTCGACATCGACCTGCGCGGCAGCTGCGGCAGTCACACGGCCCGCGTGCGCATCACGAACCATCACACGAACATCGTCTGCCTCGAGCGCGACGGCGAGGTGCTGCGCGAGCTGCCTGTTGTGGACTCCGCCGAGGAGCACCGCGCGGACAAGAGTCTGCTGAACGTGGCGGACATCCTGCGCTTTGCGGCCGAGGTGCCGCTCGAGGACCTGCTGCCCCTGCTGGAACCGCAGGTCAGCTGCAACTCCGCCATTGCCGAGGAGGGTCTCCGCGGCGCATGGGGCGCGCAGATCGGGCGCATTTTACTGGAGGATTACGGGGATGATATCAAGCAGCGGGCCAAGGCCTATGCGGCCGCGGGCTCGGACGCCCGCATGAGCGGCTGCGAAATGCCCGTCGTCATCCTCTCCGGCTCCGGCAATCAGGGCATCACGGCCTGCATGCCCGTCGTGGCCTATGCCCGCCACATCGGCGCGACCCGCGAGCAGCTCTACCGCGCGCTGGCCGTTTCCGACCTTGTCACCGTCCACCAGAAGACCGGCATCGGCCGCCTCTCCGCCTACTGCGGGGCCATCTCCGCCGGGGTCGGCGCGGGCGCGGGCATCTGCTACCTGCTCGGCGGCGACTATGACGCCGTGGCGCACACGGTCGTCAACGCCGTGGCCATCCTCTCCGGCACCATCTGCGACGGCGCGAAGCCGTCCTGCGCGGCCAAGATCGCCGCTGCCGTGGATGCGGGCATCATGGGCTACCGCATGTATCTGCACCACCGCGAATTCCGCCACGGCGAGGGCATCGTCGGCAGCAATGTTGACGATACGATCGCCAAGGTCGGCGTGCTGGCGCAGCAGGGCATGCGGCAGACGGACCGCACGATCCTCGATATCATGCAGGATCGCTGCAGCTGAGCGCCCGCGTTCCTTCAAAAATCGTTTTCCGGTCCGTCATAATTTGGACATATCAGGCGGGTATACTACGAGCACAGCAAGGAGCTGAACACCATGGAGCATAACGAGCGCATCGACTCCAGTGCAGGCGAGCCGGTATTGGCCTGCAAACGAAGGAAGCACCTGCGGCTGGCGGCTCTCGCTGTATGCTGCGCCCTGCTCGGCGGAATCGCCGGAGGCGCGGCGACGGGATTGCTTCTGCAGGGCCGCGAGCGGGCGGCCATGCGGCCGGCCGGTCAGCAGACGGCCGTATCCGGGGGAGAAAGCACGGGCGCGGAGCCTTCCGCGGCGCGTGTGGCCTCGACTGCGGGAGAATTGACCCCAACGCAGCTCTATGAGCGCTATGCGCCCTGCGTCGTCGGTGTGCTGAACCTCAGCGCGGTCACGGACCTCTATGGAAAGGACACCATGCAGGCAAGCACCGGCTCAGGCGTTCTCCTCACGGGAGACGGCGAGATCCTGACGAATTACCACGTCGTCAAGGACTGCACGCAGCTCACCGTCACGCTGTATGACGGCACGGAGCACACGGCAAAGCTCCTCGGCTATGAGGAGGACAGCGACATCGCCCTGCTGAAGATCGACGGCAGCGGCTACCGCCACGCGCGCCTCGGAGATTCCGACCGGCTGCGCATCGGCACGGAGGTTGCTGCCATCGGCAACCCGCTCGGCGACCTGGACTACAGCCTGAACGTCGGCTATATCAGCGCGAAGGACCGCGACGTCGATCTGGACGGCCCGTCCATCCGCATGATGCAGCTCGACGCCGCCATCAACCCCGGCAACTCCGGCGGTCCGCTGTTCGACCTGCGCGGCAATGTCGTCGGCGTGACGACGGCGAAATATTCCGGTGAGACCGTCACCGGCGCGACGATCGAGGGCATCGGCTTTGCCATCCCCATCAACGACGTCCGCGAGATCCTCTCGGAGCTGCGGGAATACGGCCGCGTGCCGAACCGCGCCCAGCTCGGCGTGATGGTCGGCACGGTCTATTCGACGAACACGGCCCGCAGCGGCCGGGTGCAGGTGCGGGATGTCACAAAGGATTCCGCCGGCGCCCATGCGGGCCTGCGCGAGGGCGATTTTATCACTGCACTTGATGACTACACCGTGCGCACGCTTTCCGACCTCAGTGCGGCGCTGCGGCACTACCGCGGCGGCCAGCACGCGACGCTCACCATCGAGCGCTACGGCAAGACGTTCCGCCTGCCCATCGTGTTTGACAGCAAGGACGATGTGGTGCAGAACGAAGAGCCAACAACATCGGCCAATGCGCTGGAGCCGTCCGAGCAGGACAGTCCCCGGCCCTGATCCGATGTCTTCCATAGATCGCATCCCCTCTCTTTTTCATGCTTTTTCTCTTTTTTCTCTCTCTTTCTTTCTTTTCTACGAAATGTACCGTCCGGCTTGCCGGACGGTACATTTCGTTTTTGTGTCTGGGTGTCGAAAAACCTGTTCAGCCGAAGGTCTCGGAGGGAAGGAAAGAGAGAAAGGAAACCGTCAGGGTTTCCTTTCGCGTTCAATAACCCGCCGCAGCGGCAAAATTGCAAAACAGAACTACAAAATACGTTTTGCAATTTTGAAGGCAGCTTGGCAAAAGACCCGAAGGGACTTTTTGACAAGCTGACCGTCCGGCTTGCCGGGCGGTACATTTCGTTTTTGCGAAACGGGCTGGCGAAAAAGCTGCCCAGCCGGAGGTTTCGGAGGGAAGACAAGGGGAAAACATCGGGGTATCCTCGGTATGGCAAAGAGCCTCCGCTTTGTCATTCCGAGGAGCGAAGCGACGTGGGAATCTCCGGTAAAATGTTTCGAATTCGCCGAGATTTTCCTGAAATTCAGAACAGTCCTGCGAGATTGCCACGGCCCCTGCGGGGCCTCGCAATGACAAGACTGGGACATTTGACAAGCCGGGAACCGTCTGGGAGTCTCAGACTGTCAAAAAGTCTCCGCTTTGCAGAATAATGCCGACGTCATATCGAAACAACCTGTTGCAAGGCAAGCGCGTGTATGCTATAATGCAGAAAAACGTTGGAACAATTTCGGCTTCCTGCCGTCTAATCTTGCAAAGAGAGAAGGAACGACCGGCGCGGCCGGCGCCGGTCCGCAAACACAGGAGGAGAGAGCATGAGACAGGGTGTCATCTGTATGCTGATCGCGGCGCTGGTGCTGCAGCTTGCGGGCGGTGTGGTCGCAGGCGGTGCAGAGCCGCTGGCCATGACAACACAGGAGACCATTCGAACGGTCGCCGTCTCCGGCGTGCCGACCGCGCTGATGCGTGGGGCCAGACTCCCGGAGCGTATGCCGTCGTTCCATACGGACGCGGCCTGCCATCTGGCGGACAGCTGGCAGAGCTGGTCCGGCATGGTGTGGTTCTCGTCTCCGGACGGTGAGCATATCAGTAAGCCGCTCCCGGCGGGAACCGTCACGGAGCCGGGTGTGTATTATTATCTCGGCCTCGTGCTCGAGCCGGATGGCCTTGCGTCCTTTTCCGATGCGCCGTCCGTAACGGTCTGCGGGACGACGGCCGCTGTGCAGCGGCTCGAGGACGGCAGGCTGTTCGTCTGCGTGCGCTACGGCAGCGACGACGGCCGCCTGGAGGGCCTCCTGCCCGAAACGCTGCCGTTCCGCGATGTCTCGCGCCGTGCGTGGTATTTTGAGAGCGTCGCCTATGCCTACCGGCAGGGGCTGATGAGCGGAACGGGCACGACGGAATTCGAGCCGGATACGGCCACGTCCCGCGCCATGCTCGTGCAGGTGCTTTACCGTCTGGCAGGCCAGCCCGCCGCGGCCGGAGGCGAATTTTCCGATGTCGGCGACGGCGTGTGGTACGCCGATGCCGTCGCGTGGGCGGCCGGGGCGCAGATCGTCAACGGCTACGGCAACGGGCGCTTCGGCCCGGACGACCCCGTCACACGCGAACAGACGGCGGCCATCCTCTATCGCTATGCTGCGTGGTATGACCTTGCCGGGGACGGCGAGGCCCCGCTTTCCGGCTATCCGGACGCCGGGACGGTCAGCAGCTGGGCGCGCAGCGCCATGGGCTGGGCCGTCGGCGCGGGCTATCTGACCGGCTCTGCCGAGGACGGCGCCGTTCTGCTCCGCCCGCAGGCGCTGGCCGTCCGCGCGCAGACCGCCGCGATCCTGGCCCGCTTCTGCCGCAGCCTGCAGAAGCAGGAGCATATCATGCCGCGCGCGGACTATTTCACGGCCCGCGGCACGACGGTACTCTACCTGCCGCTCGACAACCGCCCCGTCAACGACCTGCGCGTCGAGGCGCTGGCGGACAGCACCGGTATGAATGTGCTGCTGCCGCCGGAGGACCTCTATGCCACGCGGCTCGACGGGCAGACGACGAATGCCAACGGCACGCAGTACGGCGACACGCACGCCCTGCTGCAGTGGGTGCTGGACAATGAGGACGCCTGCGATGTGCTGATCGTCAGCATGGACCAGCTGCTCTCCGGTGGCCTTGTGAACAGCCGCTGGGAGGACGGGACGGACCTGACGTGGGAAAAGGATGCCATCGACACGCTTTCACAGATCGCTGCACGCAAGCCGGTCTATGTGTTCGACACGGTGATGCGCCTTGCCACGACCGCCGGCTATCAGGGACTCGACAGCGAGGCCTACCGCCTGTTCCGCAGCTACGGCATGGCCGAGCGCGGCGAGCTGACCGGTCACAACCTGACAGTCGATAACATCATTGCAGGCTACCCCTACGGCGCGGACGGCGAACGGATCGAAACGACATTGGATGACGAGCTGGTGGAGCATTATCTGGCTGCCCGCGCGCGCAAGCTGCGGCTGACGGACTATCTGCTGCGCCATGCCGAGAGCTTTGCGGCCTGTGTCGTCGGTGTCGACGACTCAGCTGCGCGCATCTCCGTGCAGACAAATGAGATCCGCTATCTGCAGCGGCTGCTCGGCAAAAACTGCGCTCTGTTCTGCGGAACGGACGAGCTTGGTATGATGGCCTTTACGCGTGCCTATGCCGACTGCGCCGGATGGAACAGCCGCCTGTCCGTGCACTATTTCGGCGGCTATGAGGACAGCGTGGCCGATGCCTACGATACCTCGACGCTCCGCGAGTCCGTGGAGCAGCATATCACGGCGCTCGGCGCGGAGCTTGTGGACTGGAACGAACAGTCAGATGCTGTCGTGCTGGTGCTCACGCGCGGCGCTTCCTCCACGGAGTGCAGCCGGTATCTGGCAGCTTGGGAGGAGAACTGCCGGAATGGTGTCCCGACGATCGTCATCGATGCCTCGTCTGCCACGCAGCATCTGCCGCAGCAGCTGGAGGATACCTCGCTGCAGTGGCTCATGGGCTACAGCGCGTGGGGCACGGCGGCAAATTCCGTCGGCATCGCGCTCTCCATGGGTCTGACGCGCCTGCAGTGGCTGCAGGGCGAGCAGGACCCGCAGCCGGAGGACAGCGAGGCCTTTGCGCGCGAGCTGATCTTCGCCTATATGAAGGACATCGCCTACTGCCGCTATTGCCGCCCGACGATCAAGGACCTGACGCCGGAGGGCATCGAGCAGGCCCTGCTCAGGCAGAATATGACGACCCGCGTCGAGACGGCCCTGAAGGACACGGCGCTTGTGACCGGGCCGGACGGCGTGACGGACTATGTGATCCCGGAATTCCGTCTGACGGACTTCTCCGCACCGCTTGGACGAAGCTATGAGATCCGCTTCCGCATCCTGTTCCCGAATGCGGGTCCGTGGTTCACGGAGCAGTAAAAAATGGGAGCTGCGGTTCATTGCCGCAGCTCCCTGATTTGTTTGATTACGTCAATCCCTCCGGCTGAGCCGGAGGGATTGACGTTTTCATTCTGCTTCACATGCGGTCCGGGGCGGAGAAGCCCAGCAGATCGATGCATTCCTCCAGCGCGCGCCTGGCAAGACGGATGAGGGCGAGGTAGCCTGCCTGCTTCTGCTTGTCCGGCTCGGCCAGAATGCGCGTCTCGTGGTAGAAGCGGTTCACCGCGCCCGCAAGCTCATAGGCATAGGCGCAGATCACGTTCGGTGCGGAGTCACGGTAGGCCATCTGCAGGGCGTCCGGCATCTGCGCCAGCTCCAGCTGCAGCGCCTTGGCGCTCTCGCTGTCGGCCGGGGCCATGGCCCAGTCGCCCTCGCCGCCGCAGCGGTTCAGGATGGACTTGATGCGGACGATGGTGTAGAGCAGGTAGGGGCCGGTGTTGCCCTCGAACGCGGCAAAGCGCTCGAGATCGAAAATATAGTCCTTCGTGGCGAGGTTCGACAGGTCGCCGTATTTCAGCGCCGCGATGGCGATGCAGCGGGCTGTGGCGTCCAGCTCGTCCTCGGGGACGGTCTGGTTCTCGCGGATTTTGTCCGTGACATAGGTCACAATGTCGGAAATGAGCGTTTCCAGACGCATGACGCCGCCTGCGCGGGTCTTGAAGGGCTTGCCGTCCTTGCCGTTCATCGTGCCGAAGCCGATGTGCTGCAGCTCCGTCTCCGGCGGGACGAGATGGCCCTTGCGCGCCGTGCGGAACACCTGCTCGAAGTGTAGACTCTGGCGCTTGTCCGTCAGGTACAGCAGCTTGTCCGGATGGTAATCCTCCATGCGCTGCACGATGGTGGCCAGGTCCGTCGTGGCATACAGCGTCGCGCCGTCGCTCTTGACGAGGATGCACGGCGGCAGCTCCTTGCGGTCGCCCTCCTCGGCCACGGGCACAACAAGCGCGCCCTCGCTCTCGACAAGCACGCCCTCGGCCTTCAGCTTCTCGAGCATCGGGGGGATGTAGGGCTGCGCGTCGCTTTCGCCTTTCCAGACGTCGAAGCTGACGTTCAGATTGTCATAGTTCTTACGCAGATCGGCCACGGAGACCTGCATGATGTGGCGCCACAGGGCATAGTAGCCGGGACGGCGCTGCTGCACGGCAAACGTGATCTCGTGAGCGCGGGCGGCGAAGGGCTCGTCCTCCTTCGAGCGGGCGCTGGCCGTGGGGTAGATCTCCTCCAGCTCGGAGATCGTGAACGGCGCTTCCTCGGGATACGGGCCGGTGAAGCTCTCGTCAAAATAGGGCAGGTCCGGCTTGCGGCGCTCCAGCTCGGCGATGATCAGGCCGATCTGCAGGCCCCAGTCGCCCAGATGAATGTCGCCGACGACGTTGTCACCGAAGTAGCGGTAGATGCGCTTGATGCTCTCGCCGATGATGGCGGAACGCAGGTGGCCGATGTGCAGGGGCTTTGCCACGTTCGGCCCGCCGTAGTCGAGCACGACGCCGCGGGGCTTGCGCTCACCGGTCACGCCGAGGCGCTCGCTCTGGCGCATCTGCTCCAAATGGGCGGCCAGATATGCAGGCTGCACACGCAGGTTGATAAAGCCGGGCTTTACGGCCTCGGCTGCGGCAAAGACGCTGCCGTCCTGCAGGCGGTCGACAACGTCCTGCGCAATGACGAGCGGGGCTTTGTGGTGCTGCTTTGCGGCGGGCATGGCACCGTTGCACTGAAATTCGCACAGATCGGGGCGGTTTGAGACCGTCACGCGGCCGCAGGCCGGGTCATATCCGGCGGCGGAAAACGCCTCCGCCACAACGGCGGACAGCCGGTCGATCAGCTTTTCCATGGGCGATCAGACTCCTTATCGTTCGATAAACGAAATAATATACAATGATAGCAGAAATTCTGCCGCTTGTCCAGTGCGGGCAGAATTATTCCGGCAGCTCGCGGTACATGGCGGCCGCGTCGTCCTTGCGCACGGCGTCGGCCACGGCCAGCACCTCCACGGCAAGCGTCCGCTGGCCGAAGGCGATGCGCAGCACGTCGCCGGGCTTTACGTCGCAGGACGCCTTGGCCGGGCGGCCGTTCACGGTCACGCGCGCGTTGTCGCACGCTTCATTTGCCACGGTGCGGCGCTTGATGAGGCGCGACACCTTGAGAAATTTATCCAGTCTCATAGTTCCTCCTGGTTGGGGTTCAGTCCTTTTTTCCGCGCAGCTCGATGATGCGGTCACGGAGCACGGCGGCGTATTCGTATTCCATCTGCTTTGCGGCGGCGCGCATCTCCTTTTCGAGCTTTGCGATCTCGCGCTCGCGCTCGGCGGCCGTCATCTTCACGCCGTCACGCCGCTGGGCCTCGCCCTCGGCCTGCGTGATCTCGATGAGCTCGCGCACGTCCTTCACGATGGTCTTCGGCACGATGCCGTGGGCCTTGTTATAGGCATCCTGGATGCCGCGGCGGCGCTCCGTTTCGTCGATGGCGGCGCGCATGGCGGGCGTGATCTTGTCGGCGTACATGATGACGCGGCCCTCGGCGTTGCGAGCAGCGCGGCCGATGGTCTGGATGAGACTCGTCTCGCTGCGGAGGAAGCCCTCCTTGTCTGCGTCCAGAATGGCGACGAGCGAGACCTCCGGCAGGTCGAGGCCCTCGCGCAGCAGGTTGATGCCGACGAGCACGTCAAATTTTGCCATGCGCAGGTCACGCAGGATCTCCATGCGCTCAAGCGCTGCGACATCGGAGTGCATATAGCGCACGCGGATGCCGGCGTTCTGCAGATACGTCGTCAGATCCTCGGCCATTTTCTTTGTCAGCGTCGTGACGAGCACGCGCTCCTTGCGCTCGATGATGCGGTTGCATTCGCCGATGAGGTCGTCGACCTGCCCGTCGATGGGCCGGACCTCGACCTTCGGGTCCAGCAGGCCCGTCGGGCGGATGACCTGCTCGGCGATCTGCCCGGCGCGGCTGCGCTCGTACTCGCCCGGCGTGGCGGAGACGTAGATGGCCTGATGGACCTTTTCCTCGAACTCCGGGAACGTCAGCGGGCGGTTGTCGAACGCGCTCGGCAGGCGGAAGCCGTATTCCACCAGACTCTCCTTGCGCGAGCGGTCGCCCGCGTACATCGCGCGCACCTGCGGCAGCGTGACGTGGCTCTCATCCACGAACAGCAGAAAGTCCTTCGGGAAGTAATCCAGCAGCGTCATGGGCGGCGTGCCGGGCGCACGGCCGGAAATGACGCGGGAATAGTTCTCGATGCCGCTGCAGAAGCCGATCTCCTGCAGCATCTCGATGTCATACATCGTGCGCTGGCGGATGCGCTGGGCCTCAAGCAGCTTGTCGTGCTCCTTGAACCAGCGCTCACGCTCCTCCATCTCGCGCTCGATCTCGAGGATGGCGCGGTTGAGCTTGTCCCGCGAGGCGACGTAGTGCGAGGCGGGGTAGATGGCCACATGGCTGATGACGCGCTCCGGCATGCCGCTGACGGCGTTGATCTCGGAGATGCGGTCGATCTCGTCGCCGAAGAACTCCACGCGGATGGCCCGGCCGGACCAGTAAACGGGGTAAATCTCCACGGTATCGCCGCGCACGCGGAACGTGTTTCGGGTGAAATTCAGGTCGTTTCGCTCATAGCGGATCTCTACGAGCTTCTGCATCAGCTCATCGCGGGACTTTTCCATGCCCGTGCGGAGCGAGATGACCATGTTTTTATAGTCGATGGGGTCGCCCAGACCGTAGATGCACGAAACGGACGAGACGACGATGACGTCCCGCCGCTCGAACAGCGACGACGTCGCACTGTGGCGCAGGCGCTCGATCTCGTCATTGATGGCGGAGTCCTTTTCGATATAGGTGTCCGTGTGGGCGATATAGGCCTCCGGCTGGTAGTAATCGTAGTAGGAAATGAAGTATTCCACGGCGTTTTCCGGGAAGAACTCCCGGAACTCCGAGCACAGCTGAGCCGCAAGCGTCTTGTTGTGCGCCAGCACAAGCGTCGGGCGGTTCAGGTTCGCGATGACCGAGGCCATCGTGAACGTCTTGCCCGAGCCGGTCACGCCGAGCAGCACCTGCTCGTCCAGCCCGAGGCGGACGCCCTCCGTCAGCTTGCGGATGGCCTCCGGCTGGTCGCCGGTGGCGCTGTAGGGTGCGTGCAGCTTGAAATCCATGGGGTCTCCTTTCGCTCAGTCAAAAACGTACATGCCGAAAAAGGCCAGCAGGCCCGGCCCACAGTCATATTCCATGCCGCACTGCTCCGCGAGCCTGCGCACGAAGATGCAGTAGGCCGACATGCAGGAATAATACAGGTCCGGATAGCGGCAGGGCTCGTGTTCCACGATGGCGCACGTCTCGCACAGGGCGCAGCCGCTGGCTCCGACGGGGAAGCCGGGCACGTCCGCGCGGCGCAGACGGCCGAGCAGGCGCAGCGTCGCGGCGTTGTGCTCCTTTTTCGCGGCCTTGATGGCCTTCGAGTCGCTGTAGTCTGCGATCTCCCAGATCGTCTGGAGCACGAGGGCATGGCGGTGCGCCTGAATGCGCGCGCGCATCTCGTCCGGCGTACCGCAGTCGGGCGGACAGCTGTAATTTGCGCCGTATTTTCCGCAGAGATTCTCGGCGCACAGCGGCCGGAACGACGGATCGAAGGGGATGTCCTTCGTGTCGGTCACGACCGCAGCCGCGAAGCCCTCCTCGGCTGCCATGGATGTCATTTCTTCCCAGGTCATATCCTGCGCCTCCAATCATGGAATTATCATAATATTCTAGCATGTTCCGGAGAAAAATGCAACATTTCGGGCCGAATATTGTAGGGCCTGCGGCAAGCGGAAAGTTTCCGGTCGTGTGGTGTAGGGGAGCGGACAGCCGGGCCCGGCACAGCACAAACGATTTGTACCAGCTACCGTTAAAATGGAAAAAGCTATCGACTTGTCATTGCGAGGGCGCTTTGCGCCCGTGGCAATCTCGGGAAGCACTTGCAGTCTGTACAAGCTACTGTTAAAACGGTGTGCACCAATTGCGTCTGTAGCGGCGCTCCCTGAGCGCCATGCAGGCCAGCAGCATGTGGCACATGGATTCTGTGGCGTGACGCCTCCAGAATTGTCATTGCGAGGGCGCTTTGCGCCCGTGGCAATCTCGCAGTACCTGGCCGGATTGTGGGAAAGCTGTCGGCGAAATCGTAATTGCCTGCACGAGATTGCCACGTCGGCCTCCGGCCTCCTCGCAATGACAAACCTTTGGCCTTCCCTGTTTTATCGACAGCCTGTTCGGATCGGCAGCAATGCGCCGGGCCCGGCTGCCCGCTCCCCAGCTTGTCAAAAAAGTCCCTTCGGGCCTTTTTCGCCAAGCTGCTTCCAGAATTGCAAAATAGAATATTGTAGCATTTTATTTTGCAATTCTGCCGTCGCGGCGGGTGATTGAACGCGAAAGGACACCCTGACGGTTTCCTTTCACACTTTTCTTCTCTCCGAAACTTTCGGCTGGGCAGGCTTTTTGACAGTCTGGGGAGAGGCATGCCGCTCCCCTACAACGCTCCGTTGACGGCCTTGGGATAACTTTCCACTTTTCGTTTTCAACTTTCCATTTCCCGCATGCCCCGCCCCTGTAATGTGCAGCAAAAACCCGCAGCGGCTGGCTGCGGGTTTCGGGCTAGGTCTTACGGATGAATTTCTCGCCGCATTTCGGGCAGCGGATACACAGCTTGCCGCGGTGCTTCGGGACCCGGACGGTCTGCCCGCACGACGGGCAGCGAAAATAGCGGTTGTTGCGGTCGCGCAGCCGCATCCACAGCTGCAGGAACCGGCGGTTCTCCCGCTCGCGGCGGCTGAGATTCCGCGAAAACATGCGGACCATGGCGAGGATCAGCAGACCGTACATCAACAGCGACAGGATCGGCGCGATGATGCCGCGGTAGACCGTGCTGGTCCGCAGCGCGTAGGTCAGGATGGTGTTGGTGAGGCTCAGGATGACGGCCAGCACCAGCAGGAGCATATTCAGTTGATCAGAACCGTAGCGGCCGTACATCCATTTGCGGATGCTTGCGCCCAAACGTCGGAACATAGTTATCACCTGAGAACAATTATAATGCGGTGAGGCGGATTTACAACCCTTTCCCCGGAATATTTACGATTTGTTTACGAATTTATTGCAGGGCTGCCCCGGCGCAGAACGATCACCGCGACCTCCGGCCGGTTGAACAGGCGAAAGTGCACGTTTGTATAGCCAAGCCCGCGGCTGACATACAGGGCCGTTTCGCCCTGCCGGTAAAGCCCGGCATCCCATGCGGGGAACAGCCGCCGGTCCGTGCCGAACAGCCCGCCCACGAACGGCAGCCGCACGACGCCGCCGTGGCAGTGCCCGGCCAGTACGGCCTGCACGCCGAGGGTGCTCCATTGCGGCAATTGGTCGTTACGGTGCGCCAGCAGCAGGAGAAAGGCGGCCTCTCCGGCCTCCGCGCGGATATCCGCGATCAGCTCCGCAGGCGTTTTGCGCTCTGCCGGGCCGCACGGGTCGTCCGTTCCGGCGAGAACGAGCGCATCTTCCCCGCGCCGGAGCACGCGCCAGTCGTCCTGCAGCACCGTCACGCCGCAGGCGCGCATCTGCGCCAGAATGCCGCGCAGGCCGGGCACGCGCCATTCGTGATTGCCCGTCACATAATACACGGGCGCAATGGCACACAGACCGCGCAGCAGCGGCGGCAGCATGGCAAGGTCCGTGTGCTCGTCGAACAGATCGCCGTCGATGCAGATGAGGTCCGGCTCCGCCCGGCGCACGGCCGCAAGCAGGCGGCTGCTGCCCCGGCCGAACACGCGGCCGTGCAGGTCAGCCAGCTCCACGATGCGAAGCCCGTCGAACGCGGGCGGCAGGGCAGGGGAGACGAGTGCCGTCTCGGTCGTCTGCAGACTGCAGTTTCCCCACAGCAGGAACCCGGCGGCAAGCAGGGCCGTCAGCACGAGCAGGACGGCGGTTTTCCGGCGGCGCATAGGACAGTCCCCCTTTTTTTGCTCCGGAAACAGATGGCAGCACCGCATAATTCCCCTTTGGCCTTCGCCGGACATTTTCCGCCGAATGCTCTCGCTGAATTGTGCGGTGTTGCCGGAGCTTTTTTGCACAGTTGTATTGTATGCCGGAGGAAAGTTTGCTATAATGAGAAGATGAAAAAGAATTTAAGGAAGCACCGCACAATTTGGCGAGAGCATCCGGCGAAGGCCGAAGATGCCGGGATGCGGTGTGGCCCTGATCAGGATGTGTATCTGGTGTGAAGTACGGAATCTGGAACACCGCCCTGCCGGACAGCGCCGCGGTCGATGCGCTGCAGCAGGCGGGCTATTCGCCTTTGACGGCGCGCGTGCTGGCCGGGCGCGGCTGCGGGACTCCGCAGCAGGCGCAGGAGCTGCTGTGCGCGGACGCGCCGCTGTTTGACCCCTTTCTCCTGCGGGAGATGGACCGCGCCGTGCAGACGGTGCGGCAGGCGCTGCAGCTCGGGCAGCGCATCGCCGTGTTCGGCGATTATGACGTGGACGGCATCACGGCCACCTGCCTGCTGACGGATTTTCTGCGCGGCATGGGTGCGGACTGCGTCGTCCACATCCCCGGGCGGCTCGAGGAGGGCTACGGCCTGAACGCCGGGGCCATCCGCCAGCTCCATGCGCAGGGCGTGCGGCTCATCATCACGGTGGACTGCGGCATCACGGCGCTGGAGGAGGCCGGGCTCTGCCGGGAGCTGGGCGTGACGCTCGTCGTCACGGACCATCATGAGTGCAAGGAGCAGCTGCCGCAGTGTGCGGCCGTTGTGGACCCGCACCGGCCGGACCGGACGTATCCGCACACAATGCTCTCCGGCGTCGGCATCGCCTTCAAGCTGGCCGCTGCGCTCAGCGGCGATCAGGACGGCGTCGCCCGGCGCTATTGCGATCTCATCTGCCTCGGCACGATTGCAGACGTCATGACGCTGCAGGGCGAGAACCGCCGCCTTGTCGTCATGGGCCTCGAGGCCCTGCGCCAGCCGCAGCGGCTGGGCCTGCGCGCCCTGATCCATGCCTGCGGCTGCGAGGAGCAGGAGATCACTGCCGGGACCATCGGCTATATACTCGCGCCGCGTGTCAACGCCGCCGGGCGTATGGAGCAGGCTGAGCTGGCCGTGCGCCTGTTTCTGACGCAGGACCCGCAGGAGGCCGACCGGCTGGCCGAAACGCTCTGCCGCCTGAACCGCGAGCGGCAGACCATCGAATCCGAAATTTACAGTGAGGCCGTCAGCCGCCTGCACGGCGCACCGGACGGCGCGATTGTCCTGGCGGGTGAGCACTGGCATCAGGGCGTCGTCGGCATCGTGGCCTCGCGCCTTTCCGAGGAATTCTGCCGCCCGACGTTCCTCATCTGCCTGGACGGCGAACGCGGCAAGGCCTCGTCCCGCTCCTACGGCGGCTTTAACCTGTTTGCCTCGCTGACGGAGCTCTCCGGCCTGCTTGAGGGCTACGGCGGCCATGAGCTTGCCGCCGGGTTCACGATCGCCCGGAAGAATATCGACGCCTTCCGCGCGGCCATGTGCCGCTGCGCCGCGGCCTATGCGGCGTCCGCTCCGGTGGAGGCCACGCTGCAGGTCGACTGCGAGATCGAGGCGTCCCTCCTGACGGAGGAGAACGTCCGCGGCCTTTCGCAGCTCGAGCCATGCGGCGCGGGCTGCCCGAAGCCCGTGCTCAGCTTGAGCGGCCTGACCGTGGAGCATGCCATGGCCGTCGGCAGCGGCAAGCATCTGCGCCTGCGTCTGCAGGCTCCGGACGGCACGCCCGTGCAGGCCATTTTCTTCTCGGCCGGGCGTCTGTCGGCAAAGCTCCGCCCCGGCGACCGGGTCGACGCAGCCTTTACGCCGCAGATCAACGAATTCCGTGGCCGCCGCACGGTGCAGCTCAATCTGATCGACCTGCGCCGCGTCGAGCCGACGAAGCTCTATGACCGTTTCCGCGCGCACGAGGCGCTGCGCCCCGACGAGCTGCGGGCGCTGGCCCCGGACCGCGAGGACGTCATCGGCGTGTGGAACTTCCTCCGCCGTGCGGCCCCCGGCGGCGCGGAGCTGCGGGACAATACCGACCGCCTCTGCCTGCAGATCGCGGCGTCTTCTCCCCGGCCGCAGGCGGCGCGCCGCGCCATTGCCTGCCTGGAGATCCTGGCCGAGCTCGGCCTTGTGTCTCTGCGGCGCAGCGGCAGCGCCATTGCGGTGCGCATCGTGCCGCACCGGACGAACCCACTGGAAAACAGCGTGCTGTTCTGCACGCTCCGCAAGCTCAAAGCAGGTGATTGAATGGAAACCTTTCAGGAACACTATCTCAGCATGAAGCGCACCATCGCGGCGCGCAAGCTGAATGTCGATATGGCCCTCATCGACCGCGCCGTGGACTACGCGCGCGAAAAGCACAAGGACCAGAAGCGCAAGGACGGCTCGCCCTATATCATCCATCCGTTGGCTGTGGCGGAGATCGTCGCGGAGATCGGCCTCGATACGGACGCGATCCTCGGCGCGCTGCTGCACGACTGCATCGAGGACACGGACTCGACCTATGACGACATCGCCCGCAATTTCGGGCCGACGGTCGCCTCGCTCGTCGAGGGCGTCACAAAGCTGACGCGCGTGGAGTATTCCACGCTCGAGGAGCAGCAGATGGAGAACCTGCGCAAGATGTTCATGGCCATGAGCAAGGACATCCGCGTCATCCTCATCAAGATCGCCGACCGTCTGCACAACACCCGCACCATGCAGTACCAGAGCCCGGCCAAGCAGATCTCCAAGTCCCGTGAGACCATGGACATCTATGCGCCGCTGGCCCACCGGCTCGGCATGCAGAAGATCAAATGGGAGCTGGAGGATACCAGCCTCAAATACCTCGACCCCGAGGGCTATAACGAGATCATGCGCTATCTCAACGCCCATCAGGCCGAGGCGGATGCCTTTATGAAGGCCATCCAGAGCAAGATCACCACGCGCCTGTCCGCCGTGGGCATCCATGGCTCCATCTACGGCCGCATCAAGCACGTCTATTCCATCTACCGCAAGATGAAGGCCCAGAACAAGACGATCGACGAGCTCTACGATATGTATGCGTTCCGCGTCATCGTCGATTCCATCCCGGACTGCTATAACGTCCTCGGTCACATCCACGACCTGTTCAATCTGGTCCCCGGCCGCTTCAAGGACTATATCTCCACGCCGAAGCCCAACATGTACCAGAGCCTGCACACGACCGTCATCGGCCAGCAGGGCATCCCGTTCGAGGTGCAGATCCGCACCTGGGAGATGCACGAGACGGCGGAATACGGCATCGCGGCCCACTGGAAGTACAAGCAGGGCGTCGCGGGCGGCGACGAAAAACAGTTCGAGTGGGTCCGCCGCCTGCTGGAAACGCAGCAGGACTCCGATGCGGAGGATTATATCCACTCCCTCAAGGTCGATATGTTCGACGACGAGGTCTTTGTCTTCACGCCGAAGGGCAAGGTCATGTCCCTGCCGTCCGGCTCCACGCCCATCGACTTTGCCTATGCCATCCATTCCGGCGTCGGCAACGCCATGGTCGGCGCCAAGGTCAACAACCGCATCGCGAGCTACGACCAGCAGCTGTGCAACGGCGACATCGTCGAGGTCCTGACGTCGAAAACGGCCAAGGGCCCGAGCCGCGACTGGCTGAATATCTGCAAGAGCAACGGCGCGCGCACGAAGATCAAGCAGTGGTTCAAAAAGGAAAAGCGCGAGGAGAACATCGTGCACGGCAAGGCGAGCTTCGAGGGCGAGATGCGCCGCGCGAACGTCAATCCCGCCGTCCTGCAGGATGCCGAGCTGCTGCCGGGCCTTCTGAAAAAACTGTCGTTCGACTGCCTTGACGATATGTATGCCGCCATCGGTTACGGCGGTCTGACGGCGGCCAAGGCCTTCGGCCGCATCCGCGACGACCTCATCCGCGCTACGCGCCAGACGCCCGCGCCCCCCGTCCGCGAGGTGCAGAAGCAGCCCGAGCCGGGCAAGGGCGGCCGTCACAAGGATTCCGGCGTTATCGTCGAGGACATCGATTCCTGCATGATCAAGTTCTCGCGCTGCTGCACGCCGGTGCCGGGCGACGACATCGTCGGCTTTATCACAAAGGGCTACGGCGTGTCCATCCACCGCCGCGACTGCCGCAATGCGTCCGGCGCCTCCGACCCGAAGCAGGCAGGGCGCTGGGTCAAGGTCGCGTGGAGCACGGAGGACAAGCCGTTCTCCACCACATTTGAGATCGATTCCACGGACCGCAGCGGCATCTGGCTCGATATCGCCACGGCGCTGAGTGCGGCAAAGCTGAAGGTCACGGAGCTCTCCGGCCGTGATATGCCTGCCGGAAAGGCGCGCACCGTCGCCACGTTCGAGGTGCGCAACGTACAGGAGCTGGAGACCATCCGGACGAAAATCCGCGCCATTGACGGCGTGATCGATGTGAGAAGAGGGCAGAACTGATGAGAGCTGTGATCACGCGCGTAAAAAGCGCCTCCGTTTCCATTGCGGGCAGCGTCGTGGGCGAGATCGGCCACGGCCTGCTCATCCTGCTCGGCGTCGGCCCGGACGATACGCCGGAGCTGTGCGAAAAGCTGGCCGACAAGGCACTCGGCCTGCGCATTTTCTGCGATGAGGCGGGGAAAATGAACCGCTCCCTCGCCGATATCGGCGGGCAGGTGCTCGTCGTCAGCCAGTTCACGCTCTATGCCGACTGCCGCAAGGGCAAGCGGCCGAGCTTCACGGGCGCGGCTCTGCCGGAGCTGGCCGTCCCGCTGTATGAGCAGTTCCTGCAGGAGTGCCGCAGCCGTGGCTTTGAGCCGCAGCACGGGCAGTTCGGGGCCGATATGCTCGTCGCCTCGGAAAACGACGGCCCCGTCACCATCCTGCTCGATACGGACGAGCTGCTCCAGCCGAGAAGAGGCTGAGCCCGGCCGTTCCGGAGAACCGCCGATATGCACAGGCTGCCGATAAAACAGTATGCACCGATTGCGTCTGTAGCGGCGCTCAGCGAGCGCCTTGCAGGCTGGCAAGTTATAGGGCAGCATCGTCGACCGTACCCGCCTTGTAGGGGAGGGGCATGCCCCTCCCGGCGCTGCATTGCCGACCGGTACAGGCTGTCGTTAAAATGGTGATGGCTTCCGATTTGTCATTGCGAGGGCGCTTTGCGCCCGTGGCAATCTCGCAGTACCCGGTCGGATCGTGGGGAAGCTATCGGCGAAATCGCAGCTGCCTTCCCGAGATTGCCACGGCCCCTTCGGGACTTCGCAATGACAAATCTGGGTATCTCAAGCCATGGAATCCCTGCCAAAGGAATCGCAACTGCCTATGGCGCTCACTGAGCGCCGCTACATTTTCTCTCGCCCGGTGGGCCTACGCAGGGAACGCCGCTACAGATGCAATTGGCTTGTACGCTTTATCGTTGCCCCTGTAAGCACAACACAGAAAGAAGCGCCCATAGGAAGGATTTGTTTCGAACCAAATTCGGAAAATGCGTTCTCGTCGGCGGCACGCTGGAGCGGAACGTCGATGAAGCGTACGATAACACTACCGAGGCCGGAAGCAGCGTCTCGGCCTATACCGATTCCGGCGCGCTGGGGGTTCCCTATGCGTTCGCCCGATGACTGAAAAGGAGGATCCCATGAAGGTCTATTCCCTGATGCTGGGCAGCTACCAGACCAATTGCTATCTCGCTGCGGATGACGACGGCGTCTGCGCCGTCATCGATCCCGGCTATACGCCAGAGCGCGTGCTGGAGGCAGCGCAGCGCTACGGTCTGACCATCCGCGCTGTCCTGCTGACGCACGGTCATTTTGACCATGTCGGCGGCGTGCGCGGCGTGGCGGAGGCGGCGCGCTGCCCCGTCTGGCTGTGCGAGGCGGACACGGTCCTGCCCGAGCGCCTGACGGCCGGGCCGCTGTATTACACCGACACCTATGCCGACGGTGACACTGTCGAGGTCGGAAGCCTGCGCTTTACCGTGCTGGAGACGCCGGGCCACACGCCCGGCTCCGTGTGCCTCCTGTGCGAGAACGTCCTGTTCTCCGGCGACACACTCTTTGCAGGCTCCTGCGGCCGTGTCGATCTGGCAGGCGGCGTTCCGGCGCAGATGGGCGCGAGCCTGAAGCGGCTGGCGGAGCTGCCCGGCAACTATGCCGTCCTGCCCGGCCACGGCCCTGCCACGACACTGGACGCCGAGCGCGCGGACAATCCTTATCTGCGGGAGGCGATGGCATGAAGCTGCTCCTGCGCGGCCACGACGACCGCTATGCCGTCGAGCAGCTCCAGCTCGCCCTGTTCCCGGAGGAGCCGATGGAGCCGGTGACGGAGCCGTTTTCCGGCGATGGGGCGGTTTCGTCCCTGCACACCGGCGCGGTCTGGCTCACGGCCACGGCCGAGATCACGCTGCACGGCAAAACGGGCCGCGCCTGCCGCCGCCTGCGCGCGGCGGAGGCCGACGTACCTGCGCGCCGCCGCCTGCTGCAGAACACCTATTATGAGGCTGCCATGTGCCTGCGTGAGCCGCCCGCCTGGGGCAGCCTGTCTGGCGTCCGCCCGACGAAGCTCACGACGCGCGCCCTGCTGGAGGGTAAAACGCCCGCCGAGGCGGAAAAGCTCCTGCGCACGCGCTACCATGTCTCGCCGGAGCGCAGCCGCCTGTGCGTCGAGGCCTCGGAGGCCACGGTACAGGCAGCGCAGCTGCTGCGGCCGCAGGACGTGTCCGTCTATGTCGGCATCCCGTTCTGCCCGACACGCTGCGCCTACTGCAGCTTCGTCAGCTCGTCCATCGAGCGCTTTTCCGGCCTGCTTGAGCCGTATCTCGACGCGCTGATACGCGAGATCGCCCACACGGGCGACCTGCTGCGTGCGTCCGGCCGGACGGTCCGCACGCTGTACATCGGCGGCGGCACGCCCACGACGCTCTCGGCGGCCCAGCTGCGCAGGCTCATGGAGGCGCTGCGGACACATATTGACTTGACAGAGCTGGTAGAATATACGGTGGAAGGCGGCCGCCCGGACACGCTCGATGCCGAAAAGCTCGAAACGATCGCGTCCATGGGCTGCGGCCGCATGAGCATCAACCCCCAGACCATGAACGACGCCGTCCTTGCGCGGGTCGGCCGCCGCCACACCGCGGCGCAGACCGCGGCCGCCTATGAGGCGGCGCGCGCAGCGGGGTATGACGCCGTGAATATGGACCTTATCGCGGGCCTGCCCGGCGATGACCCAAAGTCGTTTGCCAATTCGCTGCGGCAGGTGCTGGCGCTGGCCCCGGAGAATGTGACCGTCCACACGCTGGCCCTCAAAAAGGGCGCGGACCTCTATGCCGAGCGGATGGAGCTTCCCTCGGCGGACGATGTGGCGCAGATGCTGGCCGGAGCGGAGGCCTCGCTCCGCGCGGCGGGCTACACGCCCTACTATCTCTACCGGCAGAAATACATGTCCGGCAGCTTTGAGAACATCGGCTGGTGCCGCCCGGGCACGGCCGGACTTTACAACATCTATATGATGGAGGAGATGCATTCCATCGTGTCGCTCGGCGGCGGGGCCATGACGAAGATCAACCTGCCCGACGGCCGTCTGGAGCGCTTCCACAATCCCAAATTCCCGCAGCAGTATCTCGAGCGCATCGACGACGTTCTGGCTCAGAAGGACGCGGCGTTCCGCCTGCTGTGAGGCACGGAAAGGAAATTTATGGACACTTTATTTTCCAATGTGACGATCGTGACCATGGACGAGGCCATGCACGTCTACTTTGATGCCTACCTCGGCGTGACGGACGGCAAGATCAGCTATCTCGCGCGCGAGGCCCCCAAGGAGAAGACAAAGCGCCTTGTCCCCGGCGAGGGCATGGTGCTCATGCCCGGCCTCATCAACTGCCACACGCATCTGCCGATGTCCGTGCTGCGCGGCTATGCCGACGACGTCGAGCTCTCGAGCTGGCTCAACGACTATATTTTCCCGCATGAGGACCGGCTCGACGGCCGCAGCGCCAAGGCGGCCGCCCTGCTGTCCATTGCCGAGTGCGTCCGCTTCGGCACGACGTCCATCTCGGATATGTATAACTTCTGCGACGAGATCGCCGAGGCCGTGGCCGAGTCCGGCATCAAGGCCAACATTGCCCGCGGCGCAACACTGTTCGGCGAGGACTTCGATTTTGAAACGCACCCCGCCTGCCGCGAGCTTGTCGCCCTGAAGGAAAAGTGGGACGGCTATGACAACGGCCGCATCCGCGTCGAGGCCTCCGTGCACGGCGAGTATACCTCGGACTACCGCCTTTGGGACGCGCTGAGCGAATTTGCCATCAACGAGAAGGTCGGTATGCACGTCCACCTGTCCGAGACAAAGGCTGAGCACGAGCAGTGCCTCGAGCGCAACGGCCTGACGCCCGCGCAGGTGCTCGACTGCCACCATGTCTTTGACACGCGCGCCATTGCGGCCCATTGCGTCTGGGTCACGCCGGAGGACATGCGCCTGCTGGCCAAGCGCGGCGTGACGGCCGTGCACTGCCCCGTTTCGAACCTGAAGCTCGCCTCCGGCTGCGCCCCCGTGACGGAGATGGTCAAGGCGGGCATGAACGTCGCCCTCGGCACGGACTCGTCCGCGTCGAACAACAACCTCGACCTGTTCGAGGAGATGAAGGCCGCGGCCCTCATGGCCAAGGTGACGTCCGGCGACCCGAAGGCGCTGCCGGTCGAGGCCGTGCTGATGATGGCGACGGTCTGCGGCGCGCGCGCGCAGGGCCGCGAGGCCGAGTGCGGCATGCTGAAGCTCGGCATGGACGCCGACCTCGTGCTGCTCGACTTCACGTCGCCGCATCTCATGCCGTGCCACAATGTGATGTCGCATCTCGTCTATGCCGCCTCCGGCCACGACGTCGTGATGACCATGGTGCGCGGGCAGGTGCTCTATGCTGCGGGCAAGTATCCGACGATCGACCTCGACAGCGTCGTGCGCGAGCTGTCCGGCTACGTCATGCCGCGCATTTTCGAAGAAGCGCGCAGCTGATCCCAACGGAAAGGACGGATGAATGTTGGAAGAAAAGACAACGAAGAAGCAGAATTTCCTGGCCGGTGCGGCGGTGCTGTCGCTGGCGACGATGATCGTCAAGGTCATCGGCATGTTCTTCAAAATCCCGCTCAACCGCCTCATCGGCGAGGCAAACTACGGCTATTTCACCACGGCCTATGACATCTACACCGTGCTGCTCATGATCTCCACGACGGGCCTGCCCGTCGCCATGAGCCGCATGATCTCCGAGGCCCGCGCGCTGAACAACGGCAAACAGGTGCGTCAGATCTACCGCGTCTCCCTCATGGCCTTCCTGTCCATCGGTATCATCGGCTCGGCGCTGATGCTGCTCATCCCGAAGCAGCTGGCCAACATGATGGAGAACCCGAATGCCATGTGGTCCATCTTTGCGCTCGGCCCGGCCGTGCTCTTCGTGTGCTACATCTCCGCCTGCCGCGGCTTCTTCCAGGGGCAGGGGAACATGGCTCCTACGGCCGTCAGCCAGATCATCGAGGCCCTGTGCAAGCTCTTCCTCGGCCTCGGCCTTGCCTGGCTCGTCATGAATCGCCTCGGCGACGGCCCGCTCGCCGCTGCCGGTTCCATCGCGGGTGTGACGATCGGCACGGTGCTCTCGGCCCTCTACCTCTTCTGCAAGACGCGCCGCCGCACACGCGAGCTCTGCCGCGCGGAGGGGCAGGCAAGACCCGCAGGCGAGACGCTCAAGCGCCTGCTGGCCATTGCCGTGCCCATCACGCTCGGCGCAGCCGGTCTGCAGATCATCAACCTGTTCGATGCGGCGACGGTCATGAACCGCCTCATCAATGCCGCGGGCTACACGCAGGAGCGCGCGGACGTCGTCAAGGGCGTTTATAACTACTGCCAGACCATCTTCAATTTCCCCTGTGCCTTCATTCCCTGCATCACCATCGCCATCATCCCGGCCATTACGAACAGCCTGACGCTGCAGGACCGCCGCGGCGTGCGCTCCGTGCAGAATTCGTCGCTGCGACTCATGGGCCTCATCGCCATGCCCTGCGCCGTCGGCCTCATCGTGCTGGCAGAGCCCATCGTCGCCCTGCTTGGCGGCTACACCGGCGCGAACCTCACGCTTGCCACGAAGCTCATGGCCATCCTCGGCGTCGCCGTGGTGTTCAACAGCATCGTGCTCATGACGGACGCCATCATGCAGGCGCACAACCACGCCGTCATCCCCGTTATCAACACGCTCATCGGCGGCATCGTCAAGGTCATCGTCAACTACATTCTCGTCGGCAACTCGGATATCGCCATCACGGGCGCGCCCGTCGGCACCATCGCCTGCTATGCCGTCATCACCGTGCTGAACCTCATCGCCATGCGCCGCGTGCTGCGCCGCAATGCGCCGAAGCTCCTGCCGAACCTGTGGAAGACGACCATCGCCGCCGTTCTCATGGGCGGCGCGACGTGGCTGGCCTACTGGGGCCTCGGCCGCATCGGCATGGGCCGTGCCGTCGCCTGCCTCGGCTCCATCGTCGTGGCGGTCCTCGTGTACGTCGTGCTCATCATTGTGCTCAAGGTTTTGACCTATGAGGACTGCCTGCTGCTGCCCAAGGGCGAGAAAATTGCAAAAATTCTGCGCGTTCGCTGATTTTTTCCAGAAAAAACCTTGCGTATTTGCCAGGCATGTGGTAGATTTTATAAGCATGCGCTCGGGGATCTCCCCGGAGAATGATATACTGAGAAAAGAGGATACCCATTATGAACAAGACTGAACTCATTGCGGAAGTCGCCAACAAGGCCGGCCTGTCCCGCAAGGACGCAGAGAAGGCGCTCGGCGCCGTCGTTGAGACCATCACGGAAGCCGTCGTCAAGGGTGACAAGGTGCAGCTCGTCGGCTTTGGCTCCTTTGAGACGAAGCAGCGAGAGGCGCGCACGGGCCGCAACCCCAAGACGAAGGAGACCATCGAGATCCCGGCAACGCGTGTTCCTGTGTTCAAGGCCGGTAAGGCTCTGAAGGACGCTGTCGCAGAATAATTCTTCTGATATTTCACAAAGATTTTACAGAACCTTAAAGATGAGAGGCTGCTCCGCTTTGGCGGGGCGGCCTCTTCTTTTGCTCCAAATGACGATAAAAAATGGATATTTTTCCGAAAAAAGCCTTGAATTCGACGGAGGATTATGGCATAATTATCTTAAACTTTTGCATGGTAAAGGATAACGGGATTCGTCCTTTCCTGTAAAAGAATGAAAATTAAAGGAAAGAGGTAAAAGCGATGTTAAAAGGCAAGGCGAAGCGATCCCTCGCATTTGTCCTGGCTGCCTGCATGCTGCTTGCTCTCCTGCCGTCCTTCGGTGCGGGCGCAAGTGCGGCAAGCGTGTCGTATACCGAGGTCGATCCTTCCGTGATCGATGCGGGCGCGGCCGTGCTGCCGGAAGCAGAGCAGGACGCGGAGCAGGACGTTCCTGCCGCGGACGAGGAGGTCCATGTGATCATCCTGTTCGAGCAGAAATCCCTGGCGAAGAAGGGCTTCTCTACCAAAGACCTGCTGGAGAATGAGAAGGCTGCCAGCTACAGCAGCAGCCTGAAGAAGCAGCAGCTGTCTCTGGTCGACCGCATCGAGCGCGAGGCGCTCGGCGGGGAGGAGCTGGAGATCCGTTATCAGTTCACCGTTGCCGTCAACGGCGTTGCAACGGTGGTGCCCTATGGCAGGATCGAGCAGATCCTTGCCGTGGACGGCGTGGCGGATGTCTACCTGGAGGAACGCTACGAGCTTGATGAGACGGTCAAGCCGGATACGGCGACTGCGGGCGAGATGGTCGGCTCCTACAGCGCGTGGGCAGACGGCTATACCGGCGCGGGCAGCCGCATTGCCATCATCGACACGGGCCTTGATCTGTCGCATCCCTCGTTTTCGGAGGGCGGCTATTACTACAGCCTGGGCATCAGCGCGGCGAGCTTCGGCAAGAAGATCTCTGATTACAACCTTCTGACGAAGGAAGAGATCAAAAAGGCGCTGCCCAACCTGAGCATTTCCGCGGACAAGAACCCGCCCAAGGCGGACGACCTGTACCGCAATGCCAAGGTCCCCTTTGCCTATAACTATGTGGACGACGGTCTGGATGTCTCCCACGATGCCGAGGGCGACAGCAACGGCGACCACGGCACGCATGTCGCCGGTATCGCGGCGGCGAACCGCTATGTCCCGCACTATGACGCTGACGGCGACCTGTACTATGATAAGCAGGAGCTCGGCGTTACGGGCGTTGCCCCGGATGCCCAGCTCATTGTGATGAAGGTCTTCGGCGTGGGCGGCGGCGCCTATTCTGCCGACTATATGGCCGCCATCGAAGACGCCATCTGGCTGAACTGCGACAGCGTCAACCTGTCCCTTGGCTCCGGCAGCGCAGGCCGCAGCTACGCCTCGAAGAGTGATCAGCAGATCCTCGACAGCTTCCGGAATACGGATACCGTCGTAACGATCTCTGCTGGCAACAACGGCGCATGGGGCGAGAACGTTCTGACCGGAACCGGCATGACCTATACGACGGATGTGCGCATGCACACCGGCGGCAGCCCCGGCTCCTATACGAACTCCTTCACGATCGCCTCCGTGACGAACACGAGCATGAGCGGCGTGATGGGCAAGTTCAACGGCGTTGCCGCGATCCCCGGCGACACCGGCGAGACCTACGGCGCAAAGAATTTCTCCACGCTCGACACGAGCGAGGACCAGAGCGGCACGACGTATGATTATGTCTTCCTCGGCGATCCCGTCAAGGGCGAGGGCATCTACGGCCTGCCCGAGAACTATGCAAACGTCGACGTGAAGGGCAAGGTCGTCCTGATCTCCCGCGGCAATTCTTCGTTTTCGGACAAGGCCAACGCGGCCATTCAGGCAGGTGCCGCGGCGGCCGTCATCTACAACAACGCGCCCGGCTCCATCAACATGAACCTGTCGGACTATAACTTCCCGAATCCTGCCGTTATGATCGAGCAGGCCAAGGCCAAGGAGATCCTCGCAGCTTCGACGCAGGATGAGACGACCGGCCTCTGGGGCGGCAAGATGACCGTCTCCGCCAAGGCCGAGACGCTGCACGGCGTGGCCGACGGCTACAAGCCCAGCTCGTTCTCCTCCTGGGGCACGACGGAAAATCTCGACCTGAAGCCCGAGCTTATGACGCCCGGCGGAAACATCTATTCCACGCTGAACCACAGCAGCTACGGCGTGATGAGCGGCACGTCCATGGCGGCTCCGTCCGCAGCGGGCGGCGCAGCGATCATGGCGCAGTACATCAAGGAACACAAGCTCAGCAAGCAGGAGGGCCTCACGGTCCGTGCGCTGGCCATGGCGCTCATGATGAGCACGTCCGAGCCGCTGACCGACCCGGACACCGGCGTGACCTATTCCCCGCGCCAGCAGGGCTCCGGCCTGATGCAGCTGCAGGAGGCCGTGACATCTCCGGCCTATCTGCTTGTCGGTGAGAAGGAAGGCAACGACGGTAAGGTCAAGCTGACCTTCGGCGACGATGCGGAGCGCACCGGCGTCTACACCGGCAGCTTCTCCGTCCAGAACCTGTCCGATTCTCCGCTGCACTATGCACTCAGCGGCAAGGTCACGACCATGGCCGTCGAGGAGATCGAGGGCGAGGATTACATGAGCGACAGCGCCTATGCGCTGGATGCGAACGTGACGTTCTCCGCCGACGGCAAGAGCGTCTATGTCTATGACCTTAACGGCGACGACAAGGTCGACGAGCAGGATGCGCTCGTCCTGCTGCAGGCCGCAAACGGTACGCATGACGCGCTCGACGCCGAGACCGTGCAGAAGTACGACCTCGATGCCGACGGCACCATCACCACGGCCGATGCGCAGCTCTATCTTGCGGCGGTCAAGGGCGACAAGAGCGTCGTGGACGTCTACGCCGTGACCTATGAGGTCCCCGCAAACGGCAGCATGAACGTCAGCTTCACCGTCCGCCTGACCGACGGCGACAAGGCGTGGCTGAACGAGCATTATCCGAACGGCTCCTATATCGAGGGCTTCCTCTATGCCGATTCCTGCGACGGCGACGGCCGCCAGCTCTCCGTCCCGATGCTGGGCTTCTACGGCAGCTGGGCCGAGCCGAGCATGTATGACAAGTCCGTATATCTCGAGGATATGTGCACCGAGGGCGCAACGGGCTATGTTGCCCAGCGCACGAACTTCCTCGTGCAGCGCATGGCAGGCTCCACGTCCGGCTACTACTTCGGCGGCAACCTCTATGCCGAGGATGACGAGGCCATCGCGGACCGCGCGTCCTTCGCCAATGAGAGCGGCAATACGATCTATGCGGCCGTTCCGACCATGATCCGCAATGCGTCCGATCTGAAGGTCACGATCCGCAATGCCGAGACCGGCGAGGTCTATACGACCGTTGACCACGGCACGGCGACCGGCGCATATTACTCCGCCTCCTCCGCCGCGTGGTCCGCGACCGGCACGCAGGTCAACCTGAGCTGGCGCGGCACCGCGGCGGACAACAAGACGCTCCTGCCCGAGGGAACGCCCATCGAGGTCGTCACCCGCGCCGTCCCGGAATACTACTGGGATCGCGAGACGGAGACGGTCATCGGCGGCGAAGAGAACCTGCCGGAGAGCGCCTTCTGGACGACCCGCTTCGTGCTGGACAACACCGCCCCGCAGGCCAACGACATCGTGCTGCACAGCAGCGCAGCCACCGGCAAGCGCTCCCTGAGCGTCACGGTGCAGGATAACCGCTATGTCGCGGCCGTCCTCCTGCTCAGCCGCAACGGCAAGCAGATCCTCGCGCGTCAGGCCGTCAACCAGACGGAGCCCGGCACAGAGACGACGCTGGAATTCCCGCTCGACGGCATCTACACCAACGACCTGCTCGTCGCGGTCTATGACTACGCCTGCAATGTCACCGCCTATCAGACGAGCTTCGGCGGCAATGTTGAGCAGCCTGCTGCCAACGCCACGCTCCGTGCGGCCGTTCCCGGCACGGATGACACGACCCTCTTCCTCGAGCTGAACACCGAGGACAAGAGCAGCATCAAGGCCCTGAACGAAAACAATCCCCTGCCCGCATCTGTCCTTTCCGTCACGAGAGGCCCGGAGGGCAAGCTCCTGCTCGCAAGCAACGAGCTGGATGATGCAAAGAACCTTGTTTCCACGCTCTACAGCGTCGATGAGACGGACTACTCTGCGGTGGCCATCGGCAAGCGCAGCACGGCGGCCTACACCTCCATGACCTATCTGCCGAGCCTTAACGGCGGTACGCTGCTGGCGGGCTACGGCTACAACCTCCTGCGTGTCGACACCGCGACAGGCACGATGACGAGCCTCGGCAGCTTTGCCTCCGTGATCGGCAGAGGTGTCTACATCGTCGGCATGACCTATGTCGGCCCGGAGGAAACCGACGAGTACGGTACCTGCGATGATTTCGCCATGCTGTGCAGCGACGGCAGCGTCTATCTCTTCTCCATGGCTTACTACACGAATGCCTACGGCCGCAAGACCTATGGCCTGTACTCCCGCTCGCTGCTCGGCAACGTGCCGGACGTGATGGCGAACTACGCCGCCGGTTCTGCGCTTTACTATGCGGATAACCGCCTGTACATCAGTGTGCTGACCACGTCGGCCTCCAAGCTCAGCTATGTGGACCTGACGGCCGACATCTTCTGGCCCATTTCGATCGGGCAGATCAGCGCGGCGCCCGTCGCCCTGTACTCCGCAATGCAGAATGCGGCTGCGGACGACGCAGCGGCGCTTGCCCCGTGGGCGGAGCGCCAGACCGGTATGCAGGCTCTGGAGCCCGCCGCAGCGGAGACGCTGACGGCCCAGCCGCTCCCGGCTCTGCAGTGAGCGCGGCACGGAAAGGAGACTTCCTGTTATGATGAAAAAACTCTTTGCGCTGCTTCTTGCAGCCGTAATGCTGCTGGGCGCCGGTGCGACGGCTCTGGCCGCCGAGCCTGAGGGCGCGGGCTATGTCATCAGTATAGCGAACAGCAGCACAACGAACAGCCTGACGGTCGACCTGCTTACCTGGGAAGGTATGAAGAACGGCCGGCTGGAGCTGACGTACCCCGAGGAACTGACGCTCGTTTCCGCCCGCAGCACGCTGGATGCCGGGGCCGGCATCACCGACCTCGACGCCTCGAAGCCCGGCACGGTGCACTTCGCCTGGGCGGCCTACACCGCGCAGAAGGATGGAACGCCGGTCCTGCGCCTCACGTTCCGCGGCCAGCACGGCAAGACCTATTTTTGGAACGTGATCGATACGGAGACCGGCTGGCAGAGTAAGTCCATGCTGCCCTTCGACTATCGCTTTAACGATGTCCTGGACGAGAACGCCTGGTATTACGATGCCGTTTACGCCGCCTGGGACGCAGGCCTGATGAACGGCGTGGGCGAAGGCCTCTTCGCGCCGAACGCCACGCTGGACCGTGCGACGCTTGCGACCGTCCTCTATCGTGAGGCGGGCGAGCCTGCCGCGAAGGGCACGGCGTCCTTCACGGACATTGCCGAGGGCCAGTGGTACACCGACGCCGTCAACTGGGCGGCAGAGCAGGGCGTGGTCAACGGCTATCCCGACGGCACGTTCCGCCCGGAGGCCCCGATCACCCGTCAGGAAATGGCCACGATGCTCTATCGCTACTGGAAGCTGCAGGGCGGCAAGTATACCGCGAAGGACGATGTCCTTGCGGGCTATCAGGACCGCGGCGAGGTCGCCGATTGGGCACTGGAGGCCATGAGCTGGACGGTGCAGTCCGGCATCATCGTCGGCATGACGCCCACGACGCTGAACCCGGCCGGCAGCGCAACGCGCGCGCAGGTCGCTCTGGTGCTCGTCAACTACCTGAAGCTGAACTGATCCCGAGACCGCAGGCTCCCGCCGTCTTCCGGCGGCGGGAGCGCCCCCGAACGATTCTGAAAGGAAGGAAATCTGCATGAAAAAGCGGATGTTATCCCTGCTTCTGGCGGTCGCGCTCGTGCTTGGGCTTTGCCCGGGCGTCTTTGCGGCGGGAAGCAGCTATGCCGATGTGCTCGACACCCATTGGGCGCATCCCTATATCGAAGACGTCACGGAAAAGGGCATCATGAACGGCGTGGACGATAAGAACTTCGCGCCGGAGGATGCCATGACGCGCGCCATGTTCGTCACGGTCCTTGCCCGCCTGAGCGGCGACACGCTCACGGAGCAGACCAGCTTCTCCGATGTCCCGGCCGGTCAGTGGTATTCCGCTGCCGTGAGCTGGGCGGCGGAAAACGGCATCGTGCTTGGCTATCCGGACGGCACGTTTGCCCCCGACAAGGCCGTTTCCCGTGAGGACGCCATGACCCTGCTGGTCCGCTTTGCGGGCTGGAAGGCGCTCACGCTCCCCGAGGGCGGCGAGCTGACCTATGCGGATGCCGCGAGCATCCAGGACTATGCGAAGGAGGCCGTCGCCGTGGCGACTGCGGCCGGAATTCTGGCCGGTTACCCGGACGGTACGTTCCTGCCGCAGAAGTCCATCACGCGCGCCGAGGCCGCAAAGATCCTCAGCACACTCATGAAGGTCACGGATTATACGCCGGTCGAGCCGACGGAGCCCTCCGAGGAGCCGACGGAAGAGCCGACCGAGGAACCCACCGAAGAGCCGACCGAGGAGCCGACGGAAGAGCCCACGCAGGAGCCCACCGAGCCGTCCGAGCCGACGGAGCCGGGCAAGACCGTGACCGTTACGTTCCGCGGCGAGAACGGCTATGCCAAGTACCACGGCCAGAAGGTCGCGAGCATCGAGGTCAACACGAACGAGCCCTATGTGGAGTTCGGCCTCTACGGCGTGGCGGAAAACGGCTTTGAGCTCGACACCGCCTCCGCCTCCGCGGGCACGCTCGTCCGCGCGGAGAACGTGTTCATCCTCTCGGACTTTGATGAGGATGTTACGGTCGACTTCACGACCCGCTACCGCACGATGCAGGTCAATTTCGTCATCAGCCCGAACGCCAACGCCATGTACGTCGACACACCCGTGAGCGTGACGTGGGGCCAGCCCGTCCCCGTGCCGGAGACCCGCCGCGTCGGCTCCCATGTGTCGAACTGGTACACGGACGCCGCCTACACGCAGGTCTATGACTTCTCCACGCCCGTCACGACGAACCTGACGCTCTACGGCAAGTGGGAGACCAATGTCTATACCGTGACCTATATCGTCGACGGCGAGGTCTACTATTCTACGCAGGTCGATCATGGCGAGTATGTCACGAACCCGAAGAACCCGACGAAGAACAACTACGTCTTCGACGGCTGGTATACGGACGAGGCCTGCACGCAGCTCTTCGACCGTAATCAGAGCATCAAGGCTGATGTGACGGTCTATGCCGCATGGGCGGAAGCCAAGCTGAACTATGTCTATCTCGACGGCAAAAACGGCGACGACAGCAAGTCCGGTATTACAGCCTCCGACGGCGTCAAGACGTTCGCCCGCGCCAAGGAGCTGCTGGCGGATTCGGCCTACAAGGTCATTTATATCACGAGCATGGTCACCGTCGGTGATACGCAGGTCTGGGATCTGAGCGAGTATCCGGATGCGGTGGTCACGCGTGCCGAGGGCTACAAGAGCAGCTACATGTTCTGGGTGAACGCCACCGGTAACCTGACGCTCCAGAATATCTGCATTGACGGCGGCGCGCAGCGCTGGGCTGCCGAGGACGGCACGCCGTTCTCCAGCTATATCGTCGGCAACTGCACGTCCGGCAAGCTGACGCTGAATGCGGGCACCGAGATCTGCAATACCGTTACGACCAGCAGCAATATTCTCTTTCTGCATAACGCCGACTTCACCATGAACGACGGCGCGAGCATCCATGACAACACCTGCAAGACGGCGACGATCGGCCTTTCGACCACGAAAGGCGGCAGCAGCATCGTCCTGAACGGTGGCGAAATTCACCACAATACCGTGACCTATGCCGCGAAGGCAAACGTCAGCGTCTTGAGCGTCCCGGCCGGTGCCATCAGCTTGTCCGGAAGCTCCACGAAGGGCTTTACGACGTTCACGATGAACGGCGGTAAGATCTACGCCAACAATGCCGCTGCCGAGGGCAGCCTGAAGGGCGTGGGCGCGATCTATGTCGGTCAGTATGTCAATGCCGAATTCAAGGGTGGCGAGATCACCGGCAATGCCGGCGCTACCGCAGGAGCCATCCTGCTGCAGAGCGGCTCGGCAACGAAGCCCAGCAGCTGCACGCTGGAAAACGGCAGGATTTTCGGCAATACCGCCACGGCGGGCGCAGAGTACCAGATCTACGCCCACGGCAGCATGATCCTTGCGAACCAGAGCGTGGTGGAAAGCGAAATTCTGCTGATGAACAGCACGGCCCGTCTGCCGGTTCTCGTGACCTCCGCTCTGAAGCAGCCGCTGCGGCTGAAGCTCGAAGCGCAGGTTTACATGAACAAGATCGTTGGCGGCAGCGGCTATACGCTGACCGAGGCCGATCTGGCGAACATTGAGCTGACAGAGCCGCTGGATTCCCATTACAAGCTGTCGGTCGACACGGAAACGAACACGGTTTTCCTGAATGCTTCCCGTGTGGTCGGTACGATCGTCTATCTCGCGGCCACCGGCAGCGATGCGAACGACGGCAAGACGGCCGAGACCGCCGTTCTGACGTTCGCGCGCGCGAAGGAGCTGCTTATCGAGCGGCAGTCCGCCACGGGGGACAACATCATCAGTATCCCGTCGGCTTCGGCGGGCTCTTCCCCCAAGTGCCTTGTGGTACGCAGCGACGAGACGTGGTCCCTGAAGGGCATTCCGAATGCCTATGTCATGCTGGAGAACGACACGAATACCTCTGGCAATCTTGTCGAGGTCCTGAACTGCACACTGACGCTTGAGGACATCACGTTCGACGGCAACCGCTATTATCAGCTCAAGGGCAAGTACGCTACGGCGATCCGCGGTGACTGGAGCGACGGCCAGAAGGCGCAGATCGTCGTTAAGTCCGGCACGGTGTTCCGCGATTTCGGCGATGATGCCATCTATGCCTATGGCTCGATCGTTACCATCGAGGACGGCGCAGTCTTTGAGAACATCAGGCAGGGCTCAGCCGTCTTTGCAACAGGATCGGTGCAGAAAACGGACGACAAGTCTTCCGAGGTCATCGTCAACGGCGGAACGTTCCGCAACAACCTCTATTCCTGCCTCAGCATTCTCGGCCAGAGCAAGCTTACTGTGAATGGCGGCCTGTTTGAGAACAACGTCGTCAGTAATACCAAGGGCGGCGCCGCCATTCTCGGCGATTCGGCCGGTGCGGAGATTACAGTGAACGGCGGTATTTACCGCAACAATGCGCTGACGGCGGAGACCGGCACAATGAGCATCGGCACCGTTCTGCTGGCCACGAACGGCTGCAAGGTCACTGTCACGGGCGGCGAATTCTACGGCAATACCTGCGCCTCGGCTGAAAACGGCAACGGCTTTGCCTGCAGCGGCACGAACGCGGCGGACATCACGCTGAAGCTGAAGACCGGAACGAACATGACCAATGCTCCGTTCTTCTGGAATACGCCGAGCAAGACGGCTTGCCTGAACATCGCCTCGGCCCTGCCCGGCGCGATGAAGATCGCCTTCCGCAGTGCGCCTGCGGCCGGTACGGTCGTGGCAGCCGGTGCGGATTACACGCTCACGGAGAACGACCTGAACAACCTGACCAGCCTGAACGAGGGCGTGCGCTTCGCACTCGTCAACGGCCAGATCGTCACGGCAGAATAAGCAATATCCCCAATGGCCCCGCTGCACTCGCAGCGGGGCCTCAGCTTGTCAAAAAAGTCCCTTTGGACTTTTTCGCCAAGCTGCTTTCAGAATTGCAAAATCAATTTTTGCAGCATG
>ERZ506950.336-NODE-336-length-36812-cov-4.354926_pt1 | contig 36812 bp, 19 predicted proteins | sample MGYA00512897_ERZ506950 | MGnify/ENA metagenome assembly ERZ506950
GTAACCCTTGATGTCCTGCCAGGCATGGTATTGTTGTGTATGGGCACTGCTGTACATACGCGGGAACAGCATGTTCTGGGCGTATTCGTACTCAATGCGTCCGGGGATTTCGATGTACGAATCCTTTTCGTCGGGCGTAGCTTTCTCCTTGCGGATGAACTTCGTGCCGTTGTACTTGATGCGCGGTTCGCAGTAACCGTCTTTCACGTCCAGTGCCACTTGCGAGGAGAAGGCAGGGCCATAGAACAGCGGGCGTGTGCCATACTGCTCGCGTCCCAGGTATTCGCCCAGTGTGAAGATGTCTTCCGGAGAGTTCTGGTCCATCGGCGTGTTGGCGGTGGAGCGGATGACGATAAGTGCATACGAGGAATATCCGATGACAATCATCATGGTGCAGAGCAGCGAGGTGTTCAGCGTGCGTGCCGATACGCGGAATTTCTCTTTGACGGCTGCCTGCGTCTTCGGACGGAGGTAGAGCCACAATGCGGCAATGACAATGACACCGATAACTACCGAGCTGGTACCGTGTCCGTAGAACGGGATACCCAGCATGGCGATGGTGAGTATGAACGAGAGTGCCATACGTGCCTTGTTGCGTTCGGTATAGCTTTCGTAGATACCCCAGATGAGGCAGGCTGCCAACAGGATGATATATACGATGACACCCGTGTTGAAGGACATGCCCAGCGTGTTGACGAAGAGCAGTTCGAACCAGCCGCCCACTTTCACGATACCCGGCACGATGCCGTAGAGTACGGCTGCTACCAGTATGCCCGAAGCGAGCAATGCCAGCAGGGAGCCTCGGGCATTGGCGTTGGGTACTTTCTTGTAGTAGTATACCAGTACGATGGCGGGCAGGCAGAGCAGGTTCAGCAAGTGCACGCCGATACTCAGACCGGTCAGGTAGGCAATGAGAATCAGCCAGCGATCACTGTGAGGCTCGTTGGCAACGTCCTCCCATTTCAGTATGAGCCAGAATACGACGGCAGTGAACAGTGAGGAGAAGGCATACACCTCGCCTTCCACAGCGCTGAACCAGAAGGTATCGCTGAACGTGTAGGCAAGTGCGCCCACCAGACCGCTACCCATGATGGTAACCATCTGGCCGCGTGTGATATTGTTTTCGTCTGTCACCACAAGTTTGCGTACCAGGTGCGTGATGCTCCAGAAAAGGAACAGGATACATGCGCCGCTCATCAGCGCGCTCATGTAGTTCACCATCTTGGCAACGGTGGAGGCATCGGAAGCAAATTGTGAGAATAGGTTGGCTACCAGCATGAAGAACGGTGCGCCGGGCGGGTGTCCTACTTCCAGCTTATAGCCGGTGGTGATGAACTCCGGGCAGTCCCAAAAGCTTGCAGTAGGTTCGATGGTCATGCAGTAGACCGTCGCTGCAATGAGGAAGGTAATCCAGCCTACAAGGTTGTTTACGGTTTTGTACTGTTTCATTCAGATGAAATTCGTTATTATTCAGTTTTGTTTTTTACAAGCTGTTTTGCCATCGCTTAGTCAACGTATTGGCATATATGGGCGCAAATATAATGATTTCGCTTCTAAATAGGTGACAATAAGCAGCATTATTAGGATAGGTTAAGGGATTTGCTGCATCTATAGATGCAGCACGGTGGAAGTATAGATGCAACGCGGTGGATATATAGATGCAACAATGATGATTCTATAGAGGGAATATCCGGCCGATAAAGGGGATGCGGAAAGGAAGTATCCTCCTTGCTTGTCTAAATGAATCTTTCGTTTATAACCGAAAATCTAGCCTTTTTCGCAAACTTTTTAGGTTATGAACGAAAGAATGGATATACTTAGGAAGTACAATCTCTGGACAAGAGGAGATTTATATTTTCATCGACGAAGTGCAGCTCATCGAAGAATGGGAAAAGTCGGTCAATTCTTATTCGCAGGACTATACCGAGGAGTACGAGCTCTTTATCAGCGGCTCCAACTCACGGATGCTGTCCGGTGAGCTTGCCACGCTGCTTTCGGGGCGATACGTCCAATTTCCGGTATATCCCTTCAGCTATCAGGAGTATACAGAGATAAGGCATCTGGAACAGAACCGTGAGAGCTATATGGGCTATATGAATACGGGCGGAATCCCGGAACTTTTTGTCTTGCCCGAAAAGCAGGAGGTGCAGCGCAATTACTTGTCTGCCTTGAAGGACACCATCTTGCTGAAGGACATCATCCAACGCTACAGCATACGTGACCCCCGGCTGCTTGAGGACCTTTTTGCGTTTCTTGTAGGCAATGCCTCCAATTTAGTGTCCATCGGCAACATCGTGAACTATTTCAAGAGCCAAGGCCGGAAGACGAGCTATGATGCCGTGGCTGCCTACATAGGCTATATCGAAGACTCGTTCTTGGCGTATCGTTGTGAACGCTTTGACTTGCGCGGAAAGGAAATACTGTCCGGTACGGCGAAATATTACATCAACGACCTTGCCTTTAAGAATTTCCTCTATCCCGGAACAGCCTATGGTGTGGGTTATAAACTGGAGACTCTTGTCTATCTGGAGTTGCTTCGGGCGGGCTATGATGTCTATACCGGATGTGCTAAAGAAAAAGAGGTGGACTTCATCGCTCGGAAAGGTGACCGTACGATATATCTGCAATCCACCTACATGCTGGTAGATGAACAGACGGTGCGCCGTGAGTATGCTTCGTTGGAGGCGATACAAGATAATTATGAGAAACTGGTTGTCTCGCTTGATGACTTCTGCCTGCCGTCTCATGAAGGAATAAGGCATGTGCGGGCGTGGGAACTGCATGGGTTGTTGTAAAAGGTGCTGAAAGACGGAAATATCCCTATAACCTTGACAAAAAGTAATGTTTTTCCCGGTTTTCCTGCCGCACTTGGTTTTATAGAAGAACGGATTTAGGATATATTGTGGATATTCAGCTCATAAAGATGCGTTCTTTTTGCATATTCTTCCGCTTTTGTGGGACTTTTATACAGAAATTGGCTACACTTTTAAGCTAAAAAGAGTATACCGTTTTACTAAAATGGGAGTTGCGTTTTAGTAAAACGGTTACTCTGTTTTAGTAAAACGTTCTTTTGCTTTTGCATTTTCGGTGTATCAGGGCTTTCGGAGGTGTGATTTCGATTTATTAGAAGGACGTTCGTTTTGGTATAATGCTTATAACCTGACACTTATGGATTTTCGCTCTCGTATTTCTTTCTGTGTGGATAATCGGTCCGAAATACGGGATTCTCGTGCGATAGAAAATACAAAGTGTCAGAATGACAAAATCATATTTATCTTCTGTAGGTATCAGCCTTAAAAATACTTTCCAATCTTTTTCTTGTTTTCATTCTTTATCGTTAAATTTGCCATCGAAGCAAGGAAGTGTCCTTAGCTTCAATGTTTTGTGAAATGATATTGTAAGAAGCGTTGTGCTTCATTCTTGTCTTTGAGAACCTGAGAAATTTTCGAAACTATACAAGAATGGCATGGACTGCTCCTGCGCTGGTTTCGGCGTGGGTCTGCTGTCTGTTCATTTGTATAGTGGGGTTTTCTCAGGGCCTTCAAAGACGATGGATAGCACGCAGTTCCACGTTCTTTTTTTATATTCAGCAATACTCCCTCCTGAACCAAAGCTCGAATATCGGATCGGAGAAAACATACTTGTTCCCCTCTTTCTCAATGAAATCACGTTCTGTCAGCATACGCTTGTTGCGTGTGATGGTCTGTGCACTGCCCAATTCATATTTCCGCACTACGGGGATGGAGTTGAAGCGGTATTCACCGTCGGCTACAGCACGAAGCATGGCAGTTTGGGCAGCAGTCAGGTTCTCGGTGTCGTTCATGAACATAGGCATGTTGGTGTCTATCAGTTGGCGGGTACGGATTTCGATAATCTCATCTGTCACTTTTTCAGACGTACCGCTCCAGATGAAATAGCACAACTGTTGCAAATACCACGAATGGCATTTCACGATGTCGCACAGTTGTTCTGCTTGCTGTTCGCTGATTTCTTTGTTCGTCCGGTGGAAGGCATTGACGATGAAGGGCACCCATTCCTCTTTCTTTATCTTTTGCAGGAACAGTACTTGTCCGAAGCGGTAGAAGGGGTTAGAAGAATTGTTGAAGATGTCCATCATCATATGCCGCTTGCTTCCGTAAAAGCAATAGGAGACTTGTTGCTGCTTCTGCCAGGCAGAGCGCATTTTTCCCTCCATACTTTTGTAGCCGGGTAGTAGTGCCAGTTGTTGGAACTCGTCGATGCAGACAATCAGGTGTATGCCTTTGGCAGCTGCTATCTTTTCGGGTAGTTCCAGTATCTCCATGACACTTTTTTCTTCCAGTTCCAATTTCAGGTCAAAGGAGAGGGTATCGGTTGGGTCGCTCTTCAATGTGATACTGGGAGAAACGGCTTTAAGAAACTGTTTCACATCTTCAAGCCTCTTTTCAAGGGTGGAGGCGGCGCAAGAAATGACTTCTCGCGCAAAGATGCGGTAGAATTCAGCTTCCGTCTTGATGCTGAATGCATCAATGAAGCAGACACGGATATGCTTGTCTTCTTGTGTCAGTTCGTCCATAGCTACTTTTACAAGCGACGATTTTCCCCATCGGCGCGGTGAAATAAGCATTACGTTGATGCCCGATCCAAGTAATTCTTTCAGTTGCTTTCGTTCTTCTACCCGATTGACGAAACTTTCTTTATCAACCAGTGTGCCGTATTGAAAAGGTGATTTCATAAACTTTCTGTTCTTGATTTAATGACAAATATACAAATTATACATTAATGTATAATACATCAATGTATAATTTTGTTTGAGCACATGTGCAAAAACACCCACTTTTTGCACATGAAACGGAGAACGTGAGCAAAAAAGCCTTATTTTTGCTCGCGTTATTGATTCCGAATATAATGTTAAATACAAATATACTATGAAAAGTAAGGTTCTTGCATTGATTCTATTATGCGGTGCCGCCTCGTTGGGCGCCAAAGTAAAACTGCCTGCACTGGTGGGCGACAACATGATACTCCAGCAGCAGACTGAAGTGAAACTGTGGGGAACGGCTGCTCCGGAAGCCGAAGTACGCGTTACGCCTTCGTGGAACGGACAGACAATGACTTGCCGTGCCGATAAGGATGGCGGTTGGACGCTTGCCGTGGAGACTCCGGCAGCAGGATACACGCCTTATGAGATAACTTTTGATGACGGAGAAAAAACTACGTTGAAGAATATCCTAATCGGTGAAGTATGGCTTGCTTCCGGCCAGAGCAATATGGAAATGCCCCTGAAAGGTTTTGCTGGCTGTTGCATCATGAACGGAGCGGATGACATCATAGTTTCTGCCGAGAATAAGGGGGTGCGTATGTTCACCGTTCCCAAGCACCAGACTTATGAACTGCAAACCGACTGCAAAGGTAGCTGGAACATATCTTCCATAGAAACCGCACCCGATTTCAGTGCGACGGCCTACTATTTTGCCACTTCGTTGAGCCGTGCCCTCCGGATTCCGGTCGGCATCATCTGTAGCGCTTACGGTGGATCCACTGTAGAAGGTTGGATAAGCCGTGAACTGCTGGAAAACTATCCAGACATATCTCTCAACCCCGATTCCATCGAACGCCTGCATCCCATGCTCCGCCCCATGCTGATGTACAATGCCATGCTGAAGCCGCTTCAGAACTATACCATCAAAGGGTTCATCTGGTATCAGGGAGAGTCGAACGTAGGTCGCCATGAAACATATGCCGAACGCTTGGCCGACATGGTGCAGCTGTGGCGCAAGGAATGGGGGCTGGGCGAATTGCCTTTCTACTTTGCCGAAATAGCGCCGTACGCCTATGGAGGTACCCAGCAAGAGAAAGCTGCTTACCTACGTGAAGCGCAATTCCGTGCCCAAAGCCTGATTCCGAACAGTGGTATGATTTCGACAAACGACCTTGTAGAGCCTTATGAGATGTACAATATCCATCCCCGCAACAAGACAAAGGTAGGTCAACGCTTGAGCTATCTGGCATTGAACCTTACCTATGGATTGAAGCAGATACACTGTTTCGGCCCACAATATAAGTCATGGACTGCTAAAGGCAGTGAAGCATGGGTTTCCTTCGACCATTTGGAAATGGGTATCTGTCGCAACTATGACCTTCGCGGTTTCGAAGTGGCGGGTGAGGACCGTGTGTTCCATCCTGCCGACAAAGTATGGCTGCACTGGCAGACGAATGAAGTGGTAATCTCTTCAGAAAAGGTATCCCATCCCGTCAGCGTGCGCTATTGTTTCCATGATTTCCAGATTGGTACGATGATTGGCGGAAATGAATTGCCTACCATTCCGTTCCGTACGGATAATTGGTGAAAGAACGGAAAGTAGATAAACACTTTCATTATACTATAATATTAGGCGCGGGTTACGCGGAATCCATGGATGCAGTAAACTAAATCCGTGAAATCCGTGTAATCCGCGCCTAAAAGAAAACATCCAGAGGGTTTTGTTCCCCCTCTGTCTTTCTTATTGTTTCAGCAACTGTTCTGCTGCAAGTACCAGGAACATATAGTGGGATGAACCTCCTCCCAGCACATATTCAGTTTGCTGCCAGAGGAACGGGAACGTGAGGAGTTCCGGGAAGTCGGGACGGATAAGAGCTGTACCGGAAATGACTCCACCGGGAATATACGACCAGTCTGCGCGGTTCAGTCCGTAGCCCACAGTGGCTGATTGTGCGCCGACACCCGAGGCGAAGGAAGCTTGGTTGGAGCCCGGGTGGCATCCGAGAATGAAGTTGAGGGCATTGAATACCGGTGCTTTCGGGAATATTTCCGGATAGGCGGTTGTCAGGAAGTAGTGCTGGAAGCCGAAACGCTGTATATCCCAGCCTGCACCCCAGATATGTGGACGGTAGGGAATGCCGTAAGGAGTCTCCTGCACTTGCTTGTTCAGCTCTTGTTCATATCCGGTCAGAGCTTTGCGGAAAGCGGTGGAGAAAGCTTTGGCTTTCTTGTTCTTCATTTGTGCAAACTGTTTTTCCACACGTGCCGTGTACCAGCCGATGCGGCCTATCTGCTTGATGATGAGCTCTTTGTTGTCCAGAATGAAGTCCATATAGGGTTGTTCGCCCGTGGTGAGGTACAGTTCTACGGCTGCCTGCACTTTGGGGAACAAGGCTCTGTTGTTGCCGTTTCCGGTAGAAGCATATACTTTGCGGGCAATGTCGAGACAATGTACACTCAATGTATCATTGAAGCCTTTCAATACGCGTGATACGGCAGCAAGTTGGGCGGCTGTCGACAGTTCTCGTCCGGGGTTGTCCTCTGTAAATATCCAACGGTCGTCTTCATTACCGATTTTTCCGTCCGTCATGGCGGCGGCATCACCCAGAAGTACGTATTGGCGAAGGTCGTTGCAGATGATTCCCCGGTAGAGACGTCCCAGTGCCAGGTAGCCGTTGACTACCGTAAGGGCGCCGTTCTCTACTTGTTGCAGCAAGTCATTCTTACCGTCGGGCTGGTGGATTTCCGTCACACGGTTTATCTGGTCGATGGAAGTCACGTCGAGATTCGGGTGGAAAGCTTCGTAGGCCAGTGCCAGGATATAGGATTCTCCGGCTTGGGATTCGATGCGGAGGTCAAAGTCTCCGGCATCGTGCCAGCCGCCTATGTTCACTCCGGGAACCACTTCACCCGGTTTGAACTTGGACAGGCCCTCTTTCTGGTCGTAGCCGTCGATATGATTGTGTGCCGGTGCCATCTGGGCATCGTCCATGTGGCAGCAGTCGTGCCATACGCGGTATTTTTCGTTGACGCGCATGTGGCACATCTGTACGGGAAGGAAGTATTCCAGTACGGGCTGCCATACGCCGCGGGCATATACGTCATTGTCGATGCGGAAGATAGGGGATACGGAGGTATCGTATTTAATCTTGTAGAGTCCCGGTTCCTTCACATCCGTGAAGTCCACCTTCAGATAGTTGTATCTCAGGAACTTGCCCCAATTGGCAGGAGTGACGTTCTTGACCACTTTCTCGCCGTCTGCGTCAATGCGGATGATTTGTGCCGTTTCCTTTCTATTGTCACGTATATCCATTTCGATGACGGCTTCCTTGTCCTGGGCGGGATGATAACCTATCTGTGAAGTCTGGATAACCGGCTGATACATCCAGTCGGCCACTACGTTCGGAGTGATAATCCATTTGACGGCCCCTTTGGTGACACCCGGTTTTATGTTGCTGCGCAGTACGAACCAGCCGTTATTGTGGTTCATACGCCCGTCAAACAGTTGTAGGTCACCACTCAATGATTCGATGGTTACTTTGTTGTAAGGGTCGTCGGGGCGGGAGGTAAACTTACGGCCTTTGGCATAAGGTTCGCTGATGATGTCGTCGGCCACAATCGGGCTGTAACCTTTTCCTATCAGTTTGTCCATGTCTGCCAGCGATTGCTTGCCGTCATGATAATTTCCCGTATGCAGATAGTTGGGTTGGGTTGTCATTAGGGGAGAGTTGGGTTGTTGCGGGAAGATGCCGCTCTGACCGTCCATAATCCAGGGCTTGCCGAAGAGGGAACCCGGGAAGAATTCAAGGTTGAAGCCCACTTTTCCGATGAATTCCTGGGGAATGGGGCGGTCAAGGTCTACGGTCACCTCTATGTTTTTACCTTTGCTTTCCACGTTTACCGTATATATAAGGTGGAGGTCCGGGTAAATCATCGGGTTGAATCCGGTGAGATGGCGTGAGGAGTCGGGATAGCACAGCGTGGCGGTGATGCTGTTGTCACCGAGCTTCCGGTCGAGCTGTTTCGGTACGGGCTGCCATTGTCCGGGTGTGGCTTCCAGACGGATATCTCCATTCGTCGCCACACGGTGTCCGTTCATGATGATACATACCCCTCCTTGGTGTCCTTCGGGATAGATATCATCAAAAGCCATGATGTCGACTCCCTGATTCTTGAAATAACCGGAGGATGTCAGCTTGAAGTCTTGCGCATGCAGCGCACTGCTGCCGCAAAGCAGTGCCAAGACTGATGCAAATAGGAAATGTTTCTTTCTCATAGTATCTATTTTTGAGTTACAAAATTTTCTACTAATATACGGACTAAAAAGGAAACGGATGGCTTTTGTTTGTAGCCAATAACGTTATGAAATGTGTCTTTTTCCTCTATTTTTATGATATTCATTGTTATATTTGTCAGACAATGGCGCTTGAGCTGCCGGATACCCACGTTTGAGCCAATAGAAGCTGATGTCTGGTAAAACAAGGACTCAGTACCCAAAAATAGCCTTTATCGGAACCAATTGTATCCCTTGAAAAAGGATGGCAATGAGTAGTGTCCATTTGTTTTTTTGTACATTTGCAATGTAACTATGGCTAACTCCTTAAATCGCTATATTATGAAACGTATGTTTTCCGTTTTTTTGCTGATTACAGTATGGTTGCTGGTTACACCTTTCCTGCAAGCACAGTCACACGTAGACAAGGTTTTAAAAGATGAAATAACCTCGGACTTGAAAGAGAATATCCTCTCTTTTTGGGAAAGATACAGCGTAGATTCTTCCGGAGGCTTTTATGGTTCATTGGGACGTGACGGTGCCCCGATAGCGGATGCTCCCAAAGGTGGTGTACTGAATGCCCGCATCCTTTGGACTTTTTCAACCGCCTACCGGATGTATGGCGATACTGCCTACCGTAAATTGGCTGACAGGGCGCAACGGTATTTCATAGATCACTTCATTGATTCGCAGTATGGAGGCGTATATTGGCTGATAAAAGCGGACGGTACCCCATTGGATACGAACAAGCAGACTTACGGCTGCTCTTATGCTATCTATGGGTTGTCCGAACATTTCAGGGCAACGGGCAACAATGAAAGCCTGCAAAAAGCCATAGAGCTTTATCGGATAATGGAGAGCAAAGTCAAAGATCCCGTAAATGATGGCTATATAGAATCCTTTACCCGCGAATGGGGAACTCCCCAAAAGCTGGGGTATGATGGAGATGGCATTGCTGCCAAAACAATGAATACACATATCCATGTATTAGAGGCATACACGGCTTTATATAAAGTATGGAAGGATAACAGCCTTTGCAAGCGCCTTGCAAAAGTAATAGACTTAATAACAACCAGGCTGTACAACCCACAAACACATCACTTGATATCATACTGTGATTTAAATTGGAATAATCTGGATGACATCGACTCTTACGGGCATGACATCGAAACTTCCTGGTTGCTGACGGAAGCTGCAGAGGCTCTGGGTGACCCGGAGGTTATCGGGAGGTGCAGGAAGGTAGCATTGGAACTTGCAGACGCCTCCTTGAAAGAGGGCATCAACCCGATGGGCGCCATGATGTACGAACGGCATAAGGACAAAATCAGGAAGGATGCTTCCTGGTGGTGCCAGGCGGAAACTGTGGTCGGTTGTATCAATGCCTGGCAACTGACTGGTGAACAATCTTATTTGGACAGTGCCGTCCGCACCTGGAACTTCATCAAATCACGGATGATAGACAAGGAGTATGGCGAATGGTTCAGAACCGTGCTGGAAGATGGGACTCCCCGCTACAAGGAACCTAAAGCAAGTATGTGGAATTGTCCCTATCATAACAGCCGTATGGGGTTTGAGATTGATACCAGACTGAAATGACAACCTTTTATAGATTTGATATTATGAAGAATTTACGAATTTTCCAGTTTGGAATAGTTGTATTGCTGTGTGGTATATTATCTCTGCCGCTTTCTGCCCAGACGGAAGTGATGGCATGGAGCAATATCACGGGTGTCCGCGTAGACGGTGAATTGATAGACTTTGAGTCATCCCTGCGTGTCGGAACCTTGAAAGGAGATATGGAGATTACTGGAAAGGAGAAGCAGGTCCGTCCCGTTTTCCATCGTGAGGGGGATATGCAGGAAGTGACGACTACTCTGCGAGGTGTAAAGTTCCATCAGAAAGTGACTGATAAGGGAAAAGGCTTGGTGGAGATTTCTATTGATGCGCTGTCGGACACTACTTTGAATCAGGCAGCCTATTACTGTATTGCTTTAAGTCCGGAAAACTACGTTGATGCCAAAGTAAGGACAAGTGGCAGGAAGCTGACCGTTACTTCGGCCAATAGGAAGTTGGAATTCAAGTTCAATAAGTCTATAAAGGTCACGGTTGAAAAAGAGTCTACCGGTACTGTTGTGTATATCTCGCTGATGCCGATTCTGAAAAAGGCTGGGAGAACAGCATTGTCTATGGAACTGCATGCTTCCGGAGTGATAGATCACAGTGACGCGGAAATTACATTGGATATGCAGAATCCGGGAAGTTTGTTTGCAGGCTTTGGAGGGAATTTCCGCCTGCAGAATCCTGCTGCCGACCCTAAAGTGATAGATTACTGTCTGGAAAATTTGCGCGTAGCTTATGGCCGTGTGGAATTTCCGTGGAGATTGTGGCAACCCGAAGAAGAATCCGATCCTATTGCCGTGGCACAGAATGGGGGACTGAACAAGCGGGTGGAGGAAAGTTTCCTCATGGCAAAGCGCTTGAAGGCGATGGGAATGCCGGTAATACTAAGCTGTTGGTTTCCGCCTGCATGGGCCATTGACGGAGGTCCTGCAAGTTATGCCCGTCAAGGTGGTGTCATTGCTTATCGTCTGGATAGCCGGAAAAAGGAGAAGATTTATAAATCCATGGCAGATTATCTGTTGTATGCCAAACGGTATTATGGTATTGAGTTCTCCATGTTCTCGTTCAATGAATCGGATTTGGGTATTGATGTCCTTCACACGCCGCAGGAGCATGCCGATTTCATTAAGGAGTTTGGAGCTTATCTGGCAGAGTTGAATCTTCCTACCCGTATGCTGCTTGGCGACAATTCGGATGCTACGACTTTTGATTTTATCCTTCCTGCTTTGAACAATTCTGAGACTCATAAGTATATTGGTGCAGTTTCTTTCCATTCATGGCGTGGTTGTGATGATGTTACGTTAAAGAAGTGGGCGGATGCTGCCAAAGCGATTAATGTACCACTCTTGGTTGGTGAGGGTAGTACGGATGCCGCTGCTCATGGTTATGCCGAGATATTCAATGAGTCGACGTTTGCACTTTATGAAATCAATCTGTATACGCGTATTTGTGCTATTTGCCAACCACTGTCCATCTTGCAGTGGCAGCTCACTTCAGACTATTCGTTGTTGTGGGGAGACGGCATTTATGGCTCCAAAGGTCCTTTGCGTCCTACACAACGTTTCTGGAACATTAAGCAGCTGGCCTCCACTCCGGCCGATGCCTTGGCCATTCCAGTCAGTAGCAGCAAGAAAAATGTAAACTGTGCAGCTTTCGGAAATATGGTGCGCGGAGAATATGCCGTCCATATGGTCAATAATGGGGCGGATTGTGGGGCTGTCATCTCCGGTATCCCTGCAGAAGTGAAGGAACTGAAAGTCTATGTGACCAATACAAAGGACTGCATGAAGGAAACTGCTGTGAAGGTGGAGAATGGACTGGTACGGGTACACTTGCCGGCTATCAGTTTCATTACCTTATTGTCGGATAAATAATTTTGAAATGGAATAATATTAATATATAAAGAATAGTGATATGAATATAACTACATGTCTGTTTACAGTTCTGGGAGGAATGGCCACTTTAGGGCATCCTTCAGAAACTGTACGTTTGAATCAGTTAGGGTATTATCCCCAGCAGGAAAAAGTAGCTGTGGTGAATGCCGGTGAGGTACGTGAATTTACCATAGTAGATGCAGCCACGGGCAATCGGCTACTTTCCGGCAAACCCGGATATACCGCTTCATCCGCTTGGTCGGATAAGAGCAGGACAATATTGGATTTCAGTGACATCACGGTACCGGGAAGATATCTTCTGTTGGTTAACGGCGATTCAGTGGCATTCGAAGTAAAGGAAAAGGTGCTGTCCCCTTTGGCCGATGCCGCTTTGAAGTCTTTCTATTACCAACGTACGGGTATGCCCATCGAAGCGACTTATGCGGGTCGGTGGAGCCGTCCGGCAGGCCATCCAGATGACAAGGTGCTGGTACATCCCAATGCTGCCGGGCCGGAACGTAAGGCGGGAGCGGTGATTTCTTCTCCGGGAGGATGGTATGATGCCGGAGATTATAACAAGTACATTGTGAACTCCGCTTATTCCATCGGATTGATGCAGGCGATTTATGCCCGTTTTCCTGACTATTTTATCCGTCAACGGGTGAACATCCCGGAAAGCGGAAACCACACGCCCGATTTGCTGGACGAGATGTACTATAACCTGAAATGGATGCTGACCATGCAAGACCCTGCCGACGGAGGAGTCTACCACAAGCTGACTACCCCTTCGTTCGAGGGATTTATCAAGCCTACGGAGTGTAAGCAGCCCCGTTATGTAGTTCAGAAATCAGTAACGGCGGCATTGGACTATGCTGCAGCTTTAGCGCAGGCTTCCGTGTTGTTTGCTCCTTACGAAGAGGATTATCCTGGCTTTTCGGAAGTGGCTTTGCAGGCTGCCGAACGTGCTTATGCCTGGGCAGAAGCACATCCGCAGGCACTCTATCATCAGGATCTTCTCAACAAGCAATATCAACCTGCCGTAGTTACGGGAGCTTATGGTGATCGCAGTGCTGATGACGAATTCTTCTGGGCGGCTTCCGAGCTCTATCTTGCTACGGGAAAGCCCGTTTACCGGGAACAAGTGAAGAAGCATTTGCCCACTGCATATAAGACTCCTTCTTGGGGCAATACCACTGCGTTGGGCGTGTTTGCCTGGCTGCAACCGGGCAGGGAATATCAGGGTGAAGACGTGGAGTTGGCAAATGCCATGAAAGACCTGCTACTGGACTATGCTGCCGAGGCTGTGCGGGGTGCTGACCGCTCTCCTTTCCACGCTCCTTACGGCAACGATGCCAAAGATTTCTTTTGGGGATGCCTTGCCGAAGGGTGTGCTAACCAAGCCACTTCACTGGTTTGCGCCTATTTGCTTACGGGTGAGAAGTCGTACCTGACGAACGCCTACCGCAATATGGACTACATTTTAGGAAAGAATGCCACGGGATATTGTTATGTCACCGGTTTCGGGATGAAAAGTCCTCTGTATCCGCACCATCGTCTTTCTGCATCGGATGATATAGAGGCACCTCTTCCCGGTTTCCTTGTTGGCGGTCCCAATCCTGGCCAACAAGACGGTGTACCCTATCCTTCCAATCTGCCGGATGAGTCTTATGCAGATGTGGAAGGTTCGTATGCTTCCAATGAAATAGCCATTAATTGGAGTGCTGCTTTGGTGGCGTTGGTGTCTTCGTTGGATGCTTTGATGTCAAAATAATGTTTCTATTCAGCCTGCTGCCTTATAAATTCGGATGGGCTGATGTTGAACTCTTCTTTAAAATGTTTGGAGAATATCTTGGGGGAGTTATACCCCAAGGTATATGCAATTTCCGAAACTTGCATCTGGCTTTCTGTCAAGAGTTGTTGTGCACGTTTCATACGGATGGTCCTGATGAATTCGATGGGTTTCTTTCCCGTTATCTTAATCATTTTCTTGTAGAAATAGCTGCGTGATATATTCAGGCTGCTGGCAAGCTCCTCGACGGAAAACTCGGTTTCGCTGATATTGTCCTCTACAATCTGGATAGCTTTTTCCACCAGCTGCTGGTCAAGGGGAGTGATGGTGATACGGCTTGGCTCGATTTTAATGTCCTGATTGAATATTTCCTGACGTTTGACGTTCATCTCGATAATCTTGTTGATGCGCAGCTTGAGGACTTCCATATTGAAAGGCTTGGTGATATAGTCGTCTGCGCCAACGCTAAGCCCTTCCAATTGGTGTTCTTCACTTGCCTTAGCTGTCAGGAGGATAATGGGGATATGGGAGTAGCGTATGTCATTCTTGATGGTTGAACATAGTTCCAGACCATCCATCTCGGGCATCATGATGTCACTGACCACTAAATCAATATCTTCCTTTTCCAGTACATTCAGTGCATGTTTTCCGTTTGTGGCTTTTAATACATGATACTGCCTGGCAAGACTTTCAGAGAGAAATTTCAAGAAGTCGTAGTTGTCATCTACGAGTAGTATGGTGAATGGATGGGATTCTTCTTTTATTTCCGGTCCTTCGACCGGTTCTCCGTTTTTGGTTTCATTACTGTTCTGGTGTAGGGGTAGGGCAATCAGGAATACAGAACCACAAGGCTGGTTATCCCTGACACAGACAGTACCCTGATGCATCTTTACGTATTCGGAAACAATGTGCAGTCCAATGCCGCTGCCTCCGTTGTTCGACTGGTTTTTGCCCGACTGATAGAATCTTTGGAATATTTTCTCCTTGGCTTCATCCTCTATGCCGCAACCGGTGTCGGTAAAGGTCAGTTCCAGATTTGTGCCTCTTACGGCAATATCCAGTGAGATGCTTCCTTTATTGGGAGTGAACTTGAATGCATTTGACAGGATATTTGTGCATATCTTGCGTATCTTGTCATAGTCAAAATCCATGAATACAGAATGTTGTGGAGCGGTAAGGCTATAGCTGATGTTCCGTTTCTGTGCTATCGGATCGAAAGAGTGGAATATTTCACTCAGAATGATAAGGATGTTGTCATGTTTGCATTTCAGGGTTTCAGCCTTGGCATCCAGCTTTCTGAAATCCAGCAGTTGGTTAATCAGTTCCAGCAGATAGTCGGCATTTTGTTTGACCATATCCAGAATGCCTTTACGATATTCGGGATGGTCTACGAAAAACTCTTCAAGCGGATTGATGATAAGTGACAAGGGGGTCCGCAGTTCGTGACTTATGTTGGCAAAGAACTGCAGTTTCATATTGTTGATTTTCTGCTGCCTTTCATTTTCCACCTCGATGGCCTGCATGATTTGTTTCTGCTTTTGGCGTAAGCGCAGATTGCGGATAATGGACAGAAGGATGCACAAAACGATACCGCTATATATGGTATAAGCCCACCAAGTGCGCCACCAAGGAGGGAGTATCTTTATTTTCAGTTCCTTGACGTTGGGGCTCCATATGCCTTGTGAGTTGCATGCCTTGACGGATAAAGTATAGTTTCCGGCAGTCAGCATGGATAGGTTTACTTTGTTGTTTTCAGCATAAATCCAGTTGGAATGAATCTTATAGGCATATTTTATCTTATCCGTTTCCACCAGGTCGAGGGCAGAGAAGGACAGAGTGAATGAATTTTCCTTTTCAGTGAAGGAAAGATGTTGTGCACATTCAAGTGAGCTGCCGTTCAGGATGTCCGGATGGGTCATTCCGGATTTGAGCTCAATACCGGTAAGGTAAATATTGGCATCATAACTTGTGGTCAGGATGTCTTGTGGAATGATAGTCTGGTAACCTTGTGGCGTGCCTATCAGTATATTGCCGTTCTGTAGCTTGAGGATGGCGTGGACATTAGTATCGTTGCATATCAGTCCGTCGCTTACGGAGTAGTTCACGATGGCGTATGTACCGTTTGTTATTTTGATTCGTGAGATGCCGTTGCCGGTACCAATCCACATCTGGTTGTTGTTGTCTTCCGTGACGGCTCTGACGAGGTTGGCGGCAAGTCCGTTTTTCTGGTCAAGGAAGTAGATGGAGTCGTTCTTCTGGTTCCATATACTCAGTCCGTGTGGATGTCCTATCCAAAGAAGGTCCCGGCTGTCCTTATAGACAGTGAGCATATTGTTCTCCTTGAAGCGGCCGGCTTCGGCGTAGATATTATAGGCTTGGGTTTCCGTATCGATGATAATGAGTCCTCCTTTGGTCGCTACGTAAAGGGTACTGTCTTTATCATAGTACATATCTCGGACAAAGAATTCTCCCGGACGGTACAAGATGGTGTCAAACTGCCCGGTTTCCGGATTTAACCTCTGTATGTATCCTTTCATGGTACCTATCCAGATGTATCCGTGTTTGTCTACCTTTACTGTATACACATTGTTCTCGAGAAGCTGGCTGTTACTTACTGTGTATTGTTTGATTTGCCCTTTCGAGTAGCATAGCAGTCCTTTCTGGAAGGTGCCTATCCATAGGCGGTTTTTGGAGTCGATGGATAAGTCGACTACAATATTGGCGGGAGTTGCTATCTTTTCGTATGAATCGGTCACTAGTGAACGTCGGATTAGTCCCGTACCGTCTGTTCCGTAGTAAATGTATTCCTGGCTGGTGTCTTCGCAGAAGGTCAGGATATCATCATATTCCAGGGATTTGTTGCATAGTATGATTTGGGACATGGGGCTATAATAGGAAATACCGTGTTTGAAATTCCCTATGTATATGGTTCCGTCTTTGTCCCGGTAAATGGTATTCAGATTGTTGCTGGCAATGGTGTGCGGTTTCAATGGATTGTGCACCAAGTTGGTAAGCGATTTGGTCAGGGTGTTGTAAACGAACAGCCCCATATGGCTGGTAAGTATCCATACGTTGCCGTCTCCCAGGTCGAGGATGCGTTGCACGCGATTGTACTGTATGTGAGTGTTATTGTTCAGGCTGATGTCCTCCCATTGCTGTGTAAAACTGTTCTTGTGCAAAAGTAGGCTGTTTTGGAAGGTGTATACCCATAGGCTTTCGTTTTTGGTCTATGTAAATGTGTGGCTCATGATTCTCCAGCAAAGGTCTATAGATGGTGGGAATGGCTATTTCCTTGACTTCGGAAGTCTGCTTGCTGATACTGTATAGGGTACCGTTGGAGTACATTATATAAATGAACTGGACACCTATATAGAGGTTTGAAATCTTTTCAACTGCCAGTGGATAGGCTTTGATGGAGCTGTTGTCCATGCTTCGTATGTAAAGTTTGGAATAGTCGTAGGCCCAAAACTCATTCTTGGATGTTTTTCCCATCCTCAGAATGTTTTTACTGGGGATTTGCAGCCCATCGAGTATGGGTTTATAGTCATTGTCGAATTTACCGGTCTTATAATTATAGATACTGTAGCCGCTGGAAGTCCTTATCCATACATTGTCGTCCGGTCCTTCGAAAATTTCGCTGATGGCATCGTCCGGCAGGTCGGAGTTGTTCTGGTAATACTGCTGGAAGGAGTAGCCGTCGTATTTGTTGAGTCCTGATTCTGTCCCCACCCAGAGGAATCCCCTATTGTCTCTGTAGATGCTTCGGACACTGTTGTTGGAGAGTCCTTCTGTTGTAGAGAGCTGCTTGAACATGACAGCCGGCGGGATTTCCGCTGAGTTACCTTGAACAGTAAGGAGGAAGGCCAGGTTGCATATAAGGAATAGGAGCAGTTGTTTCATGTATTTTCTTTATTAGAAGGATTAACAATATTGTAACTGCAAACTTAAATATAATCCTTCGAACGAGCAAGGAAAGATTTGCGTATTCGTGTGGGATGATATCCTCCGTTTGGTGAAAAATAGTATGCATTTTGTTTCCAATGGCCCTATATGGGTTCTATGAAACAAAACCGGATATTAAAAGACATTTTTAAGGCATCTGTGTTTCCTTTAAGAAAAATACATTTGCAGGCGAGATCATTTAAATCCTAATAGTATGAAGAAAGAACTTTTAGCAGTGGCGATGCTGTTGTTTGCCGGTGGCAATCTGTTGGCACAGCCACATGTCAATGACGGTACTTCGTATTTGATGAACCAACCTCTGGACATGAGTACCGATTTCCGTGACTTGAGTAATACCTTGTTTTTTGCAGATCACCTGGAGTCATTCGATGCCAAGTCGGGTGAAGGGCTGGTGAATTGGAAACGCGGGCATCTGATGCCCCGCCAAGCCTTCAATACCAACGGTGCACAGCCCCGTAAAATGAGAATGCTCGATTTCCCCTTCACTGCCTATGAAAATGACCCTAACCTCAAATTCAAGATTGACTTTGTAACTCCGCGTACGGTACGTATCCGTATGCTAACGACCCCGGTGGAACCCAAACCTGCCGCTTCCATCATGTTGGCAAAGGAACCGGGCAGGGATGGAAGCTGGAAAGTTACCGAGACGAATGACAAGATTATCTATTCCAGCGACTATGGAACCATTCAGATTAACAAGAATCCTTGGAGAATCGTCTTGAAGGATAAAGCCGGACGTATCTTGAGCCAGACTGCCGCTTTGAGCGACGCGGACTCTACGCAGGTAAAATATACGCCGTTCTGTTTTGTGAAGCGGGGAAGCGACAATGCTCGCCGCATCAATCCGGTATTTACCTTGACTGCAGATGAAATGATTTTTGGTTGCGGAGAGTCTGCCACTGGGCTGAACAAGGCCGGACAGAAGGTGAACTTGTTCGTTACAGACCCACAAGGGCCTGAGACGGACCAAATGTACAAACCGATTCCTTTCTTTATGAGTAACCGGGGATATGGTATGTTTATGCATACATCCGCTCCCGTGACTTGTGATTTTGGTGCTACCTATATTGGGCTGAACAAAATGTTCATGGGTGACGAGAACCTGGATTTGTTCGTTTTCTTCGGCGAGCCGAAAGATATTCTGGACGAGTACACCGATTTGGTAGGAAAGCCGGGCATGCCCCCCTTGTGGTCTTTCGGTACGTGGATGAGCCGTATTACCTATTTCAGTGAAAAGGAAGGTTATGATGTAGCGGCCAATATCCGTAAGAACAAGTATCCGTGCGATGTTATCCATTTCGATACCGGCTGGTTTGATGTGGACTGGCAGTGTGACTATAAATTCTCCGAGAACCGTTTCCAGAATCCACAGCAGATGTTGAAGGATTTGAGGTCACAAGGTTTCCATGTATGTTTGTGGCAGTTGCCTTATTTCACTCCTAAAAACCGTTATTTCTCTGAACTGATAGAGAAAGACATGTATGTGAAAAATGGAAATGGTGAACTTCCCTACGAAGATGTGGTGCTTGATTTTTCCAATCCGGAAACAGTAAAGTGGTATCAGGACAAACTGGCGGGATTGCTGAATATCGGTGTCAGTGCCATTAAAGTAGACTTTGGCGAGGCTGCTCCACTGAATGGTATTTACGCTTCCGGCAAGAGCGGATGGTATGAGCATAACCTCTATCCAGTGCGTTATGATATGGCAGTGTCCGAGATAACCAAGAAGTTGCACAACGAGAATATAATGTGGGCACGTGCCGCATGGGCTGGTTCCCAGCGTTATCCATTGCATTGGGGCGGTGATGCTGCAACTACGAACACGGGTCTGCTGGGTACGCTTCGTGCAGGCTTGTCCTTCGGCTTGTCCGGTTTCTCCTTCTGGAGCCATGATATGGGCGGCTTTGTAAAATCCACTCCGGAGGACTTGTATTGCCGCTGGATACCGTTCGGTTTTCTTACTTCCCATACCCGCGCGCATGGGGCACCTCCGACAGAGCCGTGGTTGTACGACAGCAAGCGTGTGCAGGATGTCTTCCGCAAGAGTGCGGAGATGAAGTACCGTCTGATGCCTTATGTGTATGCTCAGGCTAAGGAATGTACAGAAAAGGGCTTACCGATGCTAAGAGCCTTGTTTGTAGAATTCCCCGATGATCCGGGAGCATGGAAAGTGGATGACGAGTATCTCTTCGGTTCGCAGATTCTGGTTGCCCCCTTGCTTGAATCCGGTATGACGGGCCGCACAGTTTACCTTCCCGAAGGAAAATGGATAGACTACCAGACAGAGAAAGTCTACGAAGGCGGATGGCACCGGATTGAAGCAGGCAGTCTGCCGATAATCATGCTGGTACGTGACGGTTCGGTACTTCCTCATCTGAAGTTGGCGCAGTCCACTGCTGAGATGGATTGGAGTAAAATGAGCCTGAAGGTATACAGTGCTGACAAGAAGCAGGCAGAAGGATTGGTTTGTCTACCTGCCGACAACCGTATTCAGGTTGTGAAAGTGGATTGTGGAAAGGCCAAACCGCAACTGTTGAACCAGGTTGAAGGCACTTCCCTGAGTTTCTGAACTTAATCTTTGAAAATCTATATTGAATTCACCCCTGTCGGTATGGAAGAGAAAGGGATATAGTTACCGAAATCTGTGCCACTATGGTGGCACAGATGTGCCTTCCCAATGGCACGGCAGTGCCTCTATAGTGGCACAAAATTGTGTCGCATATCTTTTTCCCGATGTGCTTATGACCGGGGTATTTGTTAAACCTAAGTATTTAGTATTTATGAGAAATGTGATGAAGTATTTGGGTATCATGTCAGTATCGCTGGCATGTGCCGGACCTCTCTTTGCAACAAGCGTACAGCCGTTTGCAGGTGTCACTGTCGTACAGCAGAGTGTAGTTACTGTGAAGGGCCAAGTGGTGGATGAGAAAGGCGAGCCCATCATCGGTGCCAATGTCATTGTGGAAGGTACGACAAACGGTATGATTACCGATTTGGACGGTAACTTCTCCTTGCAGTGTCCCGTAGGTTCTACGCTGAAGACCAGTTACATCGGTTATCTGGCGCGAACGGTCAAAGTAACCGGGAATATGAATGCTCTGAAAATTACTTTAAAGGAGGATACCGAAACCTTGGATGAGGTAGTTGTTGTGGGCTACGGTACGATGAAGAAATCCGACCTCACCGGTTCTGTGGCTTCCGTGAATGCGGAGGAAATGATGAAGCGGAATCCGGTGAACTTGGGACAAGGTTTGCAGGGAGCTGCGGCAGGTGTATCTGTCATCCGTTCTTCCGGTGACCCGGAAGGAGGTTTCTCCATCCGTATCCGCGGTGTGGCAACCGTGAATGGTTCTGCCGACCCACTCTATGTAGTGGACGGTGTGCAGGTAGGAACTTCCATCGATTTCTTGAATCCTAATGATGTAGAGTCCATCGAAATTCTGAAGGATGCTTCGGCTACGGCAATCTATGGTACTCGCGGTGCCAATGGCGTCATTATGATTACTACCAAGAACGGTGGTAAGGGGAAGGCAAAGGTGAACTTTTCGGCCAACTATGCCCTCCAGTTCAATTCGAATAAGATTGATGTGGCTGATGCGGGCTTGTTTGCAAGTGCTGTACGTTCCGCCGTCAAGAATGACGGTATTGCCATGACCAATCTGGCATATGGCGAGGATTACATAGGCAGACTGAACAGCATTGACTGGCAGGATGAAATGTCACGCACGGCATTACAGCAGAACTATAACCTTTCTGCTTCGGGAGGCAGCGAAAATACCCAAGCCAACTTATCTCTGGGTTATTTGAACAACCAGGGTATCGTGATTGAGTCGAATTTTAAACGCTTGACGGCACGCGCTAATATCACTCACAAAGTGAAAGACTTTCTGCATGTAGGCTTGAACTTGAACTATGCACATTCGGAAAAGATGGGAGGAGGCAACCTGAGAAACTATGCACAAGCCATTCCAACCATGGATTATGTAGAGGACGGTGTTTTCTATTCCATGCCTATTGTGTTGCCCGACGGTACTTGGGGACATTACAAGAAAGAAGGTAATGGGGATGTGAACAAGGGAGCTGACAATCTGGTTGCTGCTGCCAAGACTGCCGACAGCATCAATAAATGGGACCGTCTGCTCGCCAGTGCTTTCCTACAACTCGATTTGTACAAAGGGTTGACCTTCAAAACTATTGCCAGTTATAATTATTATACAAAAGGTTATAATGGCTATACAGCCTATAATGATAGAACCTTTGGAACTCAAGACCGTAAGGACTCGTTCTCGCTGAACCAGAGCCAGTCCACTTCACTCGGTCTGGAAGCGTTCTTGAACTATGACTGGTCCAATGAGCATCACCGCGTAAGTGCAATGGCCGGTTTCTCTACCAGCGATACGAACGGTGCCTGGCTGAATTCCAGTGCCAACGATTTCCCGGCAGACAACATCCGCAAAATTTCATTGACCAATGACCCATCGTCTAAGCAAACGGATGGTGGGCTGGATTTGAAGACAAGATTCCTTTCTTACTTCGGCCGTCTGACTTATACTTTGAACGACCGCTATATTGTGACTGCAACGGTACGCCGCGACGGTTCTTCGAACTTTGGTGCCGGCAATCGTTATGGTACATTCCCTTCCGCTTCTGTAGCTTGGCGTCTTTCCGAGGAAAAGTTCATTAAGGATTTAGAACTGTTCAGTAACTTGAAGTTGCGTGCCGGATGGGGACAGACCGGTAATGCGGGCAATGGTACCAACTTGTCCATAGCACAGTTGTCTTCGGCAAATGCAATGTACTGGTTCTTTAATGGTTCGAGTGTGATTAACGGTGCCGGTATTGCCCAGCAGAAAGAAATTGATACCAACCTGAAATGGGAAACCAATGAGCAGACAAATATCGGTATTGATTTTGCCTTTATGAACAATGAGCTTTCTTTCTCTGCCGATTACTTTATCCGTGACGCAAAGGATCTGCTTCTGTATCGCCAGATTCGTCCTTCTACCGGTTTCTCCAATGTCTATACTAACGCGGGACATATCCGTAACTCAGGTTTCGAGTTTACTGCTGCGTGGAACAAGAGCTTCAGCGATTGGAATATCGGCATAAGGCTGAATGGGTCTACCCTGAAGAACGAGGCTATTGAAGTCGGCGATCCGATATTCAGCAAGTCAGGGTCAGCACAAGATGGCGACAACTGGGACAACCACTCCATTACACAGAACGGCTATCCTGTAGGTTCCTACTATGGCTGGAAGGTAGAAGGCATTTTCAGAACCCAGGCCGAAATTGATGAAATGAATAGGCTGGCGGTTGAAAAGGGAGTTGAAAGTGGTGTATATCAGGACAAGACTACCCAGCCCGGCGACTATAAGTTTGTTGATTTGAATGGTGACGGGCAGATTACCGATGCCGACCGTACTGTTATAGGCAATGGATATCCCAAGTTCACTTACGGAATGAACCTTACCGCTTCCTGGAAAAACTTTGATTTCTCGATGAACTTGTACGGTGTAGCCGGTATGGATATCCTTTCTTATTCTTCGGCCCGCTTGACCTCAGTCTATGCACCCGACGGCGGTTATCAGAATGTACTGAAGGAATATATCAATAATGCATGGTCATCTTCGAATACCGGCGCCAAATATCCGCGTATCACCAAGACAGACTATAATAAGAACATGCGTGTGTCCGACGCCTACATCCAGAAGGGGGATTATCTGAAGATTTCAAATATTCAGATAGGATATACATTCCCGAAGAATGTGCTGAAACCGGTGAAAATGGAAAATGCACGCGTATTTGCCAGTGTCGACAATGTATGTACCATCTCTTCGTACAATAAGTTCGGCGATCCGGAAGTTGGTGACTCCAATGTATTGTATTCGGGATTTGACGGAGGACGTTATCCGTTCCCGATGTCGGTTACTTTCGGTCTGAGTGTACAGTTCTAATACTAACGGATAAAAAATATGATTATGAAAAACTTATATAAACTGTTGATCGGTGTGCTGGCCTTAAGCACCGTAACGTCTTGTGACGATTATTTGGAAGTGGATCATTACGATATTCTTCCGGCGGATTTCATGTTTAAAACGGAGGAGAATGTCCTTTCCGGATTGAACGGACTTTATGATACCTTTTATACGGACCAGCACGGTTCCGGTGATGACGAAACATGGGGATTCAAGCCTCAGGTATTTGCTGCCAACCATTCTACGATGGACTGTCAGGCTTCCGGTTGGGATGCGGAATGGCAGCGTCATGCCTGGAAACCCGATAAGGGTTCCCTGGAGACTGCATGGCGGATGAGTTATCGTGCAGTGGACCGTGCAAACCGTTTCCTGGCTGGCCTGGAGACGGCGGATGCCTCTATATTTGCGGACAGCAATTCCAAGACCGTTTATGAAGCGCAAGCACGTGCCATCCGCGGTTATAACTACCTTTACCTGACGAAACTTTTCGGAAGGGTACCGATGTTGCTTACCGGTGAAACCTATACTACTTCGGTAGGAAAGGCACGTCCGGAATCCGTGGATGAGACTTATGCGGCTATCGAGGAAGATTTGTCTTTTGGACGCGACCATCTGGACTGGTTACCCATGAATGGTGAATACGGACGTATAACCAAGGGGTTCTGCAAAGCTTATTTGGCCGAGCTGTATATGTTGAAGAAAGACTTTACGAAAGCCAAGACGGAACTAAAGGATATAGTGGACAGTGGAACCTATTCATTGGAGCCCTGCTTCGGTAACCTGCATGCCTGGGATACACATTGGACCAAAGAATCTGTATTTGAGGTGATGTATCATGAACAAGGATATATGGGCTGGGGAGCCGATTCGTCTTCAGATGCCATGATGTGGTACGGATATATGTGTGCGGCACCCGAATGGGGAGGCTGGGGGTCTCTCTGTCTTTCTTGGGAGTTTGTACGTTCCTTTGAACCGGGTGACAAACGCCGCCAATACTCTGCTGTTGCCAAAGGGGATACGCATCCCATTACCGGGCAGACTGTAGGGGTGACAAGTGGTTTTGACGGTCTTTTCCAAGGTTCCGAAAATATGCCTACTGTTTATTCCTTGAAATACTGGAGATGCAAGCCAGGTGAGAACAACAAAGTATTCAATCCTATTTCGTTGACTTTGAAGCGTTATGCAGGCATCATGCTCGACTATGCAGAATGTTGTTTCGAGACAGGTGACAACGCTACCGGATGGAACATGATACGTCAGATACGTAACCGTGCTTGGGGTAATTTGGAGATGGGAGCGACGATGATTGCCCTCCCCGCCGACATGTTGAATACCCAGACGGTGGAAGTGCCGGATGCAGAGACCTATTATACAAGCTATAAAGCAGCCAAAGGCTATACTTCTCCGGTATGGAAGGTGGCGCTGATTATAGAGCGTCGCCATGAATTCAATGCCGAGTTCTCGCTTTACCATGATTTGTGCCGTATGGGTATGTGCAAAGAATGGTTTGCCGCCGAATATCCGAAAACAGTAGCCAACTCTTCACAAGAGGCTTGTCTGCAGACTGGTGACTCATTCCGTTTCTTTGAGCACGAGGCTTATCAGGAAATCTTCCCGATTCCGACGAATGAGATTCTGACCAACCCGCTCATCAATCAGGCTGACCAGAATCCGGGATATTGATAAATTATAAATAAACACTTAATAATAAAATATTTGTGAGTGAAATGTCAGGCACCAGTAGTTGTTGTGATAGACGTCAGGGTCTGTCGTGATGAAAGCCGGTGTCTGACATGACAAACACCAGTACTTGAGACGACGAACACCAGTTTCTGATAAACGGGGAATTATACAAGGAAAAGTTTGATGGTTTTAGAGAATAATTATGGAAAGGAAGATGTTTTATTGGATAGCACTGCTGGTTGCGTCTTGTCTGGCAGGCTGCCGGTCGCATTCAGGGGAGACAGATATGCAGACACGCATGCGTACAGAGATTGTCACGAATGTCAGAGACAGCGTGTTGCCGTTTTGGATGGATTATGCAGTGGCTCCCGACGGCGGTTTTTATGGAACTGTATTGCGGAATGGTACTCCGGTAGTGGATGCTCCGAGAGGAGGGGTTCTGAATGCCCGGATTCTGTGGAGTTTTTCTGCCGCATACCGTACGTTTAAGGATGAGGCTTATCTGAAGCTTGCGGATAAATCGCAACGCTACTTCATTGATACATTTATAGACAAGGAACATGGTGGGGTATATTGGCTGGTCAATCCTGACGGTGAGGTGCTGAATGCTTCCAAATATACGTATGCCATGACCTACGCCATCTATGGGCTGGCTGAACACTATCTGGCAACAGGTAACAGCGAGAGTCTGGATATGGCTGTCGGTTTATATCATACCTTGGAGGAGAAAGGCCGCGAACCGCAATATGACGGTTATGTGGAATCTTTTACTGAAGATTGGAAACAACTGGATAATTATGATAACAATGCACCCAAGACTATGAATGCGCATTTGCACGTGCTGGAGGCTTATACCCTTTTATATCAGTGCTGGAAAGACGACGGACTGAGGAAAAGACTCGAATTCTGCACCGAGTTGTTTATGGACCGCATTTATGACTCTTCAAAGAGACATTTTAATTTGTTCTTTGATAATGCATGGAACAGTCTGGTTGAGATGGACTCTTATGGACATGATGTAGAGGCGGGATGGCTGCTTTGTGAGGCTGCCCGTGTGTTAGAAGACCGGCAACTGATGGATAGGGCGAATCGGCTTGCGCTGGATGTGACGGATGCTTGCTTGGCGGAAGGACTGAGTGACAAAGGGTATATGATGTATGAAAAGAAGGGCGGAAGAACAACCGGGCATGCCTCATGGTGGGGCCAGATTGAAACGATGATAGCTTGTGTCAATGCCTGGCAAATCAGCGGGAATGACGTTTATCTGCAATCGGCCGATACGGTTTGGACTTTCGTAAAGGACTGTATGATAGACCGGGAATACGGTGAATGGTACAGTGATTGTTTTGATGGAGAACCCAAGAAGGATACTCCCAAAGTGAGTATGTGGCGTTGCCCATATCATACGGTACGCTTGGGAGTAGAAATACATAATCGTTTAAAATAGTATTTATGAAAAAATTTATAGCAGGTGCAGCATCACTGATGCTTTGTATGGGGCTGCACGCCCAGGATTTCAGAATCAATCCATCGGGATATTTTGAGAATGGCGGGGCCAATGTGATGGTGTTCAGTGACGTCTACCCTGAAGGACACCAGGGAGGACTGACCCTTGTTTTGAATGGAGACCGCAGGGCTGCCAATGGAGATGTGCGCTTTGAAATCTCGCAAGGGCAGTGGCAGGGATTGCCCAAGATGAGAAGCCGGGTGGTGGATGAGGCTGACAATGAAATCCGTGTCACATTGAGTTATCCGGATTCGGCCAAACACATGGCAGGCTTTAATCCGATGCTTTATCCGGATTTTGTTTTTGGCTATACCATTAAGGTCAAAGGCGAGAAGGATTATCTGGTATTGACCGTTGATTTGGACCAACCAGTGCCCGAGCGGTTTGCCGGCAAGTTGGGCTTTAATCTGGAATTGGTACCTTCCACTTTGCTGGGCAAGCCGTGGATTATGGACAACCGGACGGGAGTCTTTCCCCACCAGGCGATGGGGCCCACCATGAAACAGTCTTCCAATATGGAGCATATCGGAGATTTCAATCCTGACGGGAAAGCTGATTTGGACCAGTTGCTGTTGGATAGAAAGACTTATAACCCGATGATTGCCGATGATATCGTCTCTGCTCCTTTGGCCGCAGGGAAAAAGTTTGTACTCAATCCTCAGGATGATTTGGCAAAGATTACGATTGAAAGTGAGAAAGGAGACTTGTTGCTGTATGATGGAAGGATAAATCATAACAACGGTTGGTTTGTGGTCCGTTCGGAGTTCCCGGCAGGGACAAAGGAAGGTGCGGTGAAATGGATAATCCGTCCGACAGTCACTAAAGACTGGCGTTATGCACCGGTGGTGCAAGCCTCTCAAGTAGGTTACCATCCTGGACAGAAGAAAGTGGCTGTCATAGAGTTGGATAAACGGGATACAGACTTCAAGCAACCTGCCCTTTATCGCATTGCTGCCGATGGCAGGAAACTGGTAAAGCAGCAGGCTGCCAAGGATTGGGGAGATTTCCAACGCTACCACTATCTGCAGTTCGATTTCACGGAAGTGACGGAAGAAGGGCTCTATCAGGTAATGTACGGCGATGCTGCTTCTCCGGTGTTCCGCATTGCCAAAGATGTGTGGGACAAGGGTATCTGGCAGGCAGAGGTGGAATACTTCTTGCCGGTACAGATGTGCCACATGCGTGTGAACGAAAAATACCGTGTATGGCATGACTTCTGTCATCATGACGATGCACGTATGGCCAAAACCGATATCAACCATATAGACGGATATACTCAGGGAACCTCTACTCTTTGTAAGTACCAGCCGGGTGATTTGGTTCCAGGGCTGAATGTGGGTGGATGGCACGATGCGGGGGACTATGACCTGCGTGTGGAATCCCAGGCAGGCGAGGCCTATATACTTGCCATGGCTTGTGAGAACTTTGGTGCCTATTGGGACGAGACTTCCATAGATTTTGAAAAGAAGATAGTCGAGATTCACCAGCCGGATGGAAAGAATGACTTGTTGCAGCAGGTGGAAAACGGTGCTTTGACGATAGTGGCGGGTTGGAAGGCTCTGGGGCGTCTCTACAGAGGGATTCTGTGTCCTACCGTACGCCAGTATGCACACTTGGGTGATGCGTCGGCCCATACAGACCATGTCAGTGGGACTGCCGACGACCGCTGGGTGTTTACGGAGGACAACCCTGGTAGGGAACTTCAGGTGGCTGCCTGGCTGGCAGGTATTTCACGTGTCTTGAAGGGACATAACGATGCATTGGGAGCGGATTGTCTGGAGATAGCCCGTGAATTGTTCAGGATTACCCGCTGCGACAACAACCGGGTGCTGACAGCCAAGGTACATGCTGCCGTAGAACTTTATCTGGCGACAAAGGAAGTGGAGTACCGTGATTTCGTTTTGCAGCAGCAGGATTTCATCTGCAAGAATATCCGTCAGACGGGTTGGTTCATCGGACGTTTCGACAAGGCTGTGGGAAATGCACGTTTCAGCAAGGCTGTTCGCAAAGCACTGCCGGAGTTGCAGGCTATGTATCAGGAGTATAGCAGTAAAACTCCGTATGGAGTGCCGCATGACAGAGGTAACCGTTCTTCCGGTTCATGGGAACCCCAGCATCTGGGCTACAATTACTGTTACCTGCATGCTGCCTATCCTGACTTGTTTGCACCGGACTATATTTTCAATGCTGTCCAATACCTGCTCGGTATGCATCCGGGACGTAATCAGGCAGCGTTTGTAACGGGAGTCGGTGCCGAAACGGTGAAAGCCGCCTATGGTGTCAACCGTGCCGACTGGTCTTATATTCCGGGTGGAGTGTCTCCGGGTACAAATCTGATTCGTCCCGACTTGCCCGAATTACTTCATTTCCCGTTCTTATGGCAGGAAGGTGAGTACTGTTTGGGCGGACATGCTACGTGGTTTATGTATATGGTATTGGCATCTCAGAAAATATTGAATGGTAATGAACAGTAAAATAAAGGTAGATAAGTTTGTAATTGTAGCTTTTCTGCTCTGCATGGTCTGCACTATGGCCATGCAGGCAAAAGCTTATGACAATTTTAAGGTATCGGTCTATGTACGTGCCTACGAGGTAGACAAGATGAAGGACATCCATTGGCTGGATTCGACTTGGAATGTGATTTCACAACAGTTGGAAGTGGACAAGATTTATTTGGAAACACATCGTGATTTACTGATTGTGGATGACGCCACCCTGGAGCAAGCTAAGAAATTTTTCCATGACCGGGGAATAGAGACTGCCGGAGGAATTACCTACACCATCAACGAGGCGAACAGTTTCGAGACGTTCTGCTATTCCAATCCCGAGCATCGTGAGATGGTGCGAAAGATTGCAGAACATACGGCAAAGCACTTTGACGAGTTTATTCTGGATGACTTTTTCTTCACCAGTTGCAAGTCGGACATAGAGATAAAAGCCAAAGGTACGCAGAGCTGGACGGAATACCGTTTGAAGCTGATGACTGAAGCCGGGCGCGACCTTGTGCTGAAACCTGCCAAGAAGGTGAATCCTCGTGTAAAGGTAATCATCAAGTATCCCAACTGGTACGACCATTTCCAAGGTTTGGGCTTTAATCTGGAGGAAGGTCCCCAACTCTTTGACGGTGTCTGGACGGGTACCGAAACAAGGGACCCTGCCGGCAACCAGCATCTGCAGAATTATCTAAGCTATAATATTATCCGTTATTTTGATAATCTGCGTCCGGGCTACAATGGTGGAGGATGGGTGGACTCCGGTGGACTGAATCTGGGTATGGACCGCTATGCTGAGCAGCTGCATCTGACCATGCTTGCCAAGGCTCCCGAAATCATTCTCTTTGCCTATAACCAGCTTCTGGGCGTGAAGTTGTCTCCCAGGTTCCGTACCCCTTGGCAGGGCATGGGCACCAGCTTTAATTATGATGAGATGACTGCCCCTATCCGGCAGAAGAACGGAACTTCCATAGAGCCTACCACCATGGCACGCATTGCGGATGTTGTATTGAAACAGACTGATAAACTGGTAGGTAAGTTGGGTAACCCCATTGGCATCAAGTCCTACAAGCCTTTTCATGTGGCGGGTGATGATTTCTTGCAGAATTATCTGGGCATGATAGGTTTGCCGATGGATATACGTCCCGTTTTTCCGAAAGACCAACAAGTGGTGCTGCTGACTGCCCAGGCGGCTCAAGCTCCGGAGCTCATGACCGACATTAGGAAGCAATTGCAAAGCGGACGGGATGTGGTGATTACAAGCGGCTTGCTGAAAGCCATTCCTGAAAAAATTGCCGAAATAGTAGAGTTGCGTTGTACCGATTTGAAAGCTCTTGTCAATGATTTTGGCCGATATGGACAAGCCGGACGCGATTTATTGATACCGCAGGTTCAGTATTATACGAATGATGCTTGGGAAGTAGTCAGTGCGGGCCGTCCGTTGACGGGAGGAGTATCGGGGTATCCTATTTTGTTGAGAGCTCCCTATGCCGCCGGCAATCTATATGTATTGACCATTCCCGATGATATGGGAAATTTATATGATTTTCCGGCAAAAGCCTTGAATGAGATTCGCCGCATTATGAGTAGGGATATGGATATCTATCTGGAGGCTCCCTCCAAAGTCGGATTGTTTGTGTATGACAATAAAACACTGGTGGTGGAGAACTTCAATGATGAACCGGTGGAAGTGCGTATTGTTACCGATGATGAGGTGACGAGGTTGGAAAATCTGGAGAATGGAGATATTCTGGCTCCCCTTCCTGCCGAACCCGTACAGAGCAGGCGTCCGGTGACACCAAAGAACTCTTTCCGTTTGTCATTACTACCCCATTCGTATAAGGCTTTCCAATATAAATGACGGGTAAGAAGATTGTCGGATAGTTATTCGGAAGGGTAACGGGAGGTCGGTTCTACAATGGGTCGGCCTCCTTTGCTTCCAGTCATCCGTGAGAATGCTTGTGTTCTTTCAATATCCTGTGCGGCAGTGTCCCGTGCCCCAGCAACTCTATCGGGCAGTTGAAGTTGCGTTCCAGCCATTCTTCCGTAACGCCGGTATCGGGATGGTAGTCCAGGGTTTCGTTGACGCAGGCAATGGACTTGACTTGCTGCAACACCGTGCCGATGTCGTGGCTGACGAGAATAATGGCGCAATCCTTGTTTATCTCTGCCAGCAGTTCGTAGAGGCGGGCTTCGAAACGCTTGTCGATGTATGTGCTGGGTTCGTCGAGAATCACCACCTGCGGGTCGGAGATGATGGCACGGCCCAGGAGGGCACGTTGCAACTGTCCGCCGCTCAAAGCGCCGATGGCACGCTGCTCCATGCCTTCCAGCCCCATGCGGGCTATCACGGCAGAGGCTTTCTCGCGGTGTCGGGCGGTGAAGCGTGAAGCCAGCGGCTTCTTGCTGCTGAGTCCTGAAAGGATGACCTCCTCTACGGTGATGGGAAATTTCCGGTCGATGCTGCTGTACTGGGGCAAGTAACCCATGGATAATTGACAATTGACAGTTGATAATTGACAATTGGCAATTTCGGAGGGGGATGGAGGGCAGGAGTGATATAGAATCTCCCCGGTAGTGGGTTTCAGCAGTCCCAGTATACATTTGATAAGGGTAGTCTTTCCACCACCGTTGGGACCGATGATACCCAGAAAATCACGTTCGTAGATAGTCAGGTTTATATCATGCAGTACGGTCCGGTTATCGTATCCGGCGCTGAGGTTCTTTATCTCTATAATGGGGGATGCAGGCATAGCTTCTTCTTCGTTAAATGGACAGAATCATCGTTTACTCTTTTACAAGCGCTCTGGCCGTATTCATCATCTCCTCCTCCCAGTCGTATGAGAGGGGATTGATAGCCACTACCCGGGTTCCGGTCTGCTGGGCGATAAGGTCGGCATTGCGGCGGTCGAATTCCGGCTGTACAAAGATGATGCGTACCTTCTCCTTCTTGCAGGAGTTTATCAGGCTCTTCAGATGGGCGGGGGAGGGCTCCTTTCCACCTGCCTCGATAGGAATCTGGTTCAGGTTGTAGTCGCGGGCAAAGTAGGAAAGTGCCGGATGATAAATCATGAAGGCACGGTCGGCATTCGGGCTGGAAAGCATCTGGCAGATGAGGCTGTCTGTATGCTCTATCTGCCGGATGAGTACGTTGTAACGTTCCATGTAGACGCTTTCATTGGCTTTGTCTATGGCGCAGAGTGCATTCAGAATGTTTCCGGCAATGATTTGGGCGTTGATGGTGGAATTCCAGATGTGGGGTTCCACACCACCGGCGTGCGTATGGCCTTCGTGTACATGCCCGTCTTTATGATGATGTGCATGGGTATCGTCCAGAATGAGTTCCACATTCTCGGACATATCGAAGAATTGCAGGTGGGGAGCATTGTCCGTCAGTTTTTCCGTCCATGTCTGCTCGAAACCGATGTAGCCGATGCGGAAATAGGCCTTGCTTTGGGCAAGGTCGACAAGCTGCTGGGGCGTGGGGTCGTAGGTTTCCGGACTTGAACCTTTGGGCACCATGCTGACGACGGTGAATTCATCGCCGGCAATGGCTTCGGTGAAATACCGCAGCGGCTCGATGGTGACGGTAATCACGGGTTTATCGTCATTCTTCTTGTTCTGTTGGCCTCCTTGCTTGCACGAGAAGAGCAAGGTGGCTATGAGGAGTAAAAAACAAAACTTTTTCATTTACAATTTACAATTTACTATTTACAATTTGGCTGCGCTGTGGCAGGGGGCATCAACTATTCATTATCAACTATTCCTTATCCATTATCACTTCCTCTTTCCTTCCCCTCAGTATCTCCCGTTTCCCTCCGGGGGGGCCTGGAAGACGCTCTACCTTGAATCCTACGGCTTGCAGCATGCGACGTACTACTCCTTTGGCGCAGTAGGTGGTCAGCACGCCATCAGTGCTCATGGCGGCATGGATATTCCGGAAGACTTTTTCCTCCCACATTCCCGGTTGCTTTTCGGGTGCAAAAGCATCGAAGTAGACAACGTCGAACGGAGATTTATTAATCATTAACAAACTGTCGATGCTTATTGTTTCGATATCTGCCCGCACTTTTCTCAGTGTGAAATAAGGAGTTATGGCAACTTCTTCTTCCCACGCAGCCCGATGCAGTTCCTCGAACAGAGGATTGTCGCTATATTTTAGCGCATCCACCTCCGGCCATGCAAGCGGATAGAGTTCGATACCGGTATAGTGCACAGGTCTCTTTTCCTTTTCGGCAGTTTCCAGTGTAAGCAGGGCATTCAGCCCGGTGCCGAAACCGATTTCAAGGATATGCGGGCGGGCAGTAGCGGATGCTTTCAGTCCCATGTCGATGAAGATGTGCTGTGACTCTGTATGTGCCCCCTTTACCGAATGATAATGTTCATTCAGTTCCGGTACAAACAGTGTCGCACTTCCGTCTTCCGTCTTCTCTATGATTCGTTGCATCACTTCTGCTTTTGTTGAATGTTTTTATTTAGTTTAATTCTCTGTGATTCAGCGTGTTGTTGCGCCTATATATCCAGCGTGCTGCATCTATACATCCAGTACGTTGCATCTATACATCCAACGCGTTGTATCTATACATCTATTGCTCAAACCCAATACATGTCAATAATTCATCATCGAAATGGCTCCTTGCAGTGCCCACAGCATAGCTATGTAGCGCACCAGTTTCCCTGCAAACATGGACGTGGTGGTCAGCATCAGATTACTGCGCATGAAGCCCAGTGCAATGGCTATGGCCTCTCCCACAAAAGGCAGAAAGGCGAAGAAAGCCATCAGTGCCCCTTTCCCTTGGAGGAAATGCTGCATCCGTTCTATCTTTTCCCTTTTTACCTTGAAATATTTCTCAATCCAGTCTATACGTCCCAGACGTCCCATGTAGTAGCACGTCATGCCTCCCAGCGTATTTCCCAAGGTGGCGGAGAGTACGCACAGTGCCGGGCTCAGACCGACCTTGACCAGTGCTACCATCACTATCTCGGAACTGAACGGAATGATGCTTCCTGCCAATAGGGCAGAGATGAACAGACCGACATATCCCCAGTCAATTAGCAGCTGTACGAGTGTATCTACAAAAGCGTCCATATGTTGAATCCTAATAGAATGAATAATCCGATAAATGCACAAATGAAGAATATATTGGAACTGCGGCTATTTGTCAGTACAAACAAGTGTCCCGCCAGGATGCTGACACCGATGAGCAGGAAGGACATCAGGTGGACACTCAATACCGGTTGCAGTCCGATATAGACAAAGATGCAGAAATTCAGCAGGATGAGGAAGTGCAGATAGCTCCGGGTGCGTATCTTGTCTTCATAGCCGGCAATGAGACAGTGTGCCGCGCTGACGATGAACAGAACAAGGAGATACCCGAGGGTGGCGAGTTCCCACGGCTGATAGTCGAACCGGGTGGGAGCGAAGGTCACCAGCTCGCGGAAGGGCTGGCAGAAGAGTTCCATTTGCCCGTAGTAGAGGGCGTGTCCCAGCAACAGCCAGTAGGGTACGCTCCATCCTACCAAGGAAGCGAAGAAACTTTTGGGTTGGAGAGACTGGAAGTTGTAGGCACCTATCCAGAAGATGGGGACAAACAGCATGAGCTGCGGAAAAAGCAGGCTGCCCAGTCCGATGAAGACAAAGGCGTGGAAGAGACTGCCTGTGGGCCGTGCCTGCTGGTAGCTCTTGAAGAGGAAAAACAGTGCCACCAGGAAGGAGGCAGCTGCCAAGTCTCCCGCATACAGCATGTGTAGGCTGGGGCAGACGGATATCAGCAGGAAGTAGACGGAAGTCTGTACCGATGCCCGCATCCGGATGATGGCGAACGTATTGTTGAGCTGTATTAGGAAGTACCCGATGACGGCATACAGAATAAAGCTGAAGAGACGGTTTGCCCAGGTAGGGATGCAGAAGTCGCAGAATGTTTCCCAAAGGGAATATCCGCTTTGCTGTGTCTCCGTCTCGGGCAACAGAACAGCGGTCAGTATCCAGCAGGATACTGAAATCAGGATAGCGGTGGGTAGTGTGAACCGCCCTGCCGTTATCCGGTTCTGGAATCTCTTCGTTCTCATTTATAAGTCAAATCCGATGTCGCGACGGAAATATTTCTTCTCGAAGTTTATCATGTCGGCCACGCGGTAGCTCTTCTGCAAGGCTTCTTCCTTTGTTTCACCATAGGAGCAGACGGCGATGACACGGCCACCGGCAGTTACGGTCTGTCCGTCTTTGGTGGCTGTTCCGGCATGGAAGAGGATGCTGTCCGTTTCGGCAGCCTTCTCGAATCCGGTCATCACCTTGCCCTTTTCGTAGGCTTCCGGATATCCTCCGCTCACCAGCATGACGCAAGCGGCTGTGCGTGGGTCGAATTCCAGTGTACGCTGGTCGAGGTCGCCCTGGGCAACGCCTTCGAGTAGGTCTACCAGGTCGCTCTTGATGCGTAGCATCACACTTTCGGTTTCGGGGTCGCCCATGCGGACGTTGTATTCAATTACCATCGGTTCGCCCTTCACGTTGATAAGTCCCAGGAAGATGAAGCCTTGGTAGCCGATTTCTTCTTCCAGCAGACCGTTTACGGTAGGTTCGATGATGCGGGTGCGTACTTTTTCCATAAATGTTTCGTCGGCAAAAGGTACGGGAGTAACGCTGCCCATACCGCCGGTGTTGAGTCCTTTGTCGCCTTCGCCGATACGCTTGTAATCTTTGGCTACGGGCAATACCTTATAGTGGCGGCCGTCTGTCATCACGAATACGGAGCATTCGATGCCGCTGAGGAACTCTTCAATGACTACCGTGGCGCTGGCATCGCCGAACATGCCGCCCAGCATTTCCTTCAGCTCTTTCTGAGCTTCTTCCAGTGTGGGGAGAATCAGCACGCCCTTGCCTGCACACAGTCCGTCG